>PDVH01000001.1_pt1 | contig 137047 bp, 199 predicted proteins | sample 1369781 | NCBI WGS metagenome assembly PDVH01 (sample SAMN07795378, study PRJNA414565) | Alkali sediment metagenome, whole genome shotgun sequencing project. | isolation source: glacial lake sediment | place: Bosnia and Herzegovina: Donje Bare Lake | collected 2016-06
CGGCGGCGGGGGCGTGGGCGGCGGCGGGGGCGGCGGAGGCGGCGGCGGAGGCGTGGGCGTGGGCGGAGGCGGCGGCGGCGGGGGCGTGGGCGGCGGCGCGGGCGGAGGCGGCGGCGAGGGCGGCGGCGGCCGACCTCCTGATCGCCGACATTCTTTCGGCACTCGAAACGGAGGTGACTTTATGAACAACGACGAGAGCCCTACGACATTGGCAGCCATGTTTGCCGCCCACGGACTTTCCGATCCCGGCACGGAGGCGGGGCGTGCCTACGCGCTCCACGACGTGCTAACCCGACGGCGGGAGGAATGGGTGGAGGCGCGAAGGAGGTACAGCGAGCTGCTTCTGGAACTGCAGGCGGCCCTGGAGCCGGTGCCGGACGACCTGGCGGAAAATGACCCAGTCGCGACGGTGCGCCAGATCGCGGCGGCGCTGGCGCCGGACGACCTGCGCGCCCTTGGCGTCTACGCGCGCCAGGTGCTGCGGCACGCGCGGCGCGACTTCCCCGAAGTCGCCAAAGGCCACCCTGACGACGAGGAGTTTCTGGACGCCTTGATCGATCTCGTAGACCCGCAAACGGCGGCACTCGTCCCGGTAGCGCGCCGTTGGGCTGCGGCGGCGCAGCAAGGCGACGTGGCGGGAGTCGTTGTCCAGAGCCAGGCTCTGATCGACTTGGTCTGCGGCAGTGGCCCCCTTGCTGACCCGTTTGGATTTGGGGGGCAATGACTCTCGACCAAGTCCTGACGAAGGTGCGGGGACTGCGTCGCCTGGCGACGAGCGACAACGTTCACGAGGCGGCGGCGGCGGCGGCCGACAAGCTGATCCAGGAGTACCGCCTGGACGAAACCGTGATCGAGCTGACGAGCGGCGCGGCGGAGGGGGCTTGCGTCGACTCCGAGCCGCTCCTGGTGGCGAAGCGGAAAGCAAAATGGCAGGAGCTGCTGATCAGCTTTCTCTGTACCCACTACGAGGTGATGGGCTTCAACCGTACGCGAACTGGGGTCACCTCGTGGTTCATGTGCGGCAGGCCTTCCGATCTACGGTTGGTTCACGAAATGCACACGTGGCTGGCGGAGGAAATCGACCGGTTGGCTCGGGGCGCCGTGAAGGGCACCTCGGCGCTGGCGTCATTCCGAATGGGGGCCACTGTGTCTGTAGTGGAGCGACTGATGGCGCAGAAGCGCGAGTCGCTGGCCGCCGCGGCGAGTACGACCGCTGCGCTGGCGCTTGCCAGCCGGCTGGACCAGGCCAAACTCGTGCTAGCCGCCGAGGTCGCCCCTGCGCCGGCCACGCCGTTTCGCCCTCCCGTCATCGCGGATGGAGACGCCTTCGCACTGGGCAAGGTAGCGGGGCGCACTCTGTCTCTGGCCCCGGGGAAGCTGCTGAAATGACTCCATTGCGGGCAGCGATGCACCTACTCAACTGCAAGCGCTGTGACGACGTGGTGAAGCTGGTCGACAAGCTTCGCCGCTGCGAGTGCGGGCAGGCAAGCGGGCAGCTCCTGAACGGCACGCCAATGCTGACTGGTGCGGCGCGTTTGCTGGAGATCCCTTGGCCTGATTACGACAACGCTTCGGCGGGCGAGTGGCAGCAATGGCGCCTGCTGAAGCGGTAGTCCCGTGCCCGCAGTGCGGGCGCAACTGCTGCCGCACGCAGTTTCATTGCGTGCGGGTCGCGCTGAATCGCGCGTTCCACGACGCGGGCTATACGCGGCTGCAGATCCGCCTGCTCTCGCGATCGCTGACGGAGCGGGGCGTGCCCTGGTACTACGGCATCACGGTCGATCGCACGCCCTGCCTGTACGTGCCGGAGTGGGCGGAGCGCGCCCTTTGGGTGAACGAGGGCGACCGCGATCCCTACGTCCGCTTGGCCCAAGCCCTGGCCGCGATGCCGGAGATACTACCGCCCGAGGTGGCGCTGGAAGAGCGTCTAGCCAGCCTCTACACGCTTCTCGCCCTGGCCGGCTGGTTCTTTCACCGTGGCCAGTGGCGGCACGGTTCGGTATAAACCGAGCATGGGTCCGCTCGGCAGCCGCATTGCCCCGAAGATCTGGCAGGGGCCGTGTCCCCCCTCGTACGAGCGCGCCGTGCAGGATGGCTTTGCCGTCCTGGTGTTCTGCGCCGACGAGATCCAGCCCGAGGCGGATCCGCCGCGGCAGCTCCAGGTGCTCCGCGCGCCCATGGACGACAACCCCTACCGGCCGATCAACGCCTCGGAGTGGGCGCTAGCTCACCGCGCGGCCGCGCAGGTGGCCCGAGCGTCGCACGAGGGGCACCGGTGCCTCGTGACCTGCGCGGCGGGCCTGAACCGATCGGGCCTAGTCAACGCGCTGGCGCTGCACTACCGCTTCGGCCTGTCTGGTCGGGACGCGATCGAGCAGGTGCGCCGGAACCGAGGGCAGGCGGCACTGCACAACGCGAGCTTCGTGGCCCAGCTCCTGACGCTCGGCCCGCGCGCGCCGATCAGTTGAACGGCACGTCGGGCAGGTCGCCCTCGACGATCTCATCGGGCTCGGTCTCGTCCAGATCATCGCGCACTGCCGCGCGGGCCTCCTCGCTCAATTGCGCGCGAGCGAGGTCCGCATCCGACGGCATCGTCCGCTCTGCCAAGAACGCGGTCACCTCGTCGGGGTTCTCCTCGACCCAGTGCAAGAACGCCTCGGCGCGGCTCATCTTTGGGGTTGCGCGGAAGTTCCGCTTCACCGCGCGCCAGACCACGAGCAAGCTCGGATCCAGCTCCGCCTCGACCTCCGAGTCCGACTCCTCGCGCGCGACGGTTTGACGGATCCGTCCAAGCTTCTTGGTGGCTTGCCGCGCGCCACCAGTCAGCAAGGCGCCCAGGTCTTTGGTTCGGGCAATCGCCGCTTCGAGCGGTTCCCGCTCCGCCGCGTATTTCTCCTGCACCGCGCGGCGGCGAGAGTCGTAGAAGGCATCCACCTGAGCGCGCTCGCGCGCCTGCTGTTCGGCTGACGCAACCTGGCACCGATCGCCCATCGGCGATGACGTCGGCTCGATGACGCTGCGGGCGCGAGCGGCCTTGGCGAACCGTCCCAGGCGCTGCATCTCGGCGCGCTCCCGCGCGGTGACTTGCTCGATCTGACCGCGGAGATCGGCTACGCGATGGCGTGTGTCCGAGCGCACAATCGACGCCGCGCCACGCTCCGCTGCCAGGGCAGCCGGTGACCGATTGGACCGGTACTTGGGCGGCAGGTCTACGTAGACGCGCCCCTCGGGCGTCACGCGGCCCTGGGCTCCCGGGAAGGCGGCCTCCAGGCCGCGCAGGTAGGCGGAGGCGAGCCCCGGATCGATCGGGCCGATTTCGACCGTGTCGCCCTGCGTGCTTAGCACGCGGACCCGACCCGGCAGATTCCGGCGCAGCCAGGCGTTCAGGGGGCGCAGGGAGCTGCCGTTGGGGACCTGCTCGACGCGGGTGTCTACCAGCGCGGTCAGCTCTCCAGCCGCCGTGGCCAAGGGACCGACCACGTCCCGATGCCCTGTCGGCACTCCGGTCGCGCCGCGCGGATCGCCGTCCCACATGGTGATCTGCCAGTCGATGCCCTCGCGCGTGGAGCGCGTGAGGCTCACGTACGAGTCGGCCACGTGCCGCATCGGGCGCACGAAGGCGCCCGATGCGGCCACCTCGCGCTCGACCATCGCCACGAATGCCGCACGCTCCGCGCGCTTCTGCTCGATGAACGCGCGGAAGTCGGGATCGGAGGCAGAGACGTTCGGAGTCAGCGAAGCGCTGACGCTCGAACCGAAGAAATTCGCCGATCGCCACACGACGCTCCCGTCCGCGGGGCGACGGATCTCGAAGTAGTCCTCCGGATCGCTGACCGCGTCCGCGGCGGCGCGCTCCTGAAGCGCGGCCAGGTCCGAATCGGAATCCCAGACTGCGGCGGAGTCGTTCCGGAACGACGTGTACTCGCTGGTCGGCCGCTGCGCGCGCAGCATGCGCTGGTTCTCCAGCCAGCTGTCCGCGAGCGGTTCGAGCGGGGACGCGGACGACGAGCGCGTCCGGGTCGGCACCTGGAGCGGCAGCCGATAGTGCGGGGTGCGGAAGACGGGGCGTCCCTGCGCATCGCGCACCTCGTAGGTGGTGAACGTCTGCGCCGTCGCAGTCATCTCGTCCAGCGTGCCCGAGGTGTCCACGTGGTGGTCGTCGCTGTAGAACCCGACGTACGCCTTGCGGTCCGATTCCGCGCGCTCGCGCGCTCGCTTCTGCCGATGCGCCGCCAGATCGCGATCCGCCAGCTCCGGCAAGAACGTCTGCTCCGGCGCAGCGGGCTTCGCGGCTTTGCGCTTCGGCTTCGGCGCCTCTTCCGACCGGGGCCCGCGGGCCTTGATCGCCTTGACGATCGCCTTCACCTGGCGGTCCTTGTTTGCCGTCTTACCGACGTTGCGCGTGAACGCCGAAGAGAACGACTCGTTGTGGTACGTCAGGCCGTCCGCCATGTGCGTGCACTCGTGGATCGCCGTGGCGTACAGCTGGTTGACGTCGTCCTCGCTCGTCAAGCTGTACAGCCGCTCCTTCGTCGGCTTCTCGCGCCCCGCGTCCGCCGGGTTGCGGAAGGGGTTCAGTAGCAGCCACCGATCGCGGTTCTCGTCCGGTTCGTACGCCGCGAGCGTGCTCTGACTGAACAAGAAGCCCACGCCGAAGGGCAGCGAGCAGCCGAGCTGGATCAGCACGAAGCGGCACAGCTCCGCCCACGTGCGCGCGAGCTTCTTGACGCCCGGAACCATGCCTTCGGGGAAGAACATCTTCGGGACGTGGTAGCCCTCGACCTCATTTGCGATGAAAAAGTCGGGCTCCCACGCGAGCTGCGCGACGGCCGCTTCAATCGCTGTCGCGCCCGGCAGCACCGTGTCGTCCAGCATGGCGGCGGCAAGCGCGCCGTTCGCGCGCATGTTGAGCGAGAACCCCACCGATTCGTCCGGCACCAGCACGGATCCCTCGCCGCCGCCGAGGCGGTTCACGATCTCGGCGATCGTGCTCGCTTGCACGTCGCTCAGCACCTTGCCGCGTTTCGTCTCGCCCAGTGGGATGATCTCTTCGAGGTGATTCAGGACTTCGGCGCGCAGCTCGCGCGGCGGCGCGCCGACGAACTTGCCGCTGCCCTCGAACTTCTTCCGGATGAGCTTCCGCTTGTCCTTCAGCGCCGAGCTGACGTCCGCCGCCAGCTCGTTCACGTACTGCTCGACCGCTCGCTTCAGCTCGTAGTCGCGAAATCCGTCGCGGTTCGCCGTCAGCAGATCCACCGACGAGCCCGTCAGCTCGACGATCAGCGCGCCGGGCACATCGCGCGAGACGTACATCTCGAACATGCAGAGGCCCATGGTGCGCACAAAGAGCCCGTTCTTCGGGCTCTTCTTGTCGTAGTAGAGGCGCGCCTTGCCCTCGAAGTCGCGCAGCTCCTTGCCGACGCGAAATGCGGCGCGACGCGCCTCACCGTTCACGGTGAAGTGAATGCCGGGCAGGTAGCACTTCTCGATGAACGCCTGCGCGGCAGAGGCGTGCGTCGTCTGATCCTTCGGCATCACGACGCGCAGATCGGTGCCTTGCCGGTATGGCGCGCTCTCGACCTGGTACTCGACCCCCGACCCGGTCACGCGCTGATCGCGCGTGTGAATGCTCCACGCGAGCCACGGCAAGACCAGCAGCTCCTTCGCCTTCCCGAATCCGCCGCGCGTGCCCGACGTCGATCCCTTGGTCGTGCCGCCGAGCACGAGGAACTTGTTCAGCAGCGTGTCGGCGTCCATGCCGCGGCCGTTGTCCGCGATCGAGACCGCCATGCCCTCGGGCGTTTCCTCTACCCGGCACTCGATCTCGGTGGCGCCCGCATCGACGGCGTTCTGCACGCCCTCGCGCCACCATTTTTCTTCCCAGTCCTGGTAGTCTCGCAGAGCGGTGGTGAAGAATTCGCGACCGATTCGAATGGCGCCTACGGCGTTCGGCGTGAGCGCGCTGCCGGCCGCGCCGATCGACACGGCGATGTACTTCGAGCCGTCCGGGTCGTAGCGCTCGCCGAGCAACTTCGCATCGCCGGACAGCACCAGCGCGTCGAGCCAGCCGTATGCCGGATCGCCTGCCCGGGCGGCGTAGACCCCTGGCTCGGGCAGACCATCGGTCAGCCCGTCGACCAGCAAGGTCGCATTCACGTCGGCGCTCATGTGGCTCCTTGGCTCAGTGGCTGCAGCGCAGCTCCGCCGCGCACGTGGGGACCTGAGCGAGGCAGGCGACGTCGAGGCGCACCAGCCCGCTCGCTACGGTGTCCTCGCACACGGCCTCGCAGGACGTTCCAGCCGGAGTCGGCTGCCCATCGGGGCACCCGAGGGCGCGGAGGTGCGCGCAGGCCGTCGAGCAATCCGCAACCGATGGAGTCGGCGGCTGGGGCGCAGGCGCCGGGCCGCAGCTCACTACCAAGAGACCGATCAGCAGACCCGCGATGCGACTCATTGTGCACCTCCCGAAGTGACGTCGAGCGCCCACACGTCGTGAGCGCTCGCGACCCAGCGCTCCGTCGCCGTGAAGTGCCCCCCGGCGCCCCAGGCAGTGCCCCAGCTGTTCACGCCGCTGAAGATCTGATCCGAGTAGGAGTGCAAGCAGAGCGCGTGCCCGCCGAGCGATTCGGATTCGACGTCCACCGCCGCCGCCCCGCGATTCGCCATGAAGGCGGGGCCGACGTCCCAGCCAGCGACGACAGGGAAACCTGCCGCCAGCGCTTGCCGGACGCCGTCTACGTTCCCGCTCGGGATGCGGTAGTAGCCGCGCAGCCCGTGCTGATCGTGCCCCGAGTGCACCGCCGCGAGCGACAGCTGCGCCGTGATGTCCCGCGCCGAAAACGGCCAGGCCGCCTCCGTAGGGCTCCCGAGCTTCTGGGCCCCGCGCACGCCGCTCCGGAGATAGGTCCCGTGGTCCGCGTCTGCGCCATCAACGGAGAGCGCCAGGCGATAACAGGCCCGCGCCGACAGGTCGGGGCACTGCTGGCCCTGGTGCAGGTAGGCGAGGCGCAGCGCCTGCGAGACTGCCTGACCCACGCAGGAACTCGTCCGCCCCTGGTCCTTCACCCGGGCGGCGGAGGACCAGACGGTGGCGGAGAGCGGAAGCGTCGCGGGCGCGAGGCGCGCGGCGAGCAGCAGATCGCGCGCATCGTGCAGATCGCGCTTGCAGCCGAGACCGAACGCGGTGGTCATCAGTGGCACTCCGCGGCGTAGGACTTGGCGGTCGAATCCGTCACCGCGCCAGCCACAGCGGCCGTCACGCCGGCCACGGCCGCGCCGATCGCGAGCCCGGTGCGCAGGCGCGGATCGTCATCCGCGAGCGTCGACAGGCCGGCGCCGCCCGCCACCACCGCCGAGCCCTTCGAGACGCCCGCCCAGAGGGCGTGGCGGTCGTCGAGTTGCTGGCAGCGCGGCGAATCCGGGGCGAGCCCGAGCTTCGTGGAGTGGCGCGCTTCCCCGAGCGAGCCGGCGCAGCCGGGAAGCAGGAGCAAGGCGACCGTAACGAATGCGCGCATTGCAGAAAAGTCCTTTCGCGGTTCAGTCAACGTAGACGGATTTGACCAGATATCCCATCCGCGCCATGCCGGGAGCGTCTTCCTGGTGCACGTACTGCCAGACCTTCCGCGCGTCGAGGTAAGCCGCGACGACTCCTTCGCCGCCGGCCGAGCGGCTTTCCAGTACCAGTCCAGCAGATGGGCTCCCCGCTAGCTCCTGACCGGTCTGGTAGTCGTAGACGCGCCGCCCGTTGCGGGCGTGACTTCCTACGACAGGTACCTCCACAACAAACTTGCCGCCGCGCGACTCGACGACGATGCGCGTTCCGGCAACGCCTCGCTGTTTTCCAGCGAATCGCATGGCGTAGTCACGGCACTCCGCCTCTGTCCCCGTAAACGCGGCAGGATACGCGAACCACTTGCCGTCCCCACCTCGCTGCTTTTTGACGACCTTGTGCGTCCAACTGCGGCCGCCATTCGCCACCTGCTCACCGTCGTCCTCGGCGCGCTCCGCCACCGCCTCGCGCTCCGCCTGGTCCGTCACCTCGTGGAAGTGCCACTCCCAGCTCGGGATGTACTGGCCGTGCTTCAACGAGGTGTGCCCGATCACCGTCAGATCAGCCTCCGCCGCCTCGATGACCCGCTGGAACTCCTCGTCGTCGTAGTCGGGCCAGCTGTCCTTCCACTCGACGCCCTCGTCCTCGGCGGCGGCCTTCAGGTCGCCTTCGTCGAGGCTCGTCAGCACTCCGGGCGCGTGGTCGTCGACCCACTCGACCGCGATCTCGAACGCAGCCTCGTCCGAGTCGGCCCAGACGTAGACATTGGTGTCTCCGTAGGCGCCGAACTGGAACTGGTAGAGCGACTTGTCCTCGTCTGCCTCGCTCGGGTTGGCGATCGGGGTCTCTTCGGTGCGCATGCTCCGAGCCTACCGGACCGGAACCCCCGAAGTCGAATTTCGGGTCGCCTGCCGCGCCGCGGCCGCCACCGCCATGGCGGCCGCATCCGTGGAATGCGACGGGGCCTTTCCCGCTGGCGCCTGGAGCAGAGCGGCGAGCGCCCGAGCGATCTGGACCTTGTCCGCGCCAGCAGGGAGCCCGAGCGCCGCGCGCGCCGCTTGCGGGGTGACCGGCTCGATGGGCAGGCCAAGCTCCCAGCCGATGCCCCGGATCAGCCCGACGACCTCGCGCACCTGCGTCGCCTCCGCGGAGGTCGTCCCCCGCTTCCGGTGCCCCTCCTGCGCCCCGTCCTGCTCTTCGTAGGCCAGGACCACCAGGTGCTGGCGGTCGCTGCTGATGACGCCGGCCAGCTCCCGGATCCGGCTCCAGACCGTCCAAAGGCGCAGCGAAATCGGCGCCGTCGGGGGCGTGACGATCGTTTCCCAGGACCGGAGGCGGCGAACCTGCGGGCCGTACTGGTCGACCACTGCCAGGCCGCAACGGGCGTAGCCGGGATCGACTCCGAGCACGGTCAGCGACCGGGGCGGAAGGGTCATGGTAGACTGCCCGCGTGCGGCCCCATCCGAACATCCCCTGGATCCACTACGCGCTCCGCGGCAATGGGTTCCACGTCGCTTGCATGGCTTGCCGCACCGAGGCAGTGCTGACCCCGGAGGGGAGCCGGCGCTTCATCGTCGCGCACTCCTCGCACCAGAGCCAATCGCCGACGCATTTGGGGCTCGGGGACGTCGTCGCCAAGGTCGCCGCCCCCGTGGCGCGCGTCCTCGGACTGCCAGCGCAGTGTACGCCGTGCGAGGCGCGCAAGGCGGCGCTGAATGCCAGGGTGCCGGCCTTCTGGCGACGGTAGGCTCACCAGCTATCGCTGCCCCCGCCGCTGTCGCTCCCTCCGCCGCCGCCCCAGTCCGACCAGCTGCCGCCGGAATCGGAGCTGCTGGACGAGTCCGAGCTACCGCCGGAATCGGAGCTGCCCCAGTCGAGGGAGCTGCCACCCGAGTCCGACGACGACTCGCGGATGACGACCGAATCGTGGTGGTGATCGGACAGCAGGCTCCCGAGCACCAGACCCGAGGTGAAGTCCGACGACCCGGAGGTCGTGACGTGCACCGGCGCGGCGCTCATCACGGAGGGAGCCGACGTCTGCAGCCGAGTTGCAAGCCGGGCATCGAAGTCCGCGGCGGCCTCGGTGCCCAGGCGCCGCCCCCGCAGCGTGGCGGATTCCTCGTAGAGGCTCGCTTGCGCGGCGAGTAGGGCCGCATCCTGCCGGCGCTGGCGGCGCCAAATCCACCAGACCGCGGCGAGCACGAGGGCCGTCACTACGCCGAGACCGAGCCAGACCCCATTGGTGCTGGGCTCAGTGGCCGGGCGGGGCGGCACTGCGACCTGCGCCGCGGTCCGCGTGCTCGACGCCGCGGCTTGCCCGATCGCCACGATCCCGCCGGCCCAGTCGCCCTGCCGAAACGCGGCGCCGCCCGCGGCCGTGATGGCGTCCCAATCCGCGGGGCGGACGTGCGTTGCCGAGCCGAAGTGCGTCACCGTGCGGTGAGCGCGCGGATCGATCGCTATCACCACGACGTCCGAGGCAGTGACCGCCTTGTGCGCTGCCGCGTCCAACGCGGCAAGCGAACCCGCATCGCGCAGCAGCACATGCGTCGTGAACGGCCACGCGGAGGCTGCTGCCTCGACCTGAGCGCGGGTGGTGGGCGTCAGCAGTGCAGCGTCGTCATGAATTTTGATCATTCGTCCTCCTCCTTCGTGCGGCGACCGACCGAGGCGAGGCGACAACCCTGGTGCTCGAACGTCAGCAGCCCAACCCGGTGACTCGCTGGGTTCGTGCAGACGCACCAATCCATCCCGAGGTCACCGAAAAGCCAGCGTGCCCACCGGCACCCGCTGGAGCAATCTGGCGATTCGCCCTGAGCGCGATCATCGTCCCCGTAGGGCTGATAGTCGAGCGGCAGGCGCTTCACCAGCTGTAGGAGGCGCTTGTGCTCCGTCACGGCGCTTCCTTCGGGTGGCAGGTTGAGCAGCCAGCGCCGCAGGTGCGTCCCATCACCTCGTTGTAGCGTAGGTGCTGCGCCGGGTCGGTGTCCGAGTCAGCCGTCGCTGCGTCGACCAGCGCGCACAGCATGCGTTTCACCCGCTCCCGGCTCATGTACTCCGTGTCCAGAAAGCAGCCACTGCGAGTCTGCACGAAGGTGACCTCGCCGAAGCCGAAGCCGGGCTCGCTGAATTCGAGCACCACGATGACCTCGTCCGGCGGCAGCTCCGCATTCGGATCGTCGCCTCGACTCCAGGCGCGAGCAAACGAAACGAGCGCCGGCAACCCGCTCAGGACCTTCCCCAAAGCCTCACTCATGACTCAGGTTCTCCTCGCCCGCGCCAGCGCGCCCAGCAGCCGCGGAGCGGCATTGCTCAACTCGACCAGCCAGCGGAGCGCGCGCTGCTGTTCGTACGGGCCGTCGCAGACCTCTGTCTGCCGCTCGTCCAGAACCGCGTGGCGCGACCAGACGTCCGGAGCGCGCACCTGCAGCTCCTTCCAGCCCCACTCCACCTGCAGCGCCGTCAAGCGCTCGAACAGCTCGGTCTCTCCGGCTAGGCGCATCCAGTACGCCACCGCGAGCGCGTAGTAGAACGCGACCTCGGATCGGGCGAGAGCGCGGACAGCCTCTGCCGCGCGCGGTGGCTCGCCGCGCAGCAGGCACGCGAGGTTAGGCGACGCGAACGACAACTCGATCTCCGCGCCCTCCGACAACTGAATGCGCGAGCCCAGCGCCGCCCAGCAAGTGGCCAGCACGTCGGCCGGGTCGGCGCCATCTACCAGCAGCGCTGCGATAGCCGCGCGGAGCGGCCCGGTGTCGGGCGCGCTCACGGCGCACCCGGAGTGGCGGAAGCAGCCAGCCGCCGCCGCAGCTCCGCCTCGAACACCGCGGCCTCGGCGTGGCCTCCGCAGAGGGCAACGCGGTACGCGCGGAGCACGTCCTCGGCCGACCATAGCGGCACCAGCGTGTACAGCACGGCAGAAACCGACAGGGTCGTCATGGCTGACCTACGCGCGCAATGACCGGCGCGCACTTTTCCAGCACTGCTCGCACCTTGGTCAAGTCGAAACAGCCCTCGGTGCGCACGCCGCTCTCCATGTCGATCCAGAAGTCGTGCTCCGCCGGGCCGATCTCGTCGAGCACGTCGAGCACACTGTCCGGCGTGATGCCTCCGGCGTAGCCGAGGCGCAGACCAAGCGGGGCGCGGGGCCACGCGAAGGGAGCCAGCCCTTTGCCGCCCGACGGATCGAACAGTGCCGAGGCGTACAGCCGCCGCGCGTCCCGTGCGGCTTCTTGCAGATCGGCTTCGGACCGCACCTGTAAGATCCACTCGATTCCAGGCAGGGGCTGGAGATCTGGGACCCCCGGCGCGTAGCCGTTCAGCTGGATGCGCACGCCAGAACCGCGCGCCATTGCAACCCAACGGGTGTGCCCCGCCAGCGTGTCTCGCGCCACCTGCCCGCACAGGTGGTACGCAGCCGCCAGCTGGTGCTGCTTACGCGCTTGGCCGAACTCGATCCGCCATTCCTCCGACGGATAACGCGACTCCCCCTCGCGCGATGCCGAGTAGAGGACCCCCCACTCGACAAATGGGAACTCCGCTGACAAGGCGACCAGGTGCGCTGGATCCACCGCGTCATCCGCCCCAGTGATCGTGACTCGCGTCAGACTCATCGGTTTCCTCCTGAACCAAAATCGCACCCGAGCAGGTCTACGTCGAACTCGCCAGCCAGATCGGCGGAGCGCACGGGGCGGCGGACGCTCACCGCCACGACCTGACCGACTACGAATTGGTTCCACGCATCCGTCAGCGCGTGCAATTCACGCTGCGCCTCCGCCCAAGGCCGCCCGCGCCAATTCGCAAGCAGCACGTGGACAGGGGAAGGATCGTCGGATCGCTTGCCAAACAGCGCCACCACGCCGATACCTGAGTAGGGGTGCCACAAGGCCTGGACCCTGTCACTCCGCCAGCGACACTGCACGTCGAAAGGCCTACACTGGGCCATTAGCACGCGCGGCGGCAGCGGCAGATGCGGCGCCTCGTGGCCAACGGCGAACACAGCCAGTTCCTCGTCGTTCCGAAAGCGTCGCCGCTCGCGCCGAATGCGCCCAACGGGATAGGCATCACCGATCGCTAGCCCAATGCGCGTGGCCTCCAGCTCGGCGAGTTTCGCCGCGCGCTCCAGACGCCTTGCCGTCACCAGCGAGGCCCATCGCTCGATGTCTTCCCACTCCGTCCCCAGGTGCTGCAAGAAGACCGGCTCCAGTTCCTCCGGGAGGAGGAGGTCCTCATGGTACTCGACTTGCCACCAGCCCCACTGGGACCAGTCACGGGCGAGTCGCCTAGCGGCAAATAGCGTCACCCGTACCGGCCCGGATTCCTCCACCCAGATCGGGTATACGCCCGGCGCGGCGCTCACAGCGGCTCCTCCAGCACGTAGGTCGGCGTCAGCGAGTACTCCGCGAAGAGGCTCGGCTCAGCATCCGGGTCGGACCAGAGAGGCGGAGAGTTGGTCTCTGCGGCGAGCGCGTGCATCGTGACCGCCGCCAGGTCTTCGTCGAGTGCAAGCTGAAACCAGGTGCGCGTCAGCTCGTGCAGCTGCCGCTGGGCCGCCGCCCAGATCGTCTCACTCCAGTTTGCTGTCAACAGGTACTCCGCCTCCAACCCGCGTCCTCCGAATCCGACGGCGCCCGCGCCGGATATCGGATCCCAGTACGCACGAACACGCGCGTTCGTATACGGGTCGCGCACCGCCCAGCGAGGCTCCAACCGCACTCGCGGCCTAGACTCACCTCCGCAACGCACAAGACTATTCTGCCGCGGCGAGAGCTTCTTGTAGTCGTTCCCGCGGAGAGCGTCCAGGCAAGCAGCACCGACTATCTCGGTTTCTATCGCATCCAGGATCGGAATGGCTTCCACAGCCGCCAGCATCTGCTCACCCGCCAGCATCTGCTCACCTGCCAGCATCTGCTCACCTGCCAGCATCTGCTCACCTGCCAGCATCTCGGCGGAAAGCGACGACCAGCTCACTTCCGGACGCGGACGCACGAACATCGTGTACCGAGCGGCGCGCTGACCCGGCACATGGGTGCACCACCAGCCCCAAACGTGCCCTGAGAATACATCGGGTGCGTGTACCACGTATGCCTCGGTCCGCACCTCTAGGTTGGTGACCTCCCGACTTTCCGACCAGACTCGGACTGCGACACAAGGCGACCTCAGGGTCGCCCGCGCGTCGCCGGAACCCTCCCCGTCCATCAGAGCGCCTGAATCATCTCCAGGAGCGCGCGGTTGTAGCTGATCTGCCGGTTCTCGGCTTTTGCCCGCTGCGCGCAGTGAGCGATCAGCTTGCGCTTGTCGGCCGGGCCGATGCGCAGTGTGATGACTTCGATTTCCTTGTCCTTCGGCTGGGGAGACGCCTTGGACCGTTTCTTGGTGACTGCCATGCGGTCAGACTAGCCGTTGACGGCGCTGCGGTCAACGGGGGCCTGTACGATTGCGGCCGGCTGCGCTAAACTGCTTCCCCATGACCTACGAGTACGAGTGCACGGCCTGCGGGCACCAGTGGGAGGCGGAGCAGCGGATCACCGAGGCCCCGCTCCGCGAGTGCCCTCGGTGCCGGGCTGAGGCGGCGCGGCGGCTCATCTCTCAGGGCAACTTCGTCCTGCACGGCCCGGGCTGGTTCAAGTCGGGGGGCTACTGATGACGGGCTGCACGACGAGCTTGGCAAGCTGCGAGGCGGGACCGGTACGGCGGTTCCGTGAGCTGTCTTCCCTGTTCAATCAGCCGGTGGAGGTGCAGCTGGCTGACCCGGAGGTGTACGCGGCGGCGCGCGAGGAGCACTATGCCGAGGTGCGCAGGAAGCCGCACTACCAGGATCTGGTCGGGCCGATCGACCGGATTACGCACGAGCAGATCGACCGGGCTTTGCGGCGGCTGGTCGCTCAAGCTGGGGCCTGCACGGCCCCTCGCGGGCGGCCCGAGTGGCCCTGGGAGCGCCGAGCGCGCGGCAACTGGCGGCCGTGCACGGAGGCCACGTGAAGCTCCGGATCGCCTCCGACCTGCACGTGGAGTTCCACGGGGACCGCGGGGAAACGTTGATCGGGGAAATCCTGGCAGGCCTGACCGAGGCCGACGTGCTGGTCCTGGCTGGCGACGTGGCGGACGCGGCCCACATCGAAGTGGCGCTGCGCGCGCTCGCGCGGGGCCCAGCGGAGGTAGTCTACGTGGCCGGCAATCACGAGTTCTACGGCTCGGACCGGCAGGCTGTCACCCGGAAGCTTGCCGCCGTGGCGGCCGACTGCCCGAAGCTGCACTGGCTGGATCACCAGTCGGTGACGATTCAGGGGCGGCGCTTTCTCGGTACGCCGCTCTGGTTTCGGCGAGCGCCGGACGCGCCGCAGTGGGCGATGAACGACTTCACCGCGATCCGCAGCTTTAGCGCGTGGGTCTACGAGGAGAACCGGCGGGCCGAGGCGTTCCTTCGCGAAGAGCTGCGCGCGGGTGACGTGGTGGTCACGCACCACCTGCCGCACTCGGGCTCGACGCCTCCTCAGTTTGCAAAGAGCGCCCTGAACGCCTTTTTCGTTTGCGACCAGGGCAACCTGATCCGCGCGCGGCGCCCCGCCTTGTGGGTCCACGGGCACACGCACACGGTCTGCGATTACCGGCTCGGCTCGACGCGCGTGCTCTGCAACCCCTTCGGCTACGTGGGCTTCGAGCCGACCGGTTCCTGGCGACCGCTCGACGTGGAGCTGCCGCCGTGCGAGTGAGGCGGGATGCCACGACCTGGCACGCGCGCGGCGTGCTTCGGCGGGACGCGCGGCACGAGCACGCGGGGCCCGAAGTCAGCAGCGGGGCCACGCCGAAAAACACGCGCACGTGGTGCCGCGGCAAGGTGGGGAGGAACCACGCGCTTCAGTGCTATCGGCAAACCATGGGACGGCCGGAATCGGAGTACTTCACGCGCTGCTGCGCGGTGTGCGGCAAGGAGGTGGCTCGCTACTACCCGAGCTTTCAGACCAAGCCGGACTGGGTCAAGTGAAGCTTTCTGTTTTCACGCCGACGCACCGGCCCGACTACCTGCACGAAGCCTACGCCTCCCTCCAGGCGCAGACGGTGCAGGACTTCGAGTGGATCCTGGTCCCGAACGGAGACGGCGCGCAGATCCCAGAAGCGTTCCGGCAGGATTCGCGCGTGCGGATCTGCGCGGCGCCCGACGGGAAGAGCGGCGTGGGCGCGCTCAAGCGCTTTGCCTGCGCGCAGGCCACGGGGGACGTGCTGATCGAACTGGACCACGACGACGAGCTGGCACCGACCGCGCTCGCGCGCGTCCTCGACGCCGTGGCTGGAGGCGCGGGCTTCGTCTACTCGGACTTTGCCAACTACTGGCCCGACGGTAGCTGCCAAGTCTACAACTCGGCATTCGGCTGGACGTGGAGGGAAGAAACCGTCGCCGGACGCGACGTCCAGGTGCTGGACTCCTTCGAGTGCGACGCGCGCTCGCTCTACGAGATCTTCTTCGCGCCCAACCACGTGCGGGCCTGGACGCGGGCGGCGTACGACCTGGCGGGGGGGCACGACGAGGGCCTGACCGTGTGCGACGACCACGATCTGGTGTGCCGCACCTACCTGAGCGGCGGGGAGATGCGCCGGATTCCCGAGTGCCTCTACCTCTACCGGCTGCAGGAGGGCGGGCGGAACACGTACCTCGAACAGAACGCGCTGATCCAGCAGACGCAGCGCCAGGTGGGCAATCGGCACTTCTACGCGCTGGTGGCGGAGTGGGCGCGGCGCGGCGGGCTCCCGCAGATCGACCTCGGGGGCCGCCTGGGCTGCCCGCCGGGGTACCGATCGCTGGATCTGCACGACGCGGACCTCGTGCACGACGTCACGCGCGGCCTGCCGTTTCCGGATTCGTCCATCGGCGTGATTCGTGCCTACGATTTCCTGGAGCACGTCCCGCCGGCCCACGTGGGGCCGCTGATGAACGAGATCTACCGCGTGCTGGTGCCCGGCGGGTGGCTCTTGTCCCGCACGCCATCAACCGATGGACGTGGCGCGTTTCAGGACCCGACGCATGTGAGCTTCTGGAACGAAAACTCGTTCTGGTACTACACGCGCCGCGCGCAGGCGCAGTACGTCCCGGCCATCCGCTGCCGCTTTCAGGCGACCCGCGTCTGGACGGAGTTTCCGACCGCCTGGCACCGGCAGCACCAGATCCCATACGTCTACGCGGACCTGTGCGCGCTGAAAGGCCAGCGGCAGCCAGGGCTGCAGGAGATCTAAAAACGCGGGGCGCGCCAGAGTCGGGAGCGTCCCGGGGACCGCCGAGGGCGGGCGCAGGGTGCATTCTCCGGCCAACAGTGACCGCAGAAAAGCCACTCCACCGGGTAGCCACTCCCGGTCGGTACGGCGTGCCACGCTGTCAACCCGTACCACCATCGGGACAGTCCTTCGCACCAGTTCCGCGGAATCCCGTGCACGTCGCACATCTCTTCGCCCGACAGTGCCCACAGCACGCATTCGGTCGCGTACTCCTCCTCTGCCTCGTGCCGCACCCAGTTCGGGATGACCACTACGCCGGTAGAGTGCCAGCCGGACGTGTATTCCTCCCAGGTAATGAGTTCTTCGCCGTAGTCCCAGGGAGCCAGCGCATGCTCGCCAACGAGCGCTGGTATTCGCTCCCGACGCTGGTGCCATTCGCGCCGTGTCACGCGCTGCAATGGGTGCGGCGGGCACGAGTAGCAGCCGTCGCAAGAGACGCCCTCGCGCTTCATCTGCCGATGCACGCGGCGCGAGTACCGATCCTCCTTGCGGAGCCCGCGCGGCGTGTAGCTCATGGCGCCTGGTAGCGCCGAAGGCCGCGGGCCGCGACAAGCGCCTCCAGTCGCCGCGCTCGCCTCCAGCGCTTCTGGGCCGCGGCTGTCACGCGCTCCAGATCCGCCGGGCCCGGGGCAGGGGTCGGAGCAGGGGCGCGACGAAACTCCTTCGGTAACGCGACGCCTAGCACCGACGCCAGCACCAACAGATCGCGGACACGGCGTTGTCGATCCATGCTGACCCGATGCTAGCAACGCTGCCGCGCCGAGTCCAGGGCGGAAGTCCGAGGGCTCGAACCCCAGCGCCCGGAGGCGCCGCACCCGCTAGCAACGGGGCTCCCGCCCATGCGGAATTCAACTTCCAGGTGAAGGTTACTTCGGGTACTGGCCCAGAAAAGTCAGCTGCAGGCCGGCGGGCCGACCATGGGCGGGGAGTCCCAGTGGTCCTCGCTCCAGATCTGCAGCAGCTCCTCGCTGGAGCAGCGCGCCCAGTGCAGCGTCACCCGGCCCTGCTGGTGCCAGGCAAACTTCCCGCTCGCCGGCAAAACCCGGTCGACTTGCAAATTCTGGCGGGACGGACTCCGGTACCGCAACGGGAAGACCCCGGCGCGCAGCTGGTACACCGGAATCAGCGCCTGGTAGGCCGCGCCGAGCAGCTGCCGCGCAATCGTACCGAGACGTAGCACACAAGAGTGGCGGTGCGCGACCGAGTCGAACGGCCCTGCCTTTGGAGCAGTACTGGGTTTCGAAGCCAGCGGCGGACCACTCCGCCTACACGCACCAGAATCAGTGCTCAGCGAGCCCAGGCGCCGAGGAAGTCCTGCCACTCCGGGGGAGCTGTGGCGGGATCGATCGTCGGGCCGCTGAGGGGAAGTGACGTGGGGGGCGCCGGGAGCGACCGCGGCCACATGCCGCTCTCGTCGCAGGTCCGGTTCGCCTTGCGGCTGTTGCAGGGCTTGCAGGCCGTCACGATGTTCAGCCAGTTCCGCCGGCCACCCGCGCTCTTCGGCACGACGTGGTCGTAGGACAGATCCTGTGACTGGAAGCGGTTGCCGCAGTACTGGCACCGGTGATCGTCCCGCGCGTAGACGTTCTGCCGCGAGAACTTGATGCTGTTCTTCGAGCGCGAACCGAGCTTGCGGAGGCGCAGCACCGCCGGCACCTGCCACGTGACCGAGGGCGAGGAGACGGTCTCCTGGTACTCCGAGACCACGTCGACCGTGCCCTCGTACACCATCTTGATCGCGTCCTCCCAACGAATGATCTTCGTCGGGAAGTACCACGGGGTCAGGAGCAGCGTGCGCAGCGCCATGCCTCGCCTTGTAGCAGACGCGCGACGCCAGCGCTATCGCGATCACCTGGTGCGCTCTGCGCGAGTCGAACGCGCACGGGCCATTCAGCCCAGCTGGGTTTGAGCCAGCCGTGTCTACCGTTCCAACCAAGAGCGCAGTAGTGCCGACGCCCGGATTCGAACCGGGACGCCCTTGCGGGCACGGGCACCTCAAGCCCGCGTGTCTACCAGTGTTTCACCACGTCGGCGTAAACGCGCCACCTCAGCGTCAAGCATCGGGCTCCGCGCGCGTCCGCGTTTCACCTTTCAGCCGAGATCCACCCAAGTGGTCCCAGGGTCACCTCTGAAGCAGCAGTGCACAGGAAAGGAGTCGAACCTTCACGCCCCGAAGGGCGGCGCGTTCTGAGCGCGCTGCGTCTACCAAGTTCCGCCACCTGTGCATGGTACGCGACCCGGGGATCGAACCCGGCGAAAGCGGCTTGTCGAGCCGCCGGTTTCTCCAGCTACCTCGTCGCGTATGGTGGGACTGCCGCGAGTCGAACGCGGCCAGCACCCTTATCAGGAGTGCTCGGTCAACCAGACCATCCAGTCCCGTTAGTAGGGCGTCAGGGGATCGAACCCTGCAAAAACGGCTTGTGCGACCGCCCGCTTCACCAGCTGCATCACGCCCCGTAGTCGGAGTCCTGAGAATCGAACTCAGCTGATGTCCTGTTCCCGAAACAGGCGGCCCACCTTGGGCCCAGACTCCGGTTCGGTCCGTGGGAATTGAACCCACTCTCGCGGCTTCAAAGACCGCGTTGTCCGCCTGGATGAACCGAGTCGCGCGCCACGGAATCGAACCGTGCCCTTCGGGGTATGGACCCGAGTCTCGCCCAGCAAGTACGCGCGGTAGCGTCTATTCCTGCGGCCTCGCAGAGGGTCTCAATCCAGCACAGCGTCGTGAACAGAAAACCAGTCCCGATGCATTGCGTCGGCGCTTGCGGCGAAACACGCTGGGTTTGATCAAAAAGAAGTTTTGACACCGGGCACAAACTACGCTCACCGAAGCGATGCGGCGGTGGTGCTGCGCATGTGCGCTGCGCGTTGGCAGCTCCAGATTCTCTAAAGAATCGTTTGTCCTGTCTTCGTCGCGATGATGCACGACTTCTTCCGGCGACAGAAGGCGGCCCAGTTTGTTTTCCATCAGAACGCATGTGCTCTCGCGTCGAGTCGAACGACGTATCCGCGGTTCGGAGCCGCGAAGCTGCATCCGGCAGCGAGAGCGAGTGGTGCCTCCAGCACGGGTCGAACATGCTTTCCGCGGTTCGTAGCCGCAGTACTGGATCCGCCAGTGGAGGCAAGTGGTACACCGTGCGGGGTACGATCCCGCGTTTCCACTTTGAAGGAGTGGTGACTTACCAGTTAGTCCAACGGTGCGTTTCGAGTCCCCGGAGGGGGACGATCCCTCACGAGCCTGGTTTAGAAGACCGGGCGCCGAGCCGTCGGCGGGGACGGTCGTGTTGGAGACGCGCGGCGGTGTCGATCCGCCCCGAAGTCCGTTTGCTGCGGACCATGCACCCAGTGCTGCGCGGCGTTGTGGTCGGCGGAGCAGGTGACGAGAATCGAACTCGCCTGAGACTCGTTGGCAACGAGCCACGGCACCTTGCCGTCTCACCTGCACAACGCTTTCGTGTTTCGGCTCGGGGCCACCCTTGCGGGATCGTTGCCGAGATCAGCCGGCGCTATTGCCGGGCGCAGACCCGCCCACGAAAGCGTCAGAGCGGATGGCGGGAATCGGACCCGCTCGGCACGGTTTGGAAGACCGGCCTCTCACCTTGAGAACACCCGCAGATCAGAGCCCCGAGCGGGAATCGAACCCGCGCCTGCCGCATACCAAGCGACCGCTCGACCTTCGAGCTACCAGGGCGTGGTGGAGAACACGGGAATCGAACCCGTCGCGAGTCGCTTGCAAGGCGTCTCTGCACCCCAGTGCGTTCCCCGTACTGAGTTGGAATCGGCGGGAATCGAACCCGCATCCCCGCACTGCCAGCGCGGTGTCTTCCCGTTGGACGACGATCCCTTGGTGGACCCGCCGGGTAACGCTCCCGTTTGGCACGCATGCGAAGCGCACCAGCAGCCTTCTGCACAAGCCCGAGGTCGGGGCGCTCTCAAGCGACGGGTCGCCAAGTCCGCGACTCAATGTCATCGAGCGTTGCCCATACTTCGCGGGTCGACTCGGACTCGAACCGAGCTAGGCGGTTTTGGAGACCACCTTCCTCCCTGAGGTCAACCCAGATCCGCAGGATCGTCATCGGAGGCTCGCTCCTCCTTGGGGGGAGCTCCGACACCGATCCCACTTGGCCCCGAACGTGCTGCAGACACGCGGAGCCCAGCGCTGCGTACGAGGATCGAACTCGTCTCAGTCGGGCGACAGCCGACCCGCGCCGCCAGGCGCGTCACGCAGCAGATGACGAACAACGCAGGAGCGCCGAACAGGCGAGCGCCGCGGATAGCCTCCCGCGCTGGAATTGAACCAGCCTGCTCGGTTTAGGGGACCGTGCTCCGCGGCCAGCGGGCGGGAGATGGGGAGACCGACGGGAATCGAACCCGCGTGAACCTGGGCCACATCCAGGTGCCTGACCACTAGGCTACGGCCTCCATGAGTCGGGGGCGCGGGAATCGAACCCGCCGTGTCCTGCTCCCAAGGCAGGCGGCCCACCTTGGACCATGACCCCGGTGCTTCGCGCTCGAATCGAACGAGCCTCTCCCGACTTTCAGACGGGCGCTTTCACCAGTTCAGCTTGCGAAGCGTGGCGGCAGTGACGCCGCGGCACCCCGTGTCGGTTACGATCCGACCTGGTCGGCTTGAGAGGCCGACGACCTCACCAGAAGTCGAACGGGGCGTAGAGCCCATGCTCGGAATCGAACCGAGCCCACTCGATTACGAAACGAGTGCTCCGCCTTGGAGCTACACGGGCACAACCAAACTCCCTCGGGCGCCCGCTGGGCGCGCGCCATTTCAGGCTCCGAGGTTTAGCTCCACCCCCAGGACTCGAACCCGGATCTCTCCCGTTAACAGCAGGGCGCACGACCGATTGTGCTAGGGCGGAATGTCTCACCTGGCCGCGTGACAGCGCCGGCCAGGTGTTCCAATCACAGTGAGAGCCCGCCGCGCTCAACGAGCGCCGGCACGTCACTTCAGGTTGTCAGGGATCAGCGACCACCCGAGTGGTCGGTAGTTCCGGCCGCTGGAATCGAACCAGCATCAGCGGATTCAGAGACCGCTGTCTTGCCACTAGACGAGGCCGGAGTGGTGCCGCGAGGAATCGAACCCCGCCCGGCCGGGTAAGAACCGGCTGCTCCGCCTTGGAGCTACAGCACCGTGCGACGGGCTGGATTCGAACCAGCGCCCTTCGAGTTAAAAGCTCGCTGCTCTACCGCTGAGCCACCGTCGCGGAAGTCGCGAACGGCAGCCGTTTACCAGAGTTCCTTTCCATGGTGCACCGTGGTCGAATCGAACGACACCGCCCGGAAGGGCAACAGGTTTACAGCCCGCCGTCGGCACCAGCCGACTACTCACAGTGCAGAAACAACAAGAGCCGCGCTGGCTTCCCAGGGCGGCTCCACTTTCAACAACGTGGGGGTGAAGCCGCCCGAACTACATGGTCACCTTCTCCAGAGAACCGAAGAGTCCGCGCTGATTTTGGACATGCGCATACGCGGCAACCGTAGGTTGCCATGCTGGGCGAGTCGGAATCAACGAGACCATTTGCTGCCCTTCCTTCCTGACACAAGCGACGGGAGCTGTCAAGAGAGCCACTGCCAAAAAGCGCCCGCCCAGCCCGCGTAGCCGGCGACCGTGAGCGAGACCCCATCGGGACCACGCGACAACTGCAGCGCGTTCGTGGGGAAGCAGCTGCGGTCGAGCGCGGTGGTGAAGGGCGAGCCGATCCATGCGACGGCGGCGGAGGCCTGCTGTCCAAGGGTCAGGAGCTGCTGGTGGGCCCGCACTTGGCGGGCGCGGGCGGCCGGATCCGCAGCAGGCGGGTCGAGAACGATCGCCAGCACGGTGGGCCGAAAGCTGCCGAGGACGCGCGGCAACTCGGGTCGGGATGCCCAGACTTCGGTGGGCGGTGACGGGACTCCCTGCGGCACCAGTGGCAGCGATGCCTCGAAAGCAATCTTCTGATCGGCAGCGAGCGCGCGGAGCGCTGGGATCAGCCCAGTACCGACGGGCGCGCCCGTCAGCAGCAGCCGGCCTCTGGCTTGCAGGCGCGGGCCCGGTCGCACCACGCGCGCTCGGCCGATGCCGGGAGGAGTGCCGAGGCTTCCGTAGAACCAGCGTCGCGTTTGCACTGGGCCGGAGTTTACCGGCGGGTACCTGTGCAAAGCAAATTGGGCGGGCCTCCCCCCGTCGGACAGCGCCCTGTCTTTCGGCGGTACGTCGTCCAGCACTGAGTGGGGGTTTGGCTGTCACTGGACAAGATGTGCGCCAGAGCGAGTCGAGCGAACAGCACGTCCCCGCGGCAGTGATTGCACGTGGTCGCGCACGTCGCCGGGCGGTGGAGCATCTGGAGCGCGTGGATCAAATCGTCAATTCCGGAACAAAGCCACCTCGGCGTGCCACACAGCGGGCACGCTGCTTCCCCCGCTAGAGCCGAGTGCGTCAACTCCGCTTCCAGCCATTCAGGTACGCAGGTCATTGGACGACGAAACTCCCCAGCAACTGCTCGCCCAGAATCGCTGAGCACGCAGGCCCATCGCCAACTGCTCAACGGCGCGTTGCTGCGCCCTGGCCACGCGCCGGGGGTGAGAATACTCCTCCAGACCAAGCCCGTAGTCCACGGACAGCAACTGCAGTGACAGGATGAGGTCACCGATCGCTGCGCACATCCACTCTGGGGACCCGCAGTCTGCGCACGTCTGGCCAGACAGCGCGGACAGCATGAACTCCGCTTCCAGCCATTCAGGTACGCAGGTCATTAGACAACGACATGAAATGACCAGCACCACTGGAACGCGGGACGGTACGCTAGGTAACTCAGCCCACCGATCCACGAGCTTTCATGGGCGGAAGAGCATGGTTTAGACAGCATCGCCAGCCCCTGGATCAGGGGGCCCAGAGCATCGCAGATCGGTCTGGGGCAGCCGCATATGGTACACAGGTCGCCTGCTAGGATCGCGCGCGGCCACTCCTTCTCCAGCCAATCGGGAAGATTGCTCATCGCAGCGGCGCCTGCTCAGCCCTTCCGGCACGCGGGCGGGCCCTCGTCCCCGTAGCGCGCGAGGAGGAGGCGCGTGCAAGTCTGTAGCGTGAGGACGCCCGTGATGACGCTGGGCGGAATGACCTCACCGTAGGACCGCTCCCACAGGTCCCAGCCTTCGTCATGATCCGCCAGGTACTGACGCAGCTCGTGCTGCTCGTCGACCCATGGGAGCGCCGAGCGCAGGACGTCGATCAGCGCGGCGGGCTCGCCGTCCAATTCCAGGTCCGCCAGCTCGCTCTCGATGTCCGCTCGCGCCACGGTCGAATCGTAGGCCCTGGAAAACTGGTGGCCCGTCCCGATCTGCGCCTTCTCGTACACGTAGTCGTAGTCGCTGCCGCGGCTCCCGAGCCAGCGGAGCCGCGACCACGCATCGGAGCGGTCGCCGTAACACGCGAAGCGCACCAGATCGAAGTCGCCGTGCACCACCAGGGACCCGATCGTGCCCGCGATCACCTCCATGCGGAGCATGTTGGAGTTCGGGCGCCCGATGCACCAGCGCGCGCCGGAGCCTCCGTCCCAGTAGGCCTCGTCGCCGAGCAGCTCGTGCTGCGTAAACAGCGGCAGAATTCGCTCGATTTCTCTCTTCAGGTACTCTTCACGTGTCATCAACTAGATCCTCCAGCAGCCGAACGACCAGAATCGCTCGGCACTCATACCAATCGCCAAATTGCTCTACGGCGCGGCCCAGGGACCGGCGAGGTCAATCGCACTCCTCTTCTTCGATGGCGACTCGGATCACCTCCTGCGCGTACGTGGGCAGTGGGCAGTGCAGCATGTCGTCCGCTTGGTACCGGAACCGGGTGAGAACGATGATCAGTTGGACGTCGTGCGGCAGCGACTCCGGCCACGGGGTGTCCCCGTCCGTCACGCACACGATGACGTTGGCGTGCGTCTCCAGCGCCGCGCGAATGCCCTCACCCATGTCCGTGCCGCCTCCACCGAGCAGCTGCACCTGACTGGCCCCGGTCACCCACTGCGGTCCGCCGTGGACGGCCGCATCCGTCGCGAAGACGGGGAACGCCTGCTGCCCCATGGCGCGAGCGATCCCGTCGACCTCGCCCAGGCACTGGCCGAGTTGCTTGTCGAACATCGAGCCCGACGTGTCCACCACCACGGCAACCTGCGGCAGGGAACCGACTGCGGTCGGCAAGATCACCCCGGTCAGCGGGTAGAGGCGCGAGGCCTTCTGCCAGGCGTAGTCCGACGCGCCGCGGACGATGGTCACGCCCTGCTGCAGCGCCGAGGCGAGTTTTTGCTCCCAGGGCACCTTGGCCGTCTGCATTTGGTCGTGCGCCCAGCGGCGGAGACCAGCCGGCACGGCGCCCGGCGGGAGGCGCTCGATCTGCTGCGCGGCGCCGCGGCGGATCAGGTCGCCCGTCGGACCGCCCAGCCCCGACTGGCCATCGGGCGGAGGCAGCTCCCAGGGAGCAGGAGCCCCGTCCGCTCCGGATCCGCAGAATTCCAGGCTCGGGTGCTCCCCGAGCCTGTCCTGCAACTGTTTCTCCAGATCCGGATCCCCCGCGCGCAACCGATCGAGGAAGATCTGCACGTACTCCTCGAACAACTTGTGCGGCGGCACCCCGAATGGCTCCGGAAACTCCCAGAGCGAGGGGATACCCAGGAATTCCCGCTCCATGTCGTCGTTCAGCTCCAGATGCTGCGCGAGATTGATCACGGCCCGCAGGGTGGGCGGATCCACCTCGGGGTAGGCGCGCAGGAGCGCCTCGGCGCGCTCGGCGTGCTTGCGCAGCCAGTGCCCCAGCTCCCGGATCATCCAGAGCGCGCAGTCGCGCACGTTCCAGACTGACTCGGTCTGCGAGTTGGCCGACGCGGAGCCGATCAGGTCGGGATTCACGTAGATTCGACCGTGCCGATCGATCCCCATGTGCGGCATCGACGGGTGCCGTACCGGCACCAGATCGTGCGCGAACAGCGCCGTTGCAAAGTAGGGGCGGAGCTGCGCCGCCTTGAAACGCACCGCCATCAGCTTGTTTACGTCGTTCATGCCCCGCTCCTTGCGTAGGTCACGCCATCAGTTGAAGTTTTTGAACAGGCGCGCGAAGCGTTCGTCAGTGGCCATCAGCAGTGGCGTGAACAGCCGCACCTCGTCCGGCGTCTTCGCGCCCTTCGGGGGATTCTCGGCGAGCAGCTTCGCCGCGGTGGCCGCGATGTCCGTGCGACCCTGCGTGCTCGCCGCAGCGAGCACCTTCCACGCCGCGTAGTAGCGGGGCGGAGTCGCGTCGCGGAGCACCGCAGCGGCCACAGAGTTCAGCGCGACCAGCGCCTGGTCGCCGCGCATGCCCGCCAGGTCCAGCGAGCCCGGGTTCCGGAGCAGACCCTCCGGATCGGGCAGGTTCAGCTCGCGCGCGTACTCGGCGAACGCGAGCGCCGGGCCGTGGCCCACGCGGCCAGAAAGCAGCATCAGGGCCAGGGCCGACGTCTCCGGAGGCCGATCGGCGGCCCGCTCCGCGATGAGTCCGTGCCCGAGCGCGTGGCAGGCCGACAGCAGGTCAGCGGCGCTCGTCCACGCGCGGTAGGTCGGAAACGGCTTCGCCCGCTGCGCCGCTTCGGTCGGCACGTGCTGCACGCTCTGCGGCTGCCGCTTGGCAAACTCTGCGATCAGCGAGTCGTACCGAGCCCGATGGCGTGACCAGTCTTCCGGCAGCGACGGGCCGAAGTCCGGCATGGGGAAGCCGCTGAGCAGCGCGTGCCCCCACGTCTCCGGATCCAGGTCCCAGTTGAGCTGCACGAAGCGACTCGACAGCTGACCCGACAGCTGGTAGCCCGTCTCGCTCATCGCGGGCGGGTTCATCGCGGCGACGCACGACTGGTTCGGGATGTGCGCGTCGCCCCATTTGCCTTCGAGCACGCCGCGGAGCGCCGCGGTGCGGGTCGCGGGCGGCCCGTTACCCAGCTCGTCGAGAAAGATCCCAGCGCGCTCGGCGCGCGTCAGACGATTCACCCACTCCAGCGGAAGCGAGCTGGCCACGCCGCGGGCCAGATCCGGCACGAAGATCCCTTTGAAGTCCGTCGGATCGTACAGCGCAACCAGCGCCGTGTGCTGGTCCGTCGTGTACCGCTGCATCGCCGCGTTCACGATCGACGTCTTGCCGACGCCGACCTCCCCGATCAGCAGCACCGGAGTGCGGGTCTGGATGCAGACCGCCAAGGCCTGCACCGTCGTCTCGAAATTGGTCGCCATGCTCTCTGTTCTCCCTGTAGTTACCCGAGGCGACTCCGGACCGAGGCCAGCACGGCCGCGCCCGAATCGCCCAACACCCGAAACACTGCCTGAGCCAGCGGCTGCTCCACGCGCCGCGTGCCCCGAATCTCGTCGATCGCCTCGTCCAGCACCTCGCGTGGCACCTGGTGCCGCACCACGACAGCATGGATCCGCTGCTCGTCCATTGCAGGCAGAGTGTCGACGTCACCCTGCCGCAAGGCGCGCTCTACTGCCCGCACGACGTTGGCCATGCCACTTGCTACAGCGGCCGGCTCCAGGACCTTCCCTGGAGGGTCGTAAACGAAGAGCGCCATCTGCGCCCGATCCGGCATGCCATCAGTGGTAGCACTGCCGCCGACCTGCCGTCAAGGCCCGATCAGTCGCGCGGCGTGGCGTACGCCGACTCGAACCACTCGGTCCACCGGCGAAGCGGAACCAGCCCGAGCAGTGCGGCGCGGTGGGCCTGCAAATCCGCCCAGGTGAGCGCCTCCCACGGGCGGGGCAACTCGATGGGCGTCGAGCCGCGGTCGGGGCACACGACGCCGATCCCGTAGTCCGTGTCCACCACTCCGACCTGGTGGAGCCCCTCGGTGCGCAGCCGGGCGATGGCCTTCCAGCAGTCCCCAGTCCACTCTCCCTGGATCGGCGGCACGATCTGCATCGCTTCCTTGGTCGGGTTGCAGTCGTGCAGGCAGACCACTCCCGTGGGAGACAGCACCTTCAGGGCGCCCTGAATGTCTCGGTCCACCTGCTCCGCGTGGTGCAGCCCGTCGATGAACACCAGGTCGAAGTGCCCGGCACGCGGCGCGACCTCGCGGAAAAATTCGTCGGACGTCCACGGAACGAACACGGTGCTCGCCTGGACAGCGCTGATCTGGGGCGAGGGGTCCACTGCCCAGCGCTCCGCAATCCCGACGTGACGCAGGCACTCCCCCGAATCGACTCCGATCTCCAAATACCGGCGGGCGCCGATCCGCTGCGCGATCTGGTTCAGAACGTCCCACCGGTAAGCCATGGCGGTCCTATAGCAGGTCCGCGCCGCAAAGTGGACCCTGCGAGGCGCGGCGGCTATTCTCTCGGGCATGCGCTACGTGCCCAAGGCCCAGCGGCCCGGTCGCCCCGAGTCCACCCTCACCCGCGTCCGCCGGCTCTCTGCGATGGAAGCCGCCAGGCCCCGGGTCGGCGAGATGCCGTTCGACCCCGAGGCCCCGCGCGAGCACTACGCGAAGCCGCATCATTTCGCGCTGAACGGCGGGCGACGGCGGTTCAAGGTCGTGAAGCCAGAGCGGGACTACCGCACCGGGGAGCTGACGGGCAGCCCCACCGACACGCTGATCTCGTCCAGGGCTCATGGCTTCATGTCGCTCCAAGAAGCGCGGCGCTGGGCCGACGACAACGACGTCGGCCCCTTCGCTATCGTCGAGTACGTGGCCGGGTGCGAATCGGACCCGCGCCTGGGCAGCCGCCTCGAACCCAATGCCCGCTTTCGCGCGGCTCCGGCCAGCCTGGAGGCGGCGACCGAGCTGGTGCTGTTCATCGAGAACACCTCGCACCTGTCGCCCATGGGCCCGTCCGGCCAGGGCCGCAGCGTGCTTCTCAACGCGCTCCGCAAGTGGCGCAGCGGCGACTACGACCCGGAGCGCGCCGCCACGCTGTTCGGCTACCTCGCCGAGGCGGGCGCGAGGGAGTACACGCGCGAGTTCGGTGGCGACTGGAAGACGATGTTCACGCCGGCTACGCGCCGCCTGGCTGCCGCAGAGCTGGAAGAGAGCTTCCGGACCCAGGCGGCGAACGGCGAGTTCGACCACCTCTGAGCGTCAGCGGGCGCGGTACATCCAGCGCACCAGCGGATCTTTCCGTGGAGCGGCGGCTGGGTCCCACGGGATCGTCCGCTCCGTCCACCCGGGCGGCGGGTTCCCGTTGAACGCGACCTGGTGCTGTTCGCCACCGGGCGGACCGCCCCATTTCGCGTTGTAGTACTCGCCGCTCCGGTGCCGGCGGAGGCGCCAGTCCACCTTCAAGCTGCCGCTGCCCTCATGGGGCACGTCGAGCGGCAGATCCAGGCGCGGAGCGCCGAGCAGCCGGCGGCGGTATTCGTAGTCCGTGTCCTCGTAGTAGGCCGGCCAGTAAGCCTCGTCGTAGTAGCCCACGGTGCGGGTGCACTCCGGCGCCTGCGCGAACAAGTGCCAGCCACCCGCCGTCACGAGCGGCGACGTCTGCACCGCAGTGGCCAACTGCTCGAACGTCGAGGGCGGCAACGTCAGGTCGTCGTTGCTGATGACGACCGGCTCGTCCCCGCCGCGGTCGAGCAGTAGGTTCCAGGAGGCGGCGACGCCGAGGTTTCGGTCCGGCCCGATCACCTCCGTGTTCGCCGGCAGGCGCCGCACCTGCTGGCGCAACTCGCCGCCGTTGTCGACGATCACGTAGAGCGATGGGCGAAGGGTGCCCGCTTCCGCCGAGTCCAGCAGGACCTGAAGCAGGTCGTAGCGCACGATCGTCGGGATCCCGAGAATCATGGTCGCTTCCAGTCGTGCCGGTAGATCCCGAGCGTCGTCGACGTCGAGCCCTTGTGCTGGTGCCCGAGCGCCGAGAGCACCTGGTGACGGTGCTCCGCCAGCGCCGGATCGGCCAGGTAGTTCAGCTTGCCAGCGAGCCGTACCGCTTCGCAGATCGCGAAGTCCATCGCGTCCCCTCCGTGCTGCTCGAACCACTTCCGGCAGCCCTCGATGACCCAGTCCATGTCCTTGCGCCAGAAAACCATGGCCACGCAGCCTGGGATGTACATGCGCCCGCGGACCGGGTTGTCGCAGCGGCGCTTGTAGTACACGTCGTGCACGTTCAGGGGCGGGCTGTAGCCCCACCCTGCGCCGAAGTCCGGCGCGTGAAGCGCGGGCCACGTGAGCAGGTTGTGCCGGAAGTGCTTGCCGACGAGCGCGTCATCCTCCAGCCGAACCACGAGGTCGGCGCTCGCATCCCGCATTTCCTCCAGCACGCGGAAGAAGTGCTTGACGACGTCGTGCTCGGGACGCTGCACGCAAAGCTGGTATTCGCTGCCCCAGTCGCTCGCCTCCAGCGAATCTTGCAGCACGCGGCACACCTCCGCGCGCGGCGCGAGGGTCTGAATGAACACCTCGACAGACAGCATCAGCGCCTCCACCAGCTCGCCAGGGACTGCCCCACGTGGTAGCCCGCCACCGTCGCCACGACGTCGGCTGCGTGGTTCGCGAGCGAGCTGGCAGGGACGACCCGAGCAAACGCAGCGCGACGCGCCCCTTGCTGGTGGGCCAGGTACATGAACTCCAATCCGATGGTGGCGAGCACGGCAGCCGTCACACTCGTCCCGCAGACGCCAGCCGTCAAGCCGACCGCGACGTGAAGCGCGGTTTCGCGGTCAATCACGGCGACATGCTGGTCCGATCGGTTGCGGGCAATCAGCAGCGAGTGGGTCAAAGGATTTGCTTCAGCCCAGATACGCTGGGTCACACGACCTCCCACGAGTCGAAAATTCCGGTCAGCGGATGCGCCGGCCCGCGCCATCCACCGATGCCCAACTGATCGCCTCCGGCTGGGATCCAGGCTGCTTGCGCTCTCGTCAGGAAAGTCCAGTAGGTTCGCCCGTCCGCTGACATGGAGAACGACTGGTCTACGCCGTCATCGGTGACCTGCAACCAGAAGCCGAGTCCAGACAGAAAGTAGTAGACTTCGTCGGACCAGACGTTCCCGAAGAAGGTCTGGCTGTCGGTCCAATCAGTGACCCTCATTCGCGGTGTGCCGCCCTCGAACCCGACGGTGAAGGTAGTACAACGCCCGGCGCCGGAGTCGCGCAAAACGATGCCGATCGATCGGTTGTAGTCGCCGTTGTGCTGATCGTAGGGCACGCGCATGTGGAGCGTCGCGACGAAGGTTGCCGGCTTTGCGTCCAGGTAGGCAGAGATCTCGGCGAATGGTCCGGAGGCGCCGCCGGAATCGATCACGGTCGTGCCGTCTACGTCCGAACCGACCAAAGCGTTCAGAGTGGTCGTCCATGCTGCCACAAGTGGCACTTCCTGGCCGACGACCCCTCCGGCGATCAGCGGGCGCCATGTCAGGGTTTCGTCCGCCACCCACAGCAGCGAACCGGGGCGATTCACGTACCCTTCTCCGACCACGGTGGCAGCGGGCCGCGCTGCATACGTTCCGTAGCCCCACTGGCCAGGGTCGCCCTGCGCGCCCTGCGCGCCCTGCGCGCCCTGCGCGCCCTGCGCGCCCTGCGCGCCCTGCGGCCCCGGGTCGCCCTGCGGCCCCGGGTCGCCCTGCCGCCCTTGCGCGCCAGGATCGCCCTGAGCGCCCTGCGCGCCCTGCGGCCCCGGGTCGCCCTGCGGCCCCGGGTCGCCCTGCGGCCCTTGCGCGCCAGGATCGCCCTGAGCGCCGGGAGCCCCTTGAGGGCCCTGAGCCCCTTGCGGGCCTTGGGCACCGGAGCCGCCGGGGTCCAGGATTGGCGTCCCGGCGTGATCTTTCGGGAGCTGAGCCACGCCAGGCAGGATACTGAAGGGCTAACCCAAAGGCGAATTTTGCCCTATCGGCGCGGAGAATCCGTCAAACGGACACGATGCCGCCGCCGTTATTCGCGGTCGTCGTGGTCTCCTGGTACGGCAGCGCCGCGTAAAGCTTTGCCGTGCCTCCGACGGTGGCGTCGCGTCCGGCCGTGCCGCTGCCAGGGATCGACGGCTTCGAGGAGTACGTCCAGCGCGCGTTTCCTTGAACCAGAATCGTTGCCGAGCTGTAGGCGTTGTCCAAGCCCCAGCACTGCACTCCGCTGCCATGGTTGAGGTACGCGCTCGCCGCGTCGACCTCGACGGCAAAGGACGTTGTGCCGTCGACCCACTGGTGGTCGTTCTGCGACCCGGTGCCCTGGTCCCAGATGCCGCCTCCGTCGAGCAACAAATTGCCGCCGTCGAAACAGGCAGCATTGTTGCTGATGAGGTAGGCGCCGGTCCCACGGACCTCCACCGGACCGCAGTAGACGTTCTTCCGCATCACGAGCGACCCGCTGATCACCGCAAGGTTCGACAGGAACTGCGAGCAGGCGATGGTGCCGAACGACGGAATGATGACGGTCGCTGCTGGGAACCGACAGCGGTACAGCATCACTCCGCCTCCGACCGAATTGTCGCCGCCGAAGCGGATGACGTCTCCAACGGAAGGCGGTGACACGTTCAAGTCCTGAAACAGGATGCGGCCGTGCCCCCGGGCTCGCGCGTCGAAGCGACCAATCGTGGTGCCCAACGTGTCCGCCACGAAGGTGTTGCCGACCGCCGGCTCGACCGACGCCACGGTTGAGGTGGTGCGCGGCGTGACCAGCTGTCCCCAGCGCTCCACGTTGGCCACACCGCCCACGCCCGGCGTCGTCACCCGGGTCACGTGCGCCGTTGCTCCAGACTGCGCACCGCTCGTCAATCGGAGCCGCTGCTTGTCCGTAAAGGCAGCGGCCGTCGCCGTCACAGTACCGCGCTGCGCGCCAGCGTTCGTGCCGGCGGTGCCAGCGGTCGTCGCCAGCACGCCAGCCAAAGCATCGTCCGCCGTAGACGTCACGGCGCCGACGATCGCGATCGAGAACCCGTTCGTTTCGATGTCCAACTCGAACGGGTACGCCGACAAGTCACCAGCTGCGACGGTCACCGTTACATCTTGGTGAATTTCGCAAACTCGACGACCCATCTCGGTCAACGTTTTGAGGGGGGCGCCGATCGCAGTGCCGCTGTTGCCGTCGTTGCCGGCGGCAACGTCCACGTACCACTGGGCCTCGTACTCAGCCGGGATGTTGCGATCTCCGAGTCTCGTCCATACCGCTCCGGCCGGAGCGGTCGCCACGATCACGTTTGCACCGTCCGCTGCAGCCAGGACCGCCGGGGCGGGAGATCGAAGCAACCGATAGGAGTCAGTGATCTCCCCCGCGCTGGCGATGCTGAAGTCGGGCAGACTGGTGGCGTTGTACGCGGCCAGAGCGGCCGCCGAGTTGACGACGATGAGCGCAGCGCCTTGTGGGCCTTGGGGACCTTGGGGGCCGATCGCGCCCAGCAGCCCGAAGGCAAACAGGTCCAGGTGGTCCAGTTGCACGCGGCCGCCGCCGCTGCTCTTCCGGTACTGCGCCTTGATCACGTAGGTGCCGGCGGCCAGCGGTGCCGAGGTGCGCAAGTTCAGCGCGACCGTGCTGACGGTGCTGGCGTGCGGCGGATCAACGGTCTCGTCACCCAGTTGGGCATCGATCACCAGGCGCCAGCCGGACGTCGGGCTACTACTGGTGGGCTGCCAAGTGACCGCGCAGTCGGCCCAGATGTATGCGGAGGCAGTCAGAACGACTGACAGGGTTGCCCCGGGGATGTCCACGAAGGTGGCTGACGCGGTCGACAGCGGGCCGGCCACGTGAACCCAATCCGATGGAAGCAGGCCTGGTTCTGCTTGCGCGCCTTGTGCCCCCTGAGCGCCCTGAGCGCCTTGTGCCCCCTGAGCGCCCTGAGCGCCTTGTGCCCCCTGAGCGCCGCCGCCAGGATCCAGAATGGGTGTCCCGGCGTGATCTTTGGGGAGCTGAGCCACAGGTGGTGATATACCCCAAGGGGGGGATGTCCCACAAATTGGCCGCCAGCTAGACGAGGCGGCGGCCCGTTTGGGCTTCGTAACGGCGGACGATTTCGAACGAGCGCGACTGCGGATCGGGACTGGTCGAGACCGCGCGATCGTGCTGGCCCTTCGTCGCTCCGATCCTGGCGAGCTGCTTGGCGGTGACCAGATCGTGCGGGCCGTAGGGTCCCTCGTCGAGGGGCCAGTTTCTTACCGGGTCGATCACCCACACGTAGTAGCCGGTCCGGTTGGGCCGCTGCTCCGGTGGTCGCAGGTGTTCCGGGAGCGCGTACGATCCCGATTGAATGGCGGTCGTGATTTCCTGCGCGAGATTCTGGCTGACGGGGCGCACCAACTCACGCAGCGACTGCCAGCTCATCGAGCGCACCTGTTCGGCGCTCCACCCGAGCGCGTCAGCAACGCGGTCGCGCAGGTCGCCACCGTTCCGCCGAAACCGATCCAGGCGCCGATTGCATTCCTCGAAGTCCACGACGTCGCCGCTCGGCACCATTCGGAAGGTGCCGTCGCCCACCGGATCGGCACCGTAATCGCCGGAGGATTCCGTCTGGATCCTCTGGCGGTGGATGACCGTCTCGGCGGGGCCACTGGTAAACTTGTAGCCAGCGAACTCCTGCTCGTGCGCCTTCCCCTTCGGCCTGCGCGCGTTCCGCAGGTAGTCCTCCTGCCCCGTGCGGCTCCGGTAGTCCGCCCAAGCGCGCTGCGACGCGCGCTCGCGCGCGGAAGGCGCATCGAGGCCTTCTCGTTCGGCCTCCTTGTACTCTCGCGCGTACGCTTCGCGCCACACCAGGTCGCCGTTGGGTTTCATCTTGGACATGATTTTGGTGACTCCGCGGGAGTGAAGCGGGTAGATGACTCCACCGTCCGCCGCGATGCACAGCGCAGGCAGCGACGACCCATCTGGCAGAACTTCGAACGTGCGCGGGCTGACGATGACGTGACCTTCCGCGGTCCCTCTGGGGTGCATCTTGAAGCGCACCCGGTCGCCGGGAGACAACGGACGGCCCTGGCGGTCGGCCGCAGGGGCGTAGCTGCTGGGCGCGGTCGACGGACCGTTCGGCGTCCACTTGTCAAGCACCAACTCGCCGCGCCAGTGGTCCGCCATTCGGTCGGGGTCAGACACGATCCGCGTCTGGCCGGTGAGTTGCTGAGCACGGGCAGTCGCCTCGGACTTCTTGCCGAAGATTTCAATCGTCCGCCACCTATCCGTTTTACGTAGATCATCGCTCAACCCTTCGCCCACTGGAGCACGAGGTCCGCTGGATAGTCCTTGCCGCAGTCGTAGTGGTTCCCCTTGCCCGGAAACGCCGCCGTCACGTCCCGGTGCTGGCAGAGCCCGTGCGCGCCCGCCGCGATCTGCGCGGGCGTGAGCCACACGAGCGGGATCTGGTACTCGGCCGCCTTCGCCGCGACGAGGCGAGCCACCAGGCGCAGCATTCGCTCGCCGTACGGGTCGAGCCACTCGGCGCGCGTCTGCTTCGCGTAGCCCGCCTGCTCGATGCCGATCGAAACCGGATTGACGCCGGGCGCGTGAAAGGCATGGTCCTTGTCGCGCACGCATTGCACGATGCTGTCGTCGTCCACGCAGTAATGCGCGCTAGACGGCTTCGGCGGCCCGCCCCGGAAGTACGCGGCGACGGCCTCAGCGGACGAGTGGAACTCGCCCACCTCCGCGGAGTGGAGCACGAGCAGGTCGATCGTCGTGCGGCTGGCCCACCGGAAGTCCCGCGCTTGAACGAACGCGATCGGCGGCAGGCCGGTCACGACGACGGGGACGGCGAACAGCGCCGGATCAAGCGCCGCGCGCGTCGTCGCGCCAACGACGCCGGTCTCGGGCAAGCCGTGCCGCGCCTGGAACGCTCGCGTCGCCCGCTCGGTGCGCGGCCCGAACTGGCCGTCGACCTTCAGCGGCCACCGATCCGTCCAGCCAGGCGGAGGGGGCTCTAGGCGGAGCGCCGCCTGCCACGCCGCGACGTCCTGCCCCGCCAACCCGACGTGCAAGTCACGCCACGCGGACGGGGCCGGTTTGATCAGCATCAGCCCGCGTGCGGAGCGTACAGCGCCACCGCCATGTAGCTCGGGCCGTCGCCAGCGCCAGCGACCTCGATCTTGTACACGGAGTCGGCGTTGGCGGCGGTCAGCGCCGCACGAATCTGCGCGGACACCTCAGTCGGGTTGCCAGCGACCGCCGCGACGAACTCCGACGTGGCGATCGGGGCCTGGATGCCGCCCACCGCTACGGTGGTTGCCGTGACGACCTGGGCCAGCCACTGAGGACCGGAGCCAGTGCCCGTGAGCTTGAAGTCGGAGATGTCACCTTCGGTCGCCGTCACGGCAGCGGCCAGAATCGCCTGCAGCTGCTCCACCATTTCGGTGGGATTGCCGGCGACCGCCTGGTGAACTGCGAAATCCTCATCCGTGTCGTACGTTGCGTCGATCAGAGCCATGGGAGTTACCTTTCATGTGAGTTGCACGTTGACCGGCAGCAGCGCGAACGCAGCCGGGGCCGGAAGCCGCAGTCCGCAACGTGCAACGTCTTGCGGGACAGCGAGGGTGCGACCGCCGAGGCACCAGCCGGTGCCTCCAGTCAACTTCGTCGCGGGACGGAGGCCTCGCGCGGCGAGCCAGCTTGTGGGCTCCAGCCAGAACGCGCGCAGCGATCCGTCGCCAAGCCGCTCGTACTGCGTCACGGACAACGTGATCGATCCCGCCCGCGTCAGTACCTCGCCAGGCGCCACCGCCTGCCCGACGTGCACGGTGGGGAGAAACGCGCCCTCGTACACGACGATCACCGGTTCTACCGCACTGGCGAGTTCGATCCGCCCGGCGGCCGCCCGAACGATCGTGCCGCGGACCAGCGCGTAGACCTCGGCCACGCCAGCCGCGCTGTCCACCGTCAGCCCCGAAGCGCAGCCCGGACCGCCGGGGCAACGAGCGATCGAGCCGACCGCCACCACGGCTCGGGCCGGGCGGACAAAGGCACGATGGCCGGCCAGTAGGCCTGCAGCCGTCCAGGCAACGAGAGCGACGGGGAATCCCATGCCCCCTGAGCCTACCGGGGGAGGACGGACCAGATCAACTTTCCGGGCGGCAAACCAGGTCGAACACCCGTCGAACCCCGCGGTGAAGCGGAGTGGGGAGCTGATTCAACGCAAACCAGCCGGCAGCCGTGTGCTCGGCGTTCAGGAGTGGCCGAAATGCCCGATCCACCCTGCCCCCGAAAGTCCAGTAGACCAGGCCGTCCCGGGTTCTCGTGGCAGCGAGGGCGGTGCGTTCGAGCTGCACCACACCGCGGTAGCCAGTCTCCTCTCCCAGCTCGCGGAGCGCCGCGTACGCGGGCGATTCATCCGATGGATCCACGTGACCACCGGGAAAGGCCCACGTGCCGTCGTCGCTCCGGCGCAGCAGCAGTGCGCGCCCGTCAGGGGCAACCAACAAAATCCCAGCGGCGGAGCGGTCCATGCGACTGACGGTAAACCGACTTACCTGCGCCCGGCAACGGTCGCGGCCATCGGTCAGTCCATTTCCTCGCCCGTCACGTCTGCCGCTCCGGCAGGTAGATCGCCAGCGGCGGCCAGCACGTCGACGAAGCTGCCGTTCAGGCGCGGCTGGTACACGCGCGCCAGCACCACCTCTTCGTACCGCATGGCCCACACGGCCACGTTGTAGAGATCGTATTTGGGGGCGCTTCTCCGTGTAGATCCGAACGTGCAACTTGCCTTCGCCCGCCCGGTTGAACCCGGGCGGGAGGCCCAGCGCGAATAGGCCCACGCCACTCATTCTCCCAGCCTGCTGCCGGTGATATCACTGCGTGGACCATCCGTCAAGCGGGCAGTTCGAAGTCGTGCGTCACGGTCAGTAGCGAGTCGTAGCGCAGCTCGCTCGCGTCCTCGATCTCGTCGTCGCACACGGAGCACAGCAACGGCAGCGGCGGGTGATCCCGCAGCACACCGGACTCGGCGCCAGACCAGACAGCGCACGCGACGTCCTCTTGCCTATGGTAGACGAGCAGTGACCAGTAGCCCGCCCCGGCGGCTACCACGCGCTCAGCAAACGCGAGCGCCGCCTGGCGGCTGATGCCGGCTACGATGGCCAGCTCGTGCATCTGCACACTGCGCCTACCGCGGACTGCCGTTGCCAAGCGCGACAGGACGGCGGCGGGCAGATCTGGCAGAGCGGTCAGGTGAATCATGGAGCGAGCGGTCCTCGCAAGATCTGGTCGAGCTGCGTCAGCAAATCCGTGCCTAGGTCGCCGCGGTCCAGTTGCTCGACCCAATCGGCCAACCGAGCCCGGTCGTGGTCGGTCACTCCCACCCAGTCGCCGTTCTCGGCAAAGCCGTAGATGCCGAGCCCGGCGAAGCCGGATACGACGCGGGCATCGCCGCGCGAAACGCAATACGCGAAAGCAAACCGGGCCGGGCGTGGAACCTCCAGCTCGTGCACGATCAATGAAACGTCCTGGTAATCCAGATCTCCATGCTGGACCTTGGCGACGATCGGCTCGATCCAGTGGCTCGCCGGGGTCCAGCCCTGCGGATGCAGGACGCTCACCTGGTTCTTGTAGATCTCGACGGTCACGCCGCTTGCGGCACTCGTGAAGGCGACGTTGCCCCAGGGATGCGGCTTCAGCGTGGCAAGATCGACGCCCCACTGCTCCCAGTTGCTGCCTGCCATGCCATCACCGCTACCATTGGTAGCGGTGCTCGTCAAGCCGTTACCTGAGCCCGGCCGGACGGGCGCGGCCGCGATCGTATGTCTGCAGGCGGCACGAGCCCGTGTACCCGATCTGCCGCCCGGTCACCATTTCGGCAACCGCATCGGCCACGTACTCGATGACGTCGTCATCCCGGCGCTCCCAGTCGCGCACACACTTGGCCCAGTGCTCAGCCTCGAACGAATCCCGCGCGCGGCGGCGAGCGACGCGCTCAGGCCCGAGCACGAACTCGCCCGGGTACAAAAAGTCCGTCGCGTGACCGAACTCATGCGCGATGATCGCCGTCGTGTTCTCCGGCGGCAGCTCGATCAGCTCCGGGGCAAGCAAGATCAGCAGCCCGTCATCGCGCGTGCCGCCGAAGTGGCGCGCGGTGTCGTGCATCTTGCGATCGACCTGGAGCCGCACGCGGCGCACCGCCTTGAGGCCCGCGCCCTCGAAAATCTCGCGCGTGGCCTCGAACAGCGGCTCCAGTAGCTGAAACGCCTGCGCGTCCGTCAGGTCCGTGACGATCGACGGGCAGGCGGACACGGGGTCAGCCGCCCTGACGGCGCATCGCGGCCGCGCGCGGCTTGTTCTGCGCGACGTAGGACGCGGCGACGTAGCCCGCTTGGATGCCCGCGCGAAGGTGCCGCTCCGCCTCGTCCGGCGTGAACAGCAGCAGCGTGTCGGACCGCCGGCACGTGGGGCACTGCGCCGGGGGGTAGACGCCGCCGCGCGCGTAGCCCCACGCGGGACTCGCAGAGGCCGGGTTGCCCGGCGGGGGCACTCCTTGCGAAATGAAAATGCACTCGTCCCAGGACACGGTGACGCCCATGCGCGACCCGCAGGCGTCGCAGGCGCACACGAATTCCATGCCCATCGGCGTGGCGGCGGACGTCGTCGCGTAGTGGTCGTCCGCGCCCTGTCCACTGAGGGCGCCGGCACCGAAAGCGCCGAGGTTGATGTCGTTGAAGTGGTCTTCGCTCGCCATTGTTGAAAAGTCCCTTTCGTCGTCCTTGCGCCGAGGAGGATAGCCCACCCGGGCTGCTATCGCCTACTTTTGTGGCGTCACCTTGGGCAGCGACGCCGTCGAAATGCCCTGGACCGGCGTCCGATCTGGGTCGCTCGCCCCCGCCAGGTGGCTTTGAAGGCGCATGCGCGCGATCCGAAGATCCACTGTCAGCCGGCTCAACTCGTCCACGAAGCTCCGCAGCTCTTCCAGCCGGTCCACGATCTGCGCGCGGTGGACGGAGCTGATCAGGCGCTCGGCGCGCTGAATGGCGTCGATGGCATCAACGATCTCCGTCTGCGGCGGGCGACCGGGCGGCATGGGCGAATCAGGTCGGGTTCGAGCCGGTGAACACGTAGATCCCGAGGTCCTCGGTGGGCGGGTGCGGCGTCCCGTAGGCGTCCGTTCCGTAGAGATTCGAAAACTCCCGGTCCACCGTCGCGAAGTCCCACGTGGTAGTGGTCTCCGTCGAGTTGTTGCGGAAGCAAATGATCAGCAGCTCGTCACCCTTCGCAACCGTGAAGTACGGGCGAAACAGCGCGTATGGTGCGAGGTTCGACTGGGCCGGGTCGAGTACGCCCTGCTGGTACGCACCGAGCGGCGTCGTGTTCGACGAGCCGATCGGAAACTGATTGGCGAACGAGGGAGATCCGGGAGGCAGGAAGGGCAGCGCCGCCGTCGGGAAGACGCTCAGGTCGTCCGCCTGGTCGCTTGGCACATCGATCGCATCGGTGCGAAGGTTGCCGAGGCCCGCGCCGGGGGCCGTGATCAGCGGCGCCACGGCGGACGGCTCGGCCTGCTGGTAGACCACTGTCTCCGTCGCGGCCGGGAACACGACGCGGCGCGGCGACGCGGGGGCGAGATAGGTGTCCGGCGCGCCCGCTCCCTCCTTGCGGAGGTGATAGGGCTGCTGACCAGAGGAGCGCTCCAGGTCGCCGATGTTGCGGAGGCGCCAAATCAGCATGTACTTGTAGTCGAAGACGTTCGGTCCCTCGCCCGCGTGACCGACGACGGCCGGAAACCACAGCTGCACCTTCCCGCCCAGCGGCACCGGGATTCCCGCGAGCAGGTAGGGGGACACGCCAAGCCTGCCTGCGTTGACGTCCAGGGTGCCTGGAAACGCGATCGGAATCGTGATCTCCTGCCCCTGGTAGGTCCGCTCGAAATTCGGGAAAGGACGGAGCACTCGGGCAATCCCGAATTGCGCGTCGACCTGCACGTTGTGGCTCATTCGTCAGTTCCTGCTCGGACGGTGTACACCAAATATCCGCCTACCAGGGTGCCAAAGAGCGCCAGCGACGCGCTGGTTCCCGCCTCGTGGCGCACGGTAGGGTCGGGATCAGTCCAGCCGCGCGAGGCGCGGAGAGTGTTCCGGGCGGCGCCCGTCAGCAGGAGGCCGGCCCCGGCGCCGCGAAGGCCGCCGAACAGGTAGCCCACGCTGGTGCCTGCGACCGCGAGCAGCACTCCAACGCCGGCTCCCTGCCGCGCGCGGGGGGAGGGCGGAGCCGGAGCCGGCAAAAAGACCGGCAACTCGGCCGCCTCGGCGGCGGGCGGAGCCGGGGGCACGAAGGGCGCGGGCGAAGGCGCCTGCGCAGGCTCGTCAGCAAACAGCGACTCCACGGTGGTCAGCATACCGGAGGCCGACCCGGCCGCAAAGTTTCGCTAAGCGCGAGGCGGAGGCAGATCGCGCAGCGTATCCGGCTCTTCTTGCGACGAGGGTGAGACGACGGTGCCGGGGAGGGGCAGGTCCTTACCCTTCCTGAGCGCGTCCACCAGCGTGTCGTGGCCCGCGATGGCCGTCACGCCGGAAATGAAGCCGCCGAGTAGGGCATCCCGCAAGGTGGTGCCCGTCGAAACGGCCTGCAACACGCCGCTCGCAAGGCCGAGCACCAGGGATGCCAGCGGGCGCCAGCGAGCCGTGATTACCAGCGGAAACCAGGGCACGTCTTGCTTCGAGGCGCGCACCAGCAAACCGATCACCACGGTGGCCACGGCCACCCACTGGTGGCGGGCGAACAGATCGAGCAGCGTGTCGAGGTCCATGGTTCTGATCTACCAGCCCAGCCCGGGAGGCGACAAATTCTCGGGTCACCTGGACGGAAAGTAGGCCCACATGATCAGCGCCAGGGTGCGGCGCGTGGGGATCCCATCGACGAAGGCGGGCTCGTGCGCCTGCTGCGCCAGATGGCGAGCCAAGAACGCCTCCCGCTTGGTGCGCCACTTGACCGGCAAGCGGCGGGAGTCGCCCCCGGCGCGGCGGTAGGCCGCCAGAAACCCACGGGGAGACCGGGCGACGCGCGAGACGCCGAGCGCCGCGGCGTAGGGCACGAAGGACTCGACGTCCCGCAGGCTTAGGTAGCGGCGCGCCATGACCCGCCCAGCATAGCACCGGTCACGGCGGCGGATACAGCAGCAGGTGGCGGCCCTCCCGCCGACACGAGACGCCTGGCACCTTCCCTTTTTCGATCCAGTGCGCCAGTGCACCGCGCGCGCTTGTGGGCGTCGCGTAGTGGTGCGCAATCTCGCGTACCGCAGCGGCCATCTGGATGCCCGGACGCGCAGCCACCAGGGCGCGCAGCTCTTCGCACGTGCGACGGAAGGCCGAGTACCGCTGGCCGATCTGCACGCCCGCGGCCGCGTACTTGCCCGTCGCCTGCTCGGGCACCAAGTGCGCGCGAAGCCCGTCGGGCTGCCGCCGCCGCCACTCGGGCGCGACGGACTCCTGGATGGTGGCGACGTCGACCACCTTGCGGTGTTGGTAGTCGCTGGCGAGCCCCACTTCGAGCACGCCGATGCCGAACTGGCGCGCCACGATGGTCCCGAAGGACCGCGAACGCGGAGCGGCCGCCCACACCGCGTTCGCGAGCGCTCGCCAGTAGTGGCACTGCTCCAGCACCGCGAGACTGAGGGAGAGCTTGACCTCGACGACCGCAGTGATCGGGCCGCGCGTCACGACCAGATCCGCGCAGCGCGAGTAGCACTTCACCTCCTGGTAGACCTCGAAGTCCTGCTCCCGAAACCAGCTGACCACCGTGGCAGCCAGTTCCGCTTCGGAGGACCATTTGCTCGTCAAGGCGACTCCAGCGTCACCATGTATCCAAACTGCCGGTGAAGGCTTTCCGCCACGCGCGGCAAAAACAGTGGGTCAGAGGCCTCGGTGACCCGCTGGACCAGCGAGCGGTCAGTGCCAGTGCCGGTGGCGATTAACTCGATCAGTCCGCGAGAGAGCCACCGGTCCACGTCAGGCCGGACGAGCGGATCGGCCGCATCGATCCGCACGGTGCCTTCCGACCAGGACAACTGGAGCACCAGTTCCCGCTGATACGGGTCGTGGACCAACAGCCGTAGCATCAGGCCGAGCCGACCTTCTTGAGCATCAGAGTCAGCAGCTCGCGCGTGCGCTTCGCGCGGCGCTCCGCCGGGCGCCACTCGCAACTCGCGCCGCGGTACCCAGAAAACGCGCCGGCCAGCACGTCTGGATTGCGCTGAATGCAGCGCAGGCGAGCCGACCGCCAGTGTCTGGCGGCGCAGCGCGCGCCTGCCTGGAGCTGCTCCCGCGAGCCGGCCGCGGCGGCGTGAGCGGCCGTGCACCAGTGCCAGACCTGCCAAGGCCCCACCGCGCGAGGCAGCCCGCTGCGAGGGTCCAGATCGCAGCGCGCATGACGCGGACCGTCGAGGCACCGGCCCTCCATCACGTACCGCGCAAAGTGGCTCTCCGCCTCGCCCAGCGCAATGAGCGCGGCGCCCTCTTCGTAGGTGCGGGCCTCGCTGGCGATCGACTCGGCAGCCGGAGTCAGCCGCGCGCGGCGGGCCGCGGGATCCTCGTCCCGATCCGCGTCGTACGGAGCCAGTGTGGATAGCACAAACAGAACCACCTTGACGTCAATCATGGCCGGACTCTGGTCGAGAGCCACCAGTGCTGTCAAGTCATTCCGGGTCGATCCAGTCCGGGTAAACTGGCGGGGCGGACGCGCCGTTTGCCTGCATCTCGGTCAGCGACCCGAAGATCTCCGCCGCTGCGTCCTCCTGCGTGAGCGAGACGCCTTCGAGCACGCCTTTGGCGGTCGCGAGCTTCTTCAGCAGCATCTGGCCGAACTTCTCGTCCAGCGTGCCAGGCGCGTCGTAGTACGTGACGGTCACGGCGTTCTTTTGGCCGATGCGATGCGCGCGGTCCTCGGCCTGTACCAGGTGGAACGGGCTCCACGTGCGCTCGATAAACAGCACGTCCTGCGCGCGGGTCAGCGTGAGGCCCTCGCGAGCAGCCGTGAGAGATAGCACCAGAATGTCGTAGAATTCGCGCTCCTCCGCGGGCGCCGACTCGGGCACGCCGCGCTGGAAGCGATCGACGACATCCTGGCGAGCCGAAGCGCTCATCCCGCCCGTGATGGCGCCGACGCGGTAGCCGAGCGCGGCCAGCGCATCGAACACCTTCGTCTGCACGTCCGCGTGCTGCGCGAAGATCAAAAGCGGGCGATGCGTGCTCTCCCAGTGCTGCTGCACTTCCTCGACGAACGCCTCGACCTTCCCGATGCCGGTCAGGTGGCTGAGGGTCGTCATCCGAACGAGTACCTCTGCCTTCTGCGCGCGCTCCAGCGCTTCCCACCCGCCGCGCTCGCGAATGAACTTGAACAGGTCGCGAGCCGCCGCCTGGTACTCCTTGGCGTGCGCCTCGTCGAGCGAGATCAGCTTCGTGCGGCGCCACTTCTCGGGCAGATCCAGCAGCTCCTTGGTCCGACGAAGCAGGAACTTGCCGTTGATGCGCTCGTGCAACTCCAAAGTGTTGGAGGCGCCGTCGTAGGTAGTGACCGTGCGCCCCGCAACGTGGATCGTCCGCGGATCGCAGTACTCCTCCCCGAACGGCTTGAACTTCGGAAACTCCACTGGGGCCACGACGTTGAGCTGACCGAACAACTCGCACGGGCTCTTGTTGTCCATCGGCGTGCCCGACAGCAGGTAGCGATGCGGAACGCCCTGCGCCACGTTGTGCACGGCGACAGCGCGCTGGCTGCCGTGTGGCACCGTGCGCCAACGGCTGGTGCGCGGATCCTTTTTCGGACCGACTTGCAGGTTCTTGATGTAGTGCGACTCGTCAACGATCAGCGTCTTGAATCCGCGCTCCCGCAATTCGTCCACGTGACGCGAGAGAATGTCGTAGTTGATGACGGTCACGTCCGACGTCTTGGCCGCTTCGAGCGTGGCTTCCTCCCGGCGCTTGCCGGGTTCGATGCTGACGGCGGTCAGATCCGGGCGCCACATCGCGACCTCGCGGATCCAGTTCGTCTTGAGCGACTTCGGGCACACGATCAGCGCGGGGTACTCCGCCGCGACGATCGCGGTAGCCGTCTTGCCCAGCCCCTGCTCGAACGCCAGGATTCCGGAACCCTGCTGCCAAAGCCACATGGCGCCTTCGCGCTGATGCGCCATCAGGTTAGCGGGGAGTTCCCGAAGCGGAGACGGCGCAGGAGCGCCGGCCGGAGGCTGCGCGGCCGTCGCCACTTCGACGGCCGCGACTTCGCGCGCCGTGGGCGGGGTGACCTCGACGTCGCGGAGGCCCACCGTGATGCCTCCATACGCCTTGCCGTGCAGGAAGCCCTTCTCCTTGAGCGACTTCGCGGCCGCCTCCGGCGTCAGCAGAATCGCACGGACGCGGTCACCCGAGATCCAGGCGACGACCATCTCCTTGCCGTCGTGCAGGAACACGTGGTCGCCGGCCTGCAGCTCGCTCGCGTCCTTCGGCAGGCGACCCGGCTGCTGCTGCACCGCCTGCTCCGAACCGATTCCGGCCGGAGCCTCGACCTTGCGCGACTCGGGCACCGCCTGCCGCTCTGCCGGCACCACGAAGGTCTCCCCCGAGGGCAGCACGCCGAGCGTTCCGGCCAGCGTGGCCACGAGGGCGTTCAGGATGCGCAGCCACGACTCGTCACCCGCGGGGAACGTCGTCTGCCAGCGGCCCGTCTGGTAGTCCTTCTGGTTCCGCGCACCGGCCGCCTTCAGCGCGTCGTTCGTCTGCGACCAGACGGGACGTGATTCCAGGTATGGCAGCTCGATCTGCCAGCGGCCCCCGCCGACATCAGTCACCACGACGCCCTTCGGACGCGCGGAGCCGACCGGGTTGCCGTCCTCGTCGTACTTCTGTCCGCCGATGAACACCGACTGCAGGGCGCGAGCAGTGCGGCCGTACCCCAGCGCCGTGGCCAGCTCGATCGCCGATCCCAGGTAGTGACCTTGATCCGAGGAGCGGTGCTGCCAGGCGTAGCCCGCCGCGTGGATCGCCGCGCTCACCGCGGACCGCGGATCGTCCAGTTTCGCGCGCACGGCTTCGGCCAGCGCGGGCGGCGACGTCGACAGCGCATGCGCCAGCAGGCCCTCGTCGACCGGCCCGATCGCGGCGAACATCCCTGACTTCTCCGCGCAGTAGGGACCCACGCCGCGCTCCACCGACTCGGGGTCCCGCAGCAGCTGACCGCACAGGACGCAGTGGGTCGCCAGCAGCTGGGTGCCGCCCTCCGAAAGGTAGTCGTTTCGTTCGTACATCATTTGGATGGCTCCGCGACCTCAACCTACCGGCCGCTGTCAGTGCTGTCAACCGGGGCGCCTAGCCCCAGAAGTACATCACCAGTTTGCCGACGATCTCCGGGTGTGCCAACAAATGGTCCACCACGACCAGGACGGCGCCGATCAACGCGGCTGGCTTCATGACCGTCTTGGTCATGGTTTTTCCAGCATTTGACGCGGCGGCGCGGATCGAATCCGTCGCCTGCTGCGCGGCGCCTTCGAGCCGGTCCGCGAGCTTGCCTTCGAAGCGCTCCAAGCGCTGCGCATAGGCGTCATCCTGGCCCATGAGACGCAAGATCTCCACGGAGACGCGAGTCTCCAGCCCGTCCAGTGCCGCCTCGACCTTCTGGAGGGTCTGGCGGTTTTCCAGAGACACATCCACCGCTTTCGTCGCCGTCTCGATGGCGTGGCCGACACGCTGGCGAAGCTGCCCGATGTCCTGACGAAGCGCGGCCGTCGACTGCCCAAGCGCCTCGACGTCGTCCTGTAGCCGATCGTGGGTCTGCGTGTGCACCTGGAACAGGTCCCCGGCGCGGTTGGCGACCTCCATGTGCACCCGCATGTGCACAAATGCGAGATCATCCTCCGCGGTGATCAGAAGCTGCGTGCCGCGGAGCCAGTAGTACTGGCCCGACTCCGCGAAGGACCCGATCAAGTGCCACGCGACGCGGCCGTCCAGCATCAGCAAGGGGAGCACGAAATACAGCGGGCGCTGCCCCTTCAGCAGCCCCGCAAATTCCTCGCGCACCGCCGCGGGCACCAGGTCGAGGAAGGCCCGATCTGCCAGTTGGTCGAGCCGGTAGCCCAGCCGCTCCAGAGCCGCCGGATTGGCCCAGCGGACCTGACCGGCCGCAACGTCCAGCTCGAACAGCGATTGCGTAGTCTCCAGGCCGTCCGCGCGCTGGCGCACCACGGCGGACTCGGTCTCGACGGTGGGCATGACGGATCGGAGGTTACCGCAGAGCACGATAGCGCCCAACTTTACGAGCAGTTGCGCGCGGCAGCCGTCCGAATCCGCTGGCCAGTGGCTCAGATTGGCTGGGTGACCAGCGGGAGCGCTGCGGGCAGCAGGTCGGCCGCCAGGTAGAGCGGGTGCCGGGGCGCGCCCGAAGCGGTGGTGCCGAGCGCGTAAGGCGTGACGCCGGCAGCCCGGAGCGCCGCCAGGACCGACTCGCCCCGCGCGCCGCCCAGCGCGCCCCACCCGCAAACGACCAACTCCGCCTCCTGAGCGGCGGCCAGCAGGTACCGGTCGGTCTCCTGCCCAATGGCCTCCGGATCCGGCGGCACGGTGGTCGGATCGGTGCCTCGCCAGGCCCGAACATTCACCACGAGGATGCGGCCGTAGCCCCAGGCGCGGGAGTAGCCGAGGCAGCGGCGCACCGTCGGATCCGTCTGCTCCGCGCTCGCCGTGCTCGGGTTGGCCAGCACCCAGCACACGATCCGGGCGCTGGGCACGCCCGTGGACCATTCGAGCAAATATCGGTAGAGCCGCCCGGTGCACGCCTGATCGCACTCCGTGTGCAGCGTGCACGCGGAAAACACCGCCTTGGGCGGCGACTCGAACAAGCTCAGCTGGGAGGTCATCGGCGCTTCCGAATCCCAGCTGCGCACCGCTGGCACGCAGCGAATTGCCGGCCTTGGACTGTGACCGCAGTCAGCTTGATCTCCAGCACCTGATCGAGCGCGTATAGCTCCGGGTACGCCGGGCCCCACAACTGCCAGTAGCCCGGATTCGTCCGGAGCGGCACGACCCGGCTACCTTGCGGCGCGCGGCACGACGTCCCGTGCGAGGTCGGCATCCATCCGTGAGCCGCGCCGCACTCACCCTGGCAGCCGCAACGTGCCAGGGACGCCAGCAGCACCGACTCCGGGCTGCTCGGTTTGGGCGGGGCCCTTCGAGCAGGGGAGGTCACTCGTCGTCCAGATCGTCGTCGTCCGATTCCTGGTCGTCCTCGTCCTCGGCTGGCTCCTCATCGTCCAGATCTTCGTCCTCGTCCTCGTCCTCGTCCTCCGGATCCTCGTCGCCGAGCGACTCGACGTAGTCCTTGGCCAACGCAGCAGAGCCGTTGGCCGCGTCTTGCCGGCGCGTCCACACGTAACCGGGCGTCCGTTCGCCCACCCACGCGGACAGCACGTTGTGAGAAAAGTGATCTGCGGCCTCTTCGTACGTGCCGCCTTCACGCTGAAGCAATGCGATGCAGCGGCGCGCATCGTACAGCACGTACGGCTCCTGACCGGCCCGTTCCACCACGCCGACGATCGCTTCGTCGAACCCGTCCGCGAACAGCAGTTCGTCGTCGTGCTCGGCCAGCGCTTGCCGCAGTGTCGTCACTGGTGCTTCTCCAGCTCGGTGGCGACGTGGTGCAACCAAATCTCCAGTTGCTTTCTGGGCTCCCCGCCAGCGGCGAGATTCATCACGATCTGCAGCACATCGCGCAACAGGTCGCCCTCCGCCGTCTCGATCACGCGCTGCGCCAGAAGCCGCACCACTGCCTCGGAACCGGGCATGACTGAAGGGAGATCTTGCATGAGGTCGAGCAGCCGCTTCTGGCGTTCCAGAAACCACGACGCCTTTTCCAGGTCTTGGCGCGCGTCACCCTTCAGGTCGCGCCGCCAGCAGTACTTCAGGGCGGCGAAGAGGTTCGCGGCCAGGTGCTCGCCAATGTCGATTGGCTGCACGCGAGACGGGTGCGAGTTGTAGTGCTTCGGTCGCTCGATTGGATCGAATTCGCCCATGGACCCTCTCAGTGGTTCAGCCACCACAGGTAACCAAACGCCGCCTGCGCCGCGCTCACCACGACGGCGACGACCACGGAAGCGCGCCAACGCGCTTCCAGCGCCGCCTGGCGCTCTTCCAGATTCCGGAGCGCGCTGGTCAACGCCACCAGCGCCAGATCGTTCCCCGTGTAGCTGCCCAGCGCCGCCTGACGCGCAATGCGCGCTGCGTCCTCGGGCCAGTCGTTGAATTCGTCGTCCATCGTGTTTCTGCCGGCTTCTGCCCCGTAGGCTTGCAGCGGTGACGCGGGAGGGTTCCAGGGAGAACGTCCACGCTGCAAGGCTACGAGGCGGGAGCCGGGTGTTCCTCAATGTCCAGATCGGTTTGCACCTGAGCCAGTTGCTTGCGAGCGATCGTCAGCGCGCTCTCGTGGAGCTGCACCTGCGCGCGGAGCCGAGCCTCCAACTCGGTCAGGGCCGCAGCGCGCGTCGCGTACCAGGTATCCGGCAGCTCCAAGGGCGACCACCCATTCACCCACGGCACCGACTGAAACACAAGGTGCAAGCGCCAGCCGTCGGTTGCCACGGAGTAAACGAGGCGCCGTGGATACACCACACCGTCCAGCACCTCGAATGCTGTGACCTCGTAGCCGCCTTGCGGCTTAACAGGCAGGTCGACCGTCACGGCTCCAGTGCTAGCAGTGGCTGCTAGGTGCCGTCAAGTGCTTTCGGTGGCGGGCGCGGCGGAGGCGCCGGCCCCGGCGCCTGGGCGCGCGGGGCATCGAGCGCTTTTCTTCAGGTAGCCGTGATGTCCACCGACGAAATTTCTGTGGATTCGATGGTGCAGATGACCCTGTAGATGGCCGGGTTCGGGTTGGTGAGATCGATCCCGAGCTGACCGACTCCAGCGACGCTGACGTCCATGGTGACGAGAGCGACAGCTGGGTCTTGAAGCAGGACCAGCTGGTTCGCTTGGATGGTGACGACCCTGCTCGCGTCGACGCTCACCAGGACGTCGCGAGACTCCATCACGTAGACCGTTGGTGCCGCGACCGCGTTGTCGGTGACCACCGTGCGGATCTGAAGCGAGTAGACCTTCGACTGGTACAGGTCGTACAGGAACGTCAACGTTCCGCCTGCTCCGACGGTGGGAAGCAACGCCGAGCGCACCTGCCTCGAAAACTGTGCGGCGCCGAGCCCGGGGGCATACGGCCCCCCCGCTCCGCCCGTGGCGATCAGCGCACCGTGCACGACCTCGTCGTCACGAGAACCGAGCGCGCGGTAGCCCTTCGCCTCTGCGGACTGAAATGCCGTGACGCAGTTGTTGCCGCCGGAGGTCGACGCGCTGCCATTGAACTCGCGTGTCGCGCGTCCCGCCACCGTAGTCCCGTTGATCGCCGCGTCGATGTCGAACGTTGTGTTGCCGGCCGCGAAGACAGGTACGGTAACGAGCGCGCGAGTCACCGCGGGCTGCCCGTTGGCTGGGACGATGTAGATATTGTCCTCGATGCTGAACCGGTAGGTGACGTCGCCCGGGAACGTGAGTGTGACGCCAGCAGCAGCACACGTGAAGCTGAACGGGTAGTCTCCGACTCGGCAGAGAGACCCGGACACGGAAGCGGCTGCTCCGTACACAGAGTTCGTGTCCCCTTCGGCGTGCGATGCGAATCCTGCCGCGATGTTATCTCGCCCCTCGGCATGCGCGCGGCTGCCGTTCATCTGGGTCTGCAGCGACAGTCCAGTGGGAGCAATGTAGCCGGCAGTCGTGTAGAGATCGATCGCGGCGCTCAGATCGAACGTCGTGTTGCCGGCCGCGAAGACCGGCGACGTCGCAACCGTCCTCGTGACCGAAGCCAGAACCTCTGGCACGCCCGGGCCGACCGTGACCGTGGCGCCGCTCAGGTAATCGGCGGTAAAGTCTCCGACTAGCGTGACCGTTACGCCTCCTGCAGCGACAGAGAATAGCGAGCTGCCCACGCCGGCCGAGCAGTTCCCGCCCTCGGCATGTGCGTAGTCGCCGATGGCGACCACTGCGTACCCGAGGCATGACGCCGCTACACCAAATGCCAGGAGCCCGTTGTCCCCGTGAGCGAAGGAGGACTGTCCGACAGCCAATGCGTTTCGTCCGCCAGCGTGAGAACCAAGACCAGCCGCTAGGCAAGTCGACCCCTCGGCGTGTGATGCGACTCCAGCGGCGAGCGTCGCTGTTCCCTCTGCATGAGCGCCCTCGCCACGCGCGATGTTGCGGGCCGCAATGCCTACCGACGGGCGCCCACCCTCCACGTGCGCGCTCAACCCGACGTTTGGCCATACCGCGCCCCCAGACACAGTCCAAGCATCGATCGCCGCGCTCAGCGTGACGGTCGTGTCGCCCGCAGCAAAGACCGGAACGCCAACTACCGTCCTAATCGCCGTCGGCCCAAAGAAAGGCGCCTGCGGCACGACCAAAATCGTCGATCCGTTCGGGAACTCGGCCCGTACATCCATTCCTGCAAACACGATCGCCGTGGCGCCGGCCACACACGAGAAGACACGGACTTCGTTGCCGGCGATGTTGCCGGGTCCGCCTTCTGCGTGAGAGAAGGCGCCGCTCGCCCAGTTACCCGATCCTTCAGCATGGGCACTGGTTGAGGCTCTGCTTCCGGTACCCTCAGCGTGCGAGTTTTCTCCAAACGCTATCCCGTTCGCGCCCTCTGAATGGGCACCCTGGTCAGTTGCTACGGTCGCGGATCCCTCTGCGTGTGATGCGAGCCCAACTGCGAGGGTCGAGGATCCCTCTGCGTGTGCTCCGGAACCAACGGCAGTACCGAGCCCCTCGGCGTGGGCCGCATCTCCGAAACTGGTGGCAGTGATGATCCCTCCAGTCGTAACGAGATCAAGCGGGGCAGCAATGTCGAACGTCGTGTCACCTGCGGCGAAAACGGCGTCGGTCGCTACGTTGGCTGTCAGCGACGCAGCTGGTGCGGGAGTCGTCGGGGAGATATACGCGGCCTCCAATGCCCGAAACCACTTGACCGCGTTCTGTCCAGGAATAGTGACGGTGACGCCTCCCGCAGCAATCGTAAATGCGAACTTACCGCTACCGGTAATGGCCACTCCTTCGGCGTGACTATAGAGCCCAGCTGCCGCGCTTCCGTACCCCTCGGCGTGTGAGGCGAATCCAGCAGCCGTAGACCCAATGCCTTCGGCGTGGGACGCAAGCCCCATGGCCAGACCTCCGTCGAGCGCGAACGAAGCGACTCCGCCCTGGGCCATTGCGCCCTCGGCGCCCGCGATTGACTTGTACCCGACCGCGAAGCTCGCGGCCCCAAGTGCTCGCGTCTGATCGTTCTCCGCGCACGCATACTGCCCGGTGATGACCACGTTGTTCGTGGTGCACGCGCCGCCCGTTCCGCCACTGCCGAAAATCTTCCAGCGACCCGGACCGGCCGCGGGCTCGATGACCGTCGTGCCGTCGGGCGGCGTCGTCTCGTCGGCCTTGTCGAGCCGGAACGTCTCCGCGTCCTCCAAGCAGTAGACCAGGGCACCGTCGGCCAGCGGCGTGGTGTTGATGCCCTCCACGCTGGTGCTTGGGTCGCTGGTCAGCGTCGCGCACGGGCTGATCACCATGAGCGCCGGGGGGAAGGCCTGGTACGTCGCCATGTGCGCAAGCCTACCGGCGGACGCCAGTCAATAGCAACTTCCAGGCAAGGAACGGACTCAGGGCAAGTCCGCTGGACTCGTACTCATCAGCTCGGCGTAGTTGAACCGCTTCCCCAGGGCCTGCTCGATGGTCGTCCGGCGACCGTCGTCGAGGTACAGCAACCGCCCGTCGAACAGGACGGCCCAGCGGGGAACCGAGAGCTGCCCGCTCACGAACCGGCGACCCATGTCGGTCCCCCGGTAGTAGCCCGTGTGGGGGCAGTTGTCCTCCCGCCGTTCCGGTGCCTCCTCGATCAGGCCCCAGTGGACCAGCTTGGCCCAGTCCCCGCCCCGAGCCGTCGACGCGGCCAGGCGGGCCACGCGACTGAGATACGACGGGACGTGAAACCACTCGGGCCCCTCGTGGCGATGCATGAGCACCAGCGCGTAGGCCATCGTCGAGGTGATCGTCCGCGCGTAGACCTTGGCGAACTGCGTGCAGCACGGACACGTGGCGCCGTCATCCATGCGCGCGGCGAGCCACTGCTGCGCGTACGCCAGCGTGACCGCGTCCGGATCGTGCTCGGCGCTGAAGGCCGTCGGCGAAAAGCGCGAGAGGTCATCCATCTGCGGTTCGCTGGCGCGGCGGATCTCCGGGCCAGCCTGACCGGAACCGTGGGGAGGCGACGAAACATTGAGCAGCGCGTGAAATGCGCGGCGCACCAAGTCCAGCAGGCTCATGCACCCGACATACCGTGGGCGAGCCGGGCCCGCAAGCGACCCCCTGTCAGGGTAAGTCCCACTTGACAGCGGTGACGGCACTGATAGTGTCATGCCATGAACGACTCGACCAAGGCGCCCGGGGCGCGGATCTGGAGTTTCGGGGGGCGGACGCCGACTGCGGGCGGCGACACCCTGCGCCGCCAGCTGCGGCTCGCGCATCACTACTACAACAAGCTCGTCACCCTGAAGCTGGAGCGACTGCAGGACTTCCGCGACGCGCGGGGGGAGCTGCGCGATCTGACGCCGCTGGTCGAGCGCGTGGACGCGCTGACCGGACGCATCGACGCTATCGCCAAGATCTTGGCGTCGACCCGGAAGAAGAAGAAAGGCGTGCCGGTGCCGGTGCCGCCGTCGATCGACGTCGAGGCGCTGCGCGCAGAGCAGCGCGCGCTCAGCCAGGAGCGCAAAGACTTGCGCGGCGAACTCGCGCGCGAGCGGAAGGAGCTGAACCTGCTCTTCGCGCCCGGCGACGAGGAACTCCGCCTGCGCGTTTGCAACGCCGTGCTGGCTGCGGGCTTCCCGCCGATCCTGAAGATCGACGGATCTTTCGAGCGCTTCGCGCCCGCGGCCGTAGCTCAGCTACGGCCGGCCATCGTGGAGGAGATGCTGAACGAGCCGCAGTGGTCCGAGGCGTGGAAGCGGCACATCCGAGGCGACCGGGGCTGTCTGGACGCGAGCAAGCAGGCGCGCGCGGCGAGCGGTCTGACGAAGGGCACCTACGTGCTGACGGAAGACGCCGTCGCAGCGGCCTTCAGGCCGAACCCGATGCGGAAGGGCGACCCAGAGCCGAGAAAGCACTTTGGGGGTACTGGTCGCGTGGGACTCCAGGTCCCGTGCCTTCCCGTGTCGGCTCTGTTCGACGGTACCTACCAGCCGCTGCAGATCCGCTGGACGGATCAGGAGCGGGGGCGGGCGACCGCTCGCATGGCGATCGAGCGCGGGCCGAGAGGGGTCATCTACGTCGAGCTGCCGGTGCTCTTTCACCGAGAACTGCCCCCCGATGGCGAGGTCCGCTGGGCCTGGATCCTGGTGCGGCGCGTGGGGCCGCATTTCGAGTACCGCTTGCAGCTCACGATCCGCTCGCGGGAGTGGGAGCTGCGCCCGAAGGGTACCGGTGTGGTGGCGATCGATCTGGGATGGCGGAAGCAAGACGGATCCGGCACCCCCAACGGGCTGCGGGTCGGCTACGCGATCGATGATCGCGGCGCGGCGCGCGAGTTCTTGGTCCCGCAGGCAGTGATCGATGCGCAAGCGAAGGCCTCCGCCCTCCGTGGGCACGCGGACGACCACTTCAACGTGGCGCTGGCGACCGTGTTGCAGTGGGCGCGAGAACACGGCGAGCTGACGACGCGGATCGTGCTGCCGGTGCGCGCAGCGCCGCCGCACATGGATCCGCACACCCCCGCCCCGGTGACGGCTCCGCGAGAGCCGACGGAGACGCTTCGGCAGGTGCTGACGCACGCGCACCTGTGGAAGCACAAGGGCAAGCTCGCTGGCCTGACGCTTCGCCTGGTCGAGCATGTGTTCGCGGATCGCGAGCAGGTCTCCGACCTGTGGGGCGAGTGGAAGCGCGAGCGACTCGTAGGAGGCCTCGATCTATTCGATCTCCCCAGCGTGATCTGGCCGTGGGCCGCTGCGCGCGGGCTGACCGACGAGCAACGACTCACGCTGTACCTCGACTTCTGGCGCCGCAAGAACCGCCACCTGTACGAGTGGCAGACTCACCTGTCGACCCGCGCCAGGCGGAGGCGGGACGACCTCTTCGCGGTGTGGGCGCGCGAACTGGCCCGGCAGTACGACACGATCGTCGTGGAGGACTTCGACTTGCGCAAGTTCAGCAAGCGCAAACCGAAGCAGGAAGAGGACCACGGCACCGCAATGCGCCGCACGCGCGCGACGGCCGCGCCTGGAGTGCTGCGCGACAAGCTCGTAGCGGCAACAGGAAAGCGCGTGAAAAAGGTGCCATGCGAGTACAGCACGCGAGAGTGCAGGCGCTGCCACCACGTCAACTCTGACTGGCAGGATCCGGCGAAGCTGGTGCAGCAGTGCGGCGGGTGCGGGGAGTCGTGGGACCAGGACGAGAACGCGGCGTACATTCTGCGCGACCGCTGGGCGTCCGGACAGTCTCCCGCGCCGGAAGGCGCACCGAAGGCTCCCGTGAAGGCCAAGCTGAAAGCGCGGCGAGTGACACGTGATGCGGTGTCACTCGTCCCTCCCGCGGAGTGATCAATCCGTCAAGCCCGCGGCCAGATCCTGTGCCGCGGGCTTGACGGAACACATTGCGACCGGTAACCGTGAGAGCCCGGTTTTATGCGACAGCTTGCACTGCTGTCAGTGGAGGTAATGCATGTGGATGATCGATCCCAGGACATGGGACGACCCGTGGTTCCGCAGTCTGCCGTTCGACGCGCGCGACGCTTTTTTCGTGCTGCTGTTTGGCAACTTCCGCACCAGCTGCCCCGGGCTGTGCCGCGGCATCTCGGCGCATGCAATCAGTGACGCCATTCATTGCCCTCAGGAGCAGGCGGAGCAAGCTCTGACGCGCCTACTGCAGCCCGACGCAATGCTGAAAACTCACGTGTACTACGACCCGGTTGCGCGGGTCGTGCGGATCCCAGCCGCGCCACGGCACAACCGCTGCGGCACCCCGAACCACGTGGCTGGGTGGTTTCGAGCGTGGGCGGCAGTGCCGGACTGCGAGCTGAAGTTTGCGCACCTGGACAGCATCGTCGAGGGCGTGAACCTATCACGACCAGACACGCTGGCAAGGTGGGAAGCGACCTTCGGCCGAGTGCTCGCAGCGAGGGCCAACGGCGTCAGCCTCGCCAGCTACCCCCACCCACACGCGGATCCTGACCCGGAGGCCGATCAGGCTAGTGGGGCCACCGCCCCCCAAAACGGGCATGCCATACCCCATGCCATCCCTCTGATCAGAGGATCTGGATCTGGATCGGGATCTGGATCCTTGGCATGGCCAAGCCATGCCCATGCCATGACTTTACAGTCTCAAGAAAACCAGAACAGCAGAGACGGAACCGGAGGCGACGGTGGAGCGAGTCGGGAAATCAGTGGGGCTGGAACCGGTGGAGCTGCTGGCGGCGAGGGAGGCGGACCGGGAGGGGCTCAGAGCGTCCGCGAGCGGGGCGGGCAGCCCCCACAATTGGCTCTCCCAGGCGTATCCGGCCGTCGCGTCAGGATGCCCTTCGGACTGGAGTGAACAGGACCTGACTAGCCAGACATCGGGCTGGTACGCGGACGCCGAGGAGCGCCTGGTGCTCTGCCAGAGCTGCCCGCGGCAAGGGGGCGCCTGCGAGCGCTCCCATACGCTGTTCTCGCCGGGTGTGCTGCCGGTCTGGCAGGGTCGCGCGCTCGCCGCGGCGCCGTGCCCGCGCTTTCGCGAGTTCGTTCTGTGCCGCCGCCTGACCATTTCGGCTGTTCCTGCGCGCCATCAAGGCGCCACGTTCGCCGCGTACGAGGTCTCGACGCCGCTGCAGGAGGCGGCGCTGACTGCGCTCGCGACGTTTTTTCAGGAGCTGGCCAGTGGTCGCGCGCCGTGGCTGATCCTGGAAGGCGCGAGCAGCAGCGGCAAAACGCACCTCGCTTGCGCGCTGCTGCGTAACCTGCCGACGAAGCTGCCGCAGGTCCGGTTTTTTTACGCGGATCTGAACGAGTTGCGCCCAGCGGTGCGCGCTCACAATTTCGCGGATTCTGATCCGCTGGAGCGCGTGCGCGATACGGGGCTGCTGGTGCTGGACAACGTCGACGCGAAGAACAAGGCGCCTCGGGAGGACTACGTGCGCACGAGACTTGAAGACACGCTCTACGCCCGGTGGACGCGCGCGCGCGCCACGCTGATCACCACGCACGGCTCCCGAACCGCACTGGCAGAGATGTTTCCGGCAATTTCTGGAATGGATGGAGTGCCCGCTTGTCGGCTGGCGTGACCCACCTGCGACCCAGCGAAGGCCGGATCCCGCCGCACGACCTCGACGCCGAGGGCGCGGTGCTGTCAGCCGTTTTGCTGACGGGCGACCCGGATCTGACCGAGTCGCTGCGAGCGGATCAGTTTTACTCCGACGCCAACCGCGTGATCTTCTCCGCCGCGGTCACGCTGCGCGAGGAGCAGTCACCAGTCGACGTCACCACTGTCGCCTCGTACCTGAAGCGACAGGGACAACTGGATCGCGTGGGCGGTACGCCGTACCTCGCGCTGCTGACCGATGCAGTGCCGTCGGTCGCCAACGTCGCGGCCTACGCCTCGACGGTGCGCGACGCCTGGCAGAAGCGAGAATTGATCCGGCAGTGCCAGATCTTCGCGGCCGAGGCGTACCACTCTCCCAGCACGGCACACGAGCTGGTAGCGCAAGCGGAGGCGTCCCTGGCGGAACTCGCCACTGCGTCCGCGACCAGTCGGTTCGCCGCGGTGGGCGACGTTGCCGCCTCGGAGATCGAGCGCATGGCAGAGGCCAAGCGCCTCGGTCTGTCCATGTTGGGCGTTTCGACGGGCTACCGCACGCTGGATCGGTTGACGGCTGGCATGCACCCAGGCGATCTGATCGTCGTCGCGGGGCGCCCGGGCACCGGCAAGTCCAGCCTCGCGATGAACATCGCCGCCAACGTCTCGCGACCAGAAGACACTGGCGTCGGGGTGTTCTCGCTGGAAATGCCGAAGGAGCAACTCGCCATCCGCATCGCTTGCGCCGAAAGCGGCGTCGACAGCGGAGCGGTTCGACGCAACGTGCTGAGCCACACGCAGTGGGTCGACCTCGCTGGCGCAGTCGGACGGATCCAGCGAATGCCGCTGTGGCTCGACGACACGCCAGGAACCACGTTGTCCGACGTACGCGCGCGCACGAAGAAGCTCCAGCGCGGGCTCGTTGCGGGCCGTCACGGGCCGTGCCGTAAGCTCGGGCTCGTCGTCATCGACTACCTGCAGTTGATGAGCGGCGTCCGCGAGCGGAACGGCTCCCGCGAGCAGGAGATCAGCTCGCTCACGCGCGGCTTGAAGCAGATGGCCAAGGAACTGGGGGTGCCCGTGATGCTTCTGAGCCAGCTGAATCGTCAGGTCGAGGCGCGCGGCGATCACCGCCCGCAGCTCTCTCACTTGCGCGAATGCCTCGCCGGTGAGTCGTTGGTGCTCGACGCAGCGACTGGCTTGCGAGTGCCAATTGCCGAACTGCACCAGCGCGGAAAGCCCATCAGCGTGCTCGCCCTGAACGAGCGCACCATGCGCCTGGAGCGAGTCGACGGTGCGCTCGCCGTCGCCAGTGGACAGAAACTGGTCTGGACGGTGCGAACCGAAACGGGGCGTGTTCTGCGCGCCAGCGGCGACCACCCGGTGCTCACGTACGAGGGCTGGAAGCCACTGAAGGACCTGCGTCCAGAAGAAGAAATCGCGACGCTGGGTTGCCGCGTGCAAGGCAAGACCAGCGATTTGCTCTGGGAGACCGTCGAAGTGGTGCGAAAAGGCCGCTCGGAGGAGCCGGTTTTCGATCTGATGGTTCCCGGGCACCACAACTTTGTCGCCGACGATGTGATCGTGCACAATTCAGGCGCAATCGAGCAGGACGCGGACAGCGTCTGGTTCATTTACCGTCCGGATATGTACGACAAGGAAGCTCCGTCCGGAGACTGCGATCTGATCATCGCCAAGCAACGCAACGGCCCATGCGAGGACGTGCCGATGCGGTTCGTCCCGACCAGCACGCGCTTCTTCGAGCGGGACACGATGAGCCAGTTCGACGAATTTGACGTCAGCGGGACCGAGCAGTAGAACAACTGCTGTTCGGGGTTGCTCCTCCTGTTGTTCAAACCAGTTCTCCCCGCGCGCGCGCCTTCTCCGGGGCTTCCTCCCTCCCGGCCTGCGGATTTGAGGCGCCCGTAGGCTGCGAGAGCGATGCGCGTGCAAATTCCCCTGACGGTAGCCGTCGACGTCGGCACCCCGACCACGTGTCTACCGGCTGCCAAGGAGACTCAGGCTGAGCAGCGCTGGCGCCTGGCTCAGATTGCCCTGCTTGGCCCGCTGATGGTCTGGGGCGGCGCGCGCGGCGGCGGCTGGAAGGGCTTCGCGCTCGCGGCCGCCGGCCTCTACACGATCGGTCACGCCACGCAACAGTACCGCGCTGCCCGAGTGGCGGCGCTGCCCCCGCCCCCCGCCCCCGAGGAATGACCCCCATGGCCCTCACGTTCAAATCGCTGGTCGATCATCCGTTCTCCTTCGCGGCCGGTGTCGGCGTGGCCAACGGCCTGCTGGCCGTGTCGCGCGACAAGAAAATCGACGTGCCGACCGCGCTCACGCTCAGCGTGATCCTCGGCCTCGGCGAGACGGCCCTGGTGATGTACGAGCCGGAGTCCGAGCGCCCGATGGGGCTCGGCGCCATCGCCGCGTACTCGGTGCTCGGCGTGCTTCTCGGCGTGGCTCCGTTCATCACGCCGAATGCCCACGGCGCGCACTCACTGCCGATCGCGACGGCCACCCCGAATGGGCAGCAGCCCGTCGCCGGCTGGTCGGTTCCCCGGCGCCGCCGCCGCGCCTGACCGTCACACGTGACGTCACGTGCCGCCCCGACGGAGCCTTGGCCCCCGACGCGGGCGGATCCGACGACGCCCCGGATACCGCGTACGAGACCCGGGCGGCCGCGGAAGCTGCTGCCGAGGAGTTCGCGGCGGCCCACGACGAGGGGGACGGCGAGCAGGACGCGGAGGCCTACCTGGAGGCGCGGCTGGCCGAGGTTGCCGGCGCCCCGGATCCGGCTGGCGAGTGGTGCGTCTACTGGGCGACGGTCGGCGACCGGTGCCACGTGGTCGACCGATACGCGACGGAGGCCGCGGCCCGTGCCGCGTGCGACCTTGCCGATCAGGCACTGGCCCGCCACTATCCCGGCGGATCGCTGCTCTGCGGCCACCAAGTGCGCCGCCTGTTCGGCGACCAGTGGCAGCAGCCCGAACAGTGAGATTCGGCACAAAGCTTGCCAGGCGCACAGTAGATCGTTACCCTGTGCGCCCGTACGGTGATTGCCCTCGGCATTACGCCCGGAATCCGGGCTCTAGGCTACTGCGTTTTGTCGGTCGAGCCCGCTCGACGCGCAGAGCTGGTGGACACCGACGTGCTGCACGCGGGGCGAAGGTCCCCGCCGCTCGACGCGGCCGATGTCGCCCGCCGCACTCGGTCTCACCACCTGATCCTAGATGTAGTCCTCAGTCGCCACAATCCTGCAATCATGGTTCTGGGGCCCCCAGCCGACATGAAGGAGGCGCCCGAGTACGTGGGCCTCGTCCGGATCGGACTGATGGCCCTCGGCGCGGCGCTGGACGTCAGGGTGCTGGATCTGAGTGACCAGGCATCGATCCAGGCCGCGCTCCAGGCTCAGGGGACGAAGGCCCTGTCCGCCCGCCTCCGCTCCGCGATTGCCGGCGCTTCGGCCGTCCCCCGCGACCGGCGCCTGTTTCTCGCCACGGCCGCCGCCGTGGCCGGCGTCATGGAGCTGGGCGCCGAGCTGCCGTGAGCGGTTGACCTGCCGCGCTTTGCCCCTTCTGCCGGCCCCCCGCCACGCGGCGTAACGTGTGACGTCACGTTCCGCGCCATTTATGGCTCGGGTCGCATCAGACTTCGAGTAGTTACGGCTGGCACGCCCCGTGCAACTAGGTCTGGCATGTCCAACACGACCTACGCGATCGACGACGGCAACGGCAACCAGATCACGACCGGCCTGAGCGAGCATGATGCGCGCCGCGTGGCGCAGCGGATCGCGACCGAGCGCGGCGAGTCGGTCTACCTGTACGAGACCCCGGTCCGGCTCGACGCCGATGGGGACCCGATCGACGAGTCCGAAGAGGTCGCTCCCTACGACGAAGACGGCTTCGTTTCAGTCGAGGAAATGCCCGACCACCTGCGCGGGTCGCACCGCGCCGCCGGTAACTGGGGCTGCTACCCCCACAACGGGGCTACCCGCCGCCAGGTCACTCGCGAGGAGGCCGAGGCGATTGTCGAGGACGATCCGGACGGATACGCCAGCATCGTCGAGTGACTGCGGCGGGGCGCGCGCGCCGGGCCCGCTGGCCCGCTACGCCCGGTACTTCGCCGCCAGCGCTTCGAACCTGGCGGTGACCTCGGGGTTGGGGTCGGAATCCTCGCCCCGCTGCCTCGCCCGGAACCGTCGGTTCGCCGCTGCCTGGCAGACGTGGCAGTAGCGCTGGCGGCCGAGCTTTTTGCACCTGGCGAAGGCGTCCGCTGGTAGGGTCTGGCCGCACGGCCCCGAGCACCGGCGCTCCTGCGGCTCTGGGCCCTGGCTGGCCAGGAATCGTTCTGCTTTCGTCCTCCGCGGTGCTGCCACTCTGGAAAACGTGTCACGTGCAAGCGGCTCCGTAAAGCCCCTTGTGCCGGTACAGCTGTTGCTGTAGAAGAAGTGGTATGTGGCCATGGCTTGCTGTCGGGTTGGCATTTTCTGTAGGGATTCTGGCAGCTTGGATGTGGGCACGGTGGCGATCAGGGGCGGCGGCGACGGTGCTGATCGGGCAGGTCAACACCCTGCTTCAGGACCTGAACGCTGCGTTGCAGCACCAGCGGAACGAGACTGAGCTGGCGCGCCGCCGGGCGGACGAGTACTTCGCGCTGATCGAGGGGACGACGCGCGAGGCGGCGGAGGCGAAGACGCTGTTGGTGAGGCAGGGAGCCAGCCACGGCGCGGCGCAGTCGATGATGATGGCCGAGATCGAGTCCCTGGCGCTGCAGTACCGGCAGCTGGCTGTCCAGTACAGGACGGCCACTGGCCAGCCGGCCCCGCGGCCCGAGCCGCGGTTGAACCGATCGATCCAGGTGGTGGCGGCCGAGTTCGAGATGGAATACGTCCGGCCGGCCGTCGAGGCCCGTGCCGCAGGTGAGGTGCCGGTGGGGGTTGTCACCCACGGCTAGCCTGCTTATGGTGCGCCGATGACGACGAAGGATCGGGCGCTCCGCCACGAGGTGGAGGCGCCCAAGATCACGGACGCGCTCTACGACGGGTTCCGGAACGAGCCCTCGGCGATTGGCATGGATCCGACGGACGGCCTGCCGCGGCAGGTGGTCTCGCACCCGTACGAGGACGCGCAGGCGCCCCCGTTGGAGCCGGGGTCGATGGTCTGCATGGCCGATACCAGCTCGTTCGTGGTCCGAGACGAGTGGGGCGTGGTCGCTCAGCAGTTCCCCGAGGAGGCGGTCGAACGAATGCCCAACGGGGCGTATCGCACGCGAAGCGACACCGGGCTGCACCTGCGCGTCGAGCCCATCCGCCCACAGTGCAAGTACTACGCCAGGCAGTACGTGCCCTTTCCCGAGGAGCTGTCTCACCGGATGGTGATGCGGTTGTGCACGGCTCGTCGTGACGACGAGGGTGAGTTCTTGGACATGGGCAACGTGGCCATCTACGCCTGCGAGCTGCGCTCGCCTTCAATCGGCAGCGGCGCGGAGCTGATCGACGAGGCGGACGCTGCCATCATGGCCCGGCAGCGCGAGAAGAAAGCACTGGAAGTCGAGGACGACTTCGATCTGGAACAGGCACTGGAGGATCAATGAAGGACCCGTTGGATCAGATGAAGCAGCTGGCCGAGGAAATCGCGGCCCACACGGATCGGATGATCCGGACTGGCAAGGTCAAGCAGCTCGATTCGGCTCGCGAGCTGATCGAGACGGTGATGCCGATTCTGCGCGACTTCGCGCAGGTGGCCGTCAACCAGCCGATCCTGGAGGAGATCGAGGGTGGCGGTCCGGCGGACTCGGTGCTTTTCCCGGAGGATGCGGCGGCATTCACGGCGCTTCTGCTGCGCTATCGTGCGTTTCTCGACGAGTCGGCCGCCGGCCAGCCTGAAGAGAAGCTCGGGATGCTCCGTGCCGAGTTGAACTCGATCGACGAGGCGGTGGCGCGCATCGGTGAGATCACCGGTGAGGAAGATCCAGACGACGAAGGCGAGGAGGGGGACGAGGGCCAGAACGACGAAGGCGACGACGAGGAGGGTAGCGGCACTCCCCCGCCGGTGACGCAGTGAGCGAGGAGCCGAGCCCGTCGCCGCGCCGTCGAGTGCTGACGGCGCGGCAGATCACTGCGCTGGCCGAAGGCCGCGCGCAGCGCGAGGCGCAACGCGTTGCCGCGCCCCCGATCGATCTGGGCCTGGTGCCCACCTCATCGGCGGAGATCCGGGCTCGGCAGCAAGAGCGGGCAGTCGAGACGCCGCCTCCTGAACCGCCGCCGCTGGAGGACGGGCCGCGTGGTCGGTTCTTGGATTCCGAGCCCGCCCCGCCGCCCGAGCCCGAGGCGCCGCCACCGGAGCCGGTTGCCCCTCGGCGCGGCAAGAAGCGCTCGCGTCTGACGATGGACGAGCTTCTGGCCCGCCACACGGAGGTGCCGCCGCCGATCGAACAGGTAGCGCGCGAGACCCAGCACTACACGGTGGGGGTCGACCCGATCCCCATGTCGGAGGAGAATCCCTACCTCGCTTCCGGCGTCACCGCGCGCTCCGCTCCCGTGGAGGATCACGGCGCCGCCACGCCCAACAATCTGGCCGATCTGATGTCGATCTGCCCAACGATCGGCGACGGCCAGTACTGGATCGAAGTCGTTCGCCGCTCGCCGACTCAGTACGGCGGCGTGCACTGCAAGGGCACGCAGCGGCCCATCCGTCAGCAGATGACGGATCGCGATTTCGTCGATTTCTACGGTGGTGGCGATTACAGCTTGACTTTGTACGGGCCTCCCCCGCGGGGTGGTACGGTCGATCCGCGCACGGGTCGCCCGCTGCACAAGGCGCTCACCAAGCCGGTCAAGCTCGAAATCTCGCCAGCGGTCTACCCGCCGAATCTCCAGTCAGCCGTGCTCCACGATGATGAGCACGGGATCGAAGGACAAGACATGCGCAGTTACACGTCCCCCACGTTCAGCAGCGGCTTCCGCCCGAACACGCCGGCCGATGCCCGCGTGCTGGAGGTCAGCCTGGATCACGATCGCAAGATGCGGGAGGCGGACGAGAAGCGCGAGCGCGAGCTGCGCGACGAGGCCGCGCGCGGCAACGCTGCCGTCGGTCCGTTGATCGAGGTGGTTCGCAAGGCGAGCGAGGACGCGGTGCGGGTCGTCGAGCGGCAGTCGACCGAGGCGCGGCGCCTCTCCGAGGAGAGGGCGACGAAGGCGGAGCGCGAGGCGGCGCGCGAGCGCGAGCGCGCGGACCAGGCCCTTCGCGCGGCGGAAGCGCGCGCCGAACGCGAGCGCAGCCGCCCAACGGAGGCGCACCAGATGGTCGAGTCGATGGCGACTTTGATCCAGGCGGTGCGTCCGGCGGACGAAGGCTCCAAGGGCGCGCTGGATTTGGCTCGGCAGGAGTTGACGCGCGCCGCGGAGAAACACGGGCAGGAGCTGCACCGGCTCAGCACGGAGCACCGCGCGGAGATGGATCGCCGCGCCGAACAGTACCGCGTCGAGACGGAGCGCGTGGAGCGCCAGCACCGGGAGGAAATGAAGCGGCAGGAGGAGCGGCTGAAAGAATCCCTCGACCGCGCCGAGCGCCGCGCCGAGGACGCGGAGCGGAAGGCCGAGCAGCGCATCGTGGACGCCGAGGCTCGCGTCGAGCGACGCTTGCAGGAGTCCCGCGACGAGCACCGCCGCCTCCTCGACGAAGCCCGCGCCGCTGCGCAGACTCGCCTCGACGACGAGCGCCGGCAGGCGGATCGCGACAAGCAGATGCAGGAGGCTACCTTCCAGACGCGCCTGGCTGGGCAGAAGGACATGTTCGAAAACCGAATGTCGTCCACTCAGCAGGAGATCACGCGGCTGCAGGCCGAGGTCGATCGCTGGCGCAAGGAAGCCGACGACAACAAGGATCTGTCCAAGCACCTGGAGCGCGCGCAGGAAGCCGCCGCCGCGCTCGGCTGGGCCCCGCAAACGCAGGAGGCGGACGAGGGGCCGAAGGACTGGAAGTCGATGTTCGGTCGACTGGCAATGGAAATCGTCCAGAAGGCGCCAGAGATCGTGCAGAGCGCCGGGGACACCGTCGCGCGCCTGCGGGCACAGGCTCAGCCGCCCGAGCAGGTGCAGGCCGCTCAGCACGCGGCGATGCTCGCTCAGGCGCAGCAGTCGCTGCCGCGGCAGATGGCTGCCCAGCCCGGCGCGCTGCCTCCGCTGCGCGGCCGCGGTGGCCAGCCGTTCCACTCGGCCCCGATGCTGCGCTTCGGCACCGAGGACGCGGGCTTCGCGAGCTTCGCCGGCCCGCTACCGCGCCCCGTGCCCGATCCCTACCAGCCGCAGGCCGTGGCCCCGATCGCGCCCGAGGCCGCTCCGCCGCCGCCGGTGCCGTACCCGACGGACACCTACGCGGCGCCCATGTACGCGCCGCAGGAGACCTACGCGCCGCAGCTGGCGCCAGTCTCTGCCGCGCCGCCGCAGCCGGTCCAGGGCACCTATGCGCCGATGGCCGCTTCGGTCCCCCCGCCTGCGCCGGCTCCAACGCCCGCGCCGCTTGCCGCTGTCGCGGCGCTGGCCATCACGCCGGACATGATCCTCCAGTACGCGGCACCCCTCGAAGTGGCCTACGAGTCCGGCGAGTCGGCGGCGAACGTGGCGACCGTGATCATCGGGCAGCTCGGCGCTGCTCAGGTGCGCACCGTGATCACGGCGACGACGCCCGCCCGAGTCGTCGTTGAGCTGCAGAAGGCGGGCCGCGCCTCGTCGCCGCTGGTCCGTCGCGCGGGTCAGCAGTTCCTCCGTGACCTGTGGGCCGCCGCCGCCGAACAGCTGGGGATCCAGTCGTGAAGATGATGCTGGCGTACGGCGCCCCGCCGACAATGGACGACGAGCAGCCGGTGGCACCGAGGGAATGGGGCTGGCCCGTCCAGCCGGTTCCGTTCGTGCCTGCGCCGCAGACCTTTTCGGTGGACCCGCCGCCTCCGGGTGCGGCGGCGGAGCGCGAAGCCCTTCGGGTGATCACGGAGACGCTCAATGGCTTCGATCCGGCGGCCCGCGCGCGGATGTTGCGATACCTGGCCAGTCTCTACGGGGCTTGATCCATCCATGCCTATCCGGTTGACGCAGACGTGCCCAGCGGGTAGTGGTCGGCCATGGCGAGGCCAAAATCCAGCGGTGCCCAGATCGTCGGCGGACTCGCGCTTGTCTCGTCAGGCATCGGCTATTTCGCCAACGATTGGCTTTCCGGCTGCGCACCGATCTGGGGGGTGCCTGTGAAGGCTTGGGAGTACGCTCTGTTCGGCGCAATGTGGCTTGCGGCGGCACTGCTGTGGCTGCGTGGTAGATTCGTCGAATCTCACGCTCTGTGTCCTAGCTGTGGGAAGCGCGTCCCGGTGACGTTCATGGTGCACGTCACCACGGTGAATAACGCGACCCTGAATGCGGATTTTGAGGCGTGTAAGCATTGCCTCGACGGACTGCCTTACCCATGACCAGTCGCTTCCCCGAATCGCTACCCGACTTCCAGCGCCTCTTCCCCGACGAGGAGCACTGCTCGGTGTACCTGGAAGAGATGCGCTGGCCCGATGGCTTCGCCTGTCCCTACTGCGGGTGGAGCGGCGAGCCGTATCGCATTGCGACTCGCCCAGGCGTGCTCCAGTGCCGGAGCTGCCGGCGCCAAACGAACCTCACGTCCGGCACGGTCATGGAGCGCTCGCACACGCCGCTCTCGACGTGGTTCTGGGGCGCGTACCTCGTAGCGAGCCTGACGCCAGGGATCTCCGCCGTGCAGTTTCAGCGGCAGCTCGGGCTCAGCCGCTACGAAACAGCCTTCCAGATGCTCCACAAGCTCCGCGCGGGCATGGTGCGTCCGGACCGTCACCGGATCGGTACCGAGTGGCCCGTCGAGATTGACGAGACCTACGTGGGCGGCAAGACGCGCGGCGAGGGTCGGGGCGTCCACAACCAGTCCATCGTGGTCGGCGCCGTCGAGGTCCGGACGAGCGAAGAGGAGGACGCGCCGAAGCGCTGGGCGCACACCTACTCGCGCCCGAAAAAGGGAAAGATTTATGCCGGCCGCCTGCGGCTCCGCGAGATTCCAAACCGGGGTAAGCGCGCGCTGGAGAAGTTCGTCACGGAGAACGTGGAGCCCGGCGCCCACGTGACGACGGACGGCTGGCAGGGCTACGAGGGGCTCCCGCCGCTCGGCTACAAGCTCCATCAGGTCATCATGGACGGCGACCCGGAGCAGGCAGAGAAGTGGCTGCCGATGATCCACATCTTGTTCGGGAACCTGAAGGCGTGGCTCCTTGGCATCCATCACGGGGTCAGCTCGCAGCATTTGCAGGCGTACCTGAACGAGTTTACGTTCCGCTTCAACCGCCGCTTCTACCCATTTAGCGCGTTCAACTCGCTGCTGGGGATCTCGTCGCACACCGCCGCGCCGACGTACCAGGGGCTCTACACGGGGCAGTACCAGCACCCGAACGAGAAGGCGGGGGCCTGATGGTCAGGCTGCAAACCACCGGACCCCAAGGGCACGGGGTCGTCTGTGACAACCGGATAGGCATGGATCCATCCGGGTAGCGTTTGCCCACGACGTGAGCGACTAAGGGGTTCGTGCAGACCAGCGATTTGCCCACCGGCAGTCGGCTCCGATAGGCTGCCTGGCATGGCTCGCGCCCGCCCGGACTTCCTTCCCCAGAGCGCCTACCTGCGCTCCGGCCACTCGGCCCTGTCCGCGCTGGCAGACCCGGAGGACGCCGAGCGGCACGCGCCCATCCGGACGGGGCTCCAGATCGCGCTCACGATGGCCCTGGAAGCCGGCGCCGAGCCGCCGCTGACCTTCGTCGGTGCTGGCGCCACCGCGATCGTGTTCTGTGACGACCAGCAGGCGTACAAGGTGGCCCGAGCGGAGCGAGCGGTTGGCCTGCTCGCGGACGAGGCGGAGTGGCTGGAAACCGCGCGCACGCTGCCCGAGGTCGCGCCTCACGTGGCGCGCTTCTACCGCTGGGACCCGCTCCATGGCGTGCTGGTCCGCGAGTGCATTCGCGGGTCGGTAGGCTCGTGGGGCCGGGACAGGAAGATCCGCGAGATATGGGACCGGATCCAGCCGGTGATGCTGGCCGCCGGCTGGCTGATGCCCGAGTACAAGGAGGATTCCTTCGTGTTCGACGAGCAGGATCAGCCCAAACTCGTGGACGCGGGCTTCGCCAGCCGGATCGGCAACCGCCTGCTGATCTACGTGGCGCAGGTGCTGGACGGCACGCGAGAAATGCTCGACGGGTTCGATCCACTCTCCGACTTGGCGTTCTACGTGCGCCGGGAGCTGGGCGAGCCGGGGCTGGATGCCGAACTGGCAGAGAAGCTGCTGGATCAGCTGTACGAGCGCGGTGCGTCGCGGGGCTGACCGCACGATTCTTGCCATCTCCACGGCTGGACAGGTAGGCTGCGGTCACGGGTCGATTTTCGTGGCGGGCCGCAAGGCACCGCCATGTCCGCCATCACGGATTCCCCGCCCACCAGGTTCGCTGCGTTCCGCGGCGCCGAGACGACCATTGACACGATGCGCGAGCTGTGTCTTGGCTCGCGCGGCGAGCGCTCGATGCTGGTTCGTGGCGCGGTCGAGTACTGCGTGCGGAGGCTGCAGCCGAAGGACTACCTCTCGGAGATCCTGGCCGTTCGGCACTTCGTCGGCGAAAAGGTCAAGTACGCGAACGACCCCGTCGCGCTGGAGCTGGTCAAGGATCCGCAGCGGCTGATCGAAGAGGTCGCCCAGCACGGGGTGGCGGTCGGGGATTGCGACGACTGCGCGCTGCTGACGGCCACCATGGCGCGGCAGCTCGGTCGCGAGGCGCAGTTTATCACGGTCGGATTTGGCGCTCCGAACAGCTTTTCGCATGTGTTTTGCCGCGTGCGGGAGCCGAAGACGAACCGCTGGATCGTGCTGGACACGGTCGCTGGCACACGAGAGGGAGCGATGCTCTCGCGCGTGACCACCTGGAAATTCTGGCCGATCGACTGAAGGGAACCCTGATGCGCTACCTCGCTGGACTCGGAGCCTCCTACGACCGCCGCCCGCCCACGAACCCGGGTGCCTACCCAGGCTGCGTCACGGCGGCGCAGAAGGCCGCCGCGCGGGCGGCGTGCAAGCCGATCGAGCTGCGCGGGCTCGGCCTGCTCTCGTTCGACTCGGCCAACCCGTGCTGGGTCGAGTCGCTCCCCCTCTGCCCGACCACGACCGCGCCGGTGATGCGAAATCCGAAGCCGGTGGTCGATTGGGTGAAGCTCGCCGAGTACGCGAGAGCCGTGCAAGCGGCCGACGCGAAGCGAACTCAGGACCTCCTGACCTACGCGGCCGCTCTCAAGACGGCGAAGGACCGGCAGGACCTGCTGACCTACGCGGCCGCCCTGAAGGCGGCGAACGATCGGCGCGCTCAGGACCTCCTCACCTACGCCGCCGCGGTGAAGGCCGAGCAGACCAAGCCACCCGCGCTTCGCACGGCGCCCCCGCGGCCTCCCGCGCCTCCGCCGCCGCCCCCGAAGCCGCCCGCGCTGACCACTCCCCGGGTCGACGTGCCCCCGCCGCCCACGCAGGAGCCCCCGCCCGCTCCCCCCTCCGCCGCTCCCCCCGAGGTGAGTGAGCCGGTGGAAGCGGATACGCCCCCGCCAGTGGGGTCTCTCAGCACCGGCGGGCTGCTCGCCCTCGTCGCCGCCGTGGGCGCAGGTGCGTACCTGGTGCTGCGCAAGCGCCCTGCCTGATCCTGCACGAAATTCGGCAAGCAACTCAGCAAGAGGTAGGGTGTGGCCATGCGGTACCCGATTTATCCGACTCAGCCCTTCACGGGGAACCCGCCATCGATGTGGTCGCCCGAGAATCGGGCGTCTGACCTCACCTACTCCGGGTCCACGGCTCCCGCGTACCGGGCCCGCTTCGACGCGGCCCATGGCCGGCACCTCGCTGGATCCGACGAGACGGTGCAGGACGAATCCGTCGAGAGCGGCTACGCGCTGAACGAGCTGCGCGTCATGGAAGCGATGGACGACGTCCAGGGCGCTGGCGTCTTCGACAGTCCCGGCGTCACTGCCCCCAATCTCCACGCGGGCGCAGGCGTGTTCGAGGCGCGATTCTCGCTCCCAGGCTACCTCGCGCGCGAGCGGATGTTCATGCCGAGCGAAGTGCGCGACGTCACGACGGGGCGCCCGATCATTCCGGTGCCGAACAGCCCGATCGCGTTCGACACGAACCAGCAGGTGGCGTTCATCGAGCGCGGCCTGAACCAGCCCTTCCGCCCGGTCGTTCAGCAGACGAGCCGCGGCGACATGCCGTCCGAGTCGACGGTCAACGTCGTGCAGAACCCGCAGCCCATTCCGGTCGGCGCACTGCCCGTGCTCGGGGACACCACCCGCACGCTGCTGCTGGCGGGCGGCGCCGTCGCGGCAGCCGGCGCTCTCTGGTACCTCGTCGCCGGATCCAGCAAGCGCCACGCGCGCAACGGCGCCCCGCGCCGCGGAAGGAAGCACTGAACATGTCCCAAGGTCTTGGTGAGTACTTCGGTTCGGCGGCGCCCTCGGCGTCCGCTCCCACGCGCGACTCGGTGCAGCAGCGCCCGCTGTCGGTTCCCGCGGCCTCCGGCATGGGCGAGTACTTCGCGCAGCCCGGCGTGTCCGGGCTCGGCGAGTACGGCGGGCTCGGGGCCACCGTGCGGCACCGCGGCGCCTTCCACCAGGCCGCGCGGCAGATCTCGCCCGCGGTGCGCGGCATCGGTGACCTCTCCGAAGCCGCGGCCGGCGTCGGCAGCCTCACGAGCACGCTGTCGACCACGGCGAGCACCATCACGGGCCTCGCGATTCGCGGCGGCGTCGGCTACTACCTCGGCTCCGTCCTCGCTCCCACGAAGAAGATGGAGATGAACTACGCCGTCGGCGGCGCCGCCGCCGCGGTGTTCTTCGACTGGCTCGGCATCGGTCTCGTCGCCCTCATCGCGCACCACGCGCACGAGGCAGCGACGGGCAAGGGGTGATCCGCGATGCGCACTGGTCCGATCAGCTACAACGCGGCGTACGAGCTGCTCCGCGCGCGGGGCTACGAGCCCGTTCCCGGCAGCTCGCGCTTCGAGAACGCGGCGGGTGAGACCGGCCGCATCGTCCCGGCGCAGGGCAGTGGCGATACCTGGTACGTGGAGTGCGAGTCGAGCGGCTTCGAAAGCAACAGCTCGGACTCGTTCCACCGCGGGTTCGATGCGGGCGCCACCGATCGCGCCAGCGGCGCGGTACGGCAGCTCTGCACGACTGGCACCGGCACTCGGCCGCCCGTCGTGAAGCGGCACGATCGCGACTACTACCACGGGTACAAGGCCTCGGCCGAAGGGGCCAAGTCGGAGCCAGCGGCTTACCTGCAGTACCGCGCGAAGCATCGCGGGCGGGTGGCGAGCGAGTCGACGCTGCGGGCGAATGGGGGGCTGCGCGCTCCGGTCGAAACGCTGACGGACCCGCAGGCGGTGCGTAGCGTCCTGCGAAAGCTGCGCGTCAAAAGCGGACTGACGGGGACCAGTGCCTCGCTTGGGGGCCGGTGGAGTATCCGATTCGACTACAGCCGGGGCGACAAGATGTTCGTCCTGACGCTGGTGCATCATGGAGCCAACAAGGAACGGTCGATCGCGCTGTCTCGCGAGGACGTGGAGACGCGCAGCAAGAGCCAATGGCTGACGGCCCAGACGTTCCGTCTCACTGAGCCAGCGATCGATCGGTTCGCCGATCAACTGATCCCAGCGATGCGCAACTTCGATGCGAAGTATGCCGCGAACCCGGCTCACCTCGGGCTCGACGGAAACTTCTCGTTCAGCGTCGGGACGGAGGGCATGCGGAAGAATGCATCCTCCAAGTCTGACCTCAACTTCAACGATCTGGTGCTCCAATGGCACCCCGCCAACAGCACCTACAAGGTCACGCGCGGCGCGATCAAGTCGCCCGAAGTGGAGCCCGGAGTGGTGCGCAGCGTGTTGGTCACGTCCGGGGCTCCAACGGCAGCGTCGGCGTTGGAATCCGCGGCGCGCGCGCATCCGTATTCGTCGGGGATCGTGCTGTTTCTGTTGCCGGATGGTGATCTGGTTCAGATCGGCAGCATCTCCGGACACCGGTTCGTGCCCGGCGGGTCCGACACGATGCAGTCGGTCGAAGAGTTCGTTGCGCGTCGTCGCGGCGGGGCCGGTAAGATGAAGCGCAACGCCGCGCTGACTGCCGGCACGTGCGATCAGTGCGGCGAACCCATCGAGATCGTCACGGCGACCGGACACGCCTACCACGTGGCGGCAGACGGCTCGGAGGACTTCGCAGCGGATGCGGATCACCAGCCGTACGAGGGCGCGCTGGCGGCGAACGGCGGCGAGTTCGGGCAGCGGCGCCTGGGTCGGATCAGCATGGACGCCGATGCGCTTCAGGAGAAGCTGGGCGAAGAGCTGCTGATTGGTCAGCTGTACGACATCGACGGCGTGGTGTACCGCGTCGGCGGTTTCAGTGGCGGCAAGGTCGCGCTGTGGCGCGAGTCGCGCGCAGCCGATCACGAAGCCAACGGCACGGTCGCCGAGGAGATGGATCTGGTCGGCGTCGAACTGGCGCTCGGTCCGCGCCTCATCGCTGACGCACTCGCAGCGCCCGACCCCGCGCGCTTCGCCGCTGCCCGCGCCCGCACGGGGCACTCGCCTCGGGTGCAGGCGGCTTACCGCACGCTGGAGCGGCTTTGCAAAGCCGGCGTGCTCAACGATCTGATCGCGGAGGCCCGCAAGTGATGCTGAAGAAGACGAAGACGGTATACGAGGTCGCTCGCGTGGAAGGCCCACGTGGCCCGCGGCTCGCGGTACACGTCGATTCAGCAGCAGGCCAGTCTCGCGAACTGAGCCCCAAGCGGCTGAGCGGCCCGAGCGGATATTCCACGTTCAGCGGAGTGAAGCAGGCCATCGCGAAGGACCACAACGGGCGCTCGGATCCGCGCAGTGCCATCATCGATGCCGCTGGTGATGAACTCGGCTTCATCGAGTACGGTCACTTCCACTGGTTTCCCGGCGCGCTCGCTCGGTACGAAGACATGCAGCAGACTCCGGATCCGCTCGGGTACACGCCGAGTGGCAAACCCGTGTTGGAACCCGACCAGGGACCCTACCTGGAGCGCTTCCGCCCGCCGAAGTACAATTCAGAGGTCACGGTACTGGTCCATCCGGACTCGGTTCCGAAGGCCTACCGGGAGCAGCTGTTTCCGGGGTGGACCAAAGAGGACCATCGGGCTGCTGCTCAACTCATGTCGGTCGCGGCCCAGGCTGCCGAGAGCGAATGGAACAAGCTCGTGGAATCGTCGGTCCGCCGCCACGGAAACGGTGACGGGCGGCTGATCTCCGGTATCTATCGCGAGCACTTTCCGGAGGAGACCAAGGATACCCTGCGCTACCTGGCGCGTTTCGCTTCTGACGCTGGGTCTGCTTCGGTGTTTCATCATCACGCTACCGGGGCCAGGACCCCTTGGCGGAACACGCCACTGAACTTCAATCGCTGAGGAACACCATGGCCTACGGCATCCCGAATCCCTACGCCGCAACGACGCATCCGTACCCGACGCGGTACCACGGCGGCATTTGGACGCGCCCGGTGTTCGGGTTCCCGTACGTCACGTCGCTGCAGTCGGTGTTCAAGCCGACCGACTTCAACGACGCGAACCCGGCGCTGCGCGGGCTCGGCGAGATGCTGGTCACCACTGGCAACGGCGTCTTCGGCGAGCCCTCGGGCGGCGGCGGCGTGTTCGGGCCGTCGCTGTACGGCCTGGGCTACGACGCGCCCACGTTCTACCCGAACGCGACGGTTGCAGCGGCGGCCTCCAGCGCGCCGCAAGCTCCGCCGCTCAAGGGGCAGGGCAAGGGCGAGTCGGGTGACCCGCGCGTTGCCGAGCTGCAGGGCTACCTGAACCGCGTGCTGACGGCGGCCAAGCTCCCGACGCTGTCGACAGACGGCAAGCTCGGTCCCAAGGCGTGCGGAGCCATCGCCTGGTACAGCACGACCGGTCGCTCACTCGCCAGCTCGACGACGGCCGCCGCGATCGACCAGAACCTCGCCGCAGTAGGCGCGCAGTACGCCAAGGTCTGCGCGACGCTGACGGCCGTAGCGCCCGCCACTGCCACCGTCGTCACTGCCGTGACCGCGCCTCCGAAAGCAACGGCTCCGGTGGCGCCCACTCCGCTGCCGGGAGGTTCGGGCGGCAGCGTGGATCCATTGACCCTCGCGATGATCGGCGGTGGCCTGCTCGCGGTGGGCGTCGCCTATGTCGGCGCGCGGAAGGGCTGGTTCAAGTGAGCCTGGGCATCCTCGGTGGTCGGGGCGCTCGCCGCCCTCGGCGCGGCGCGGTCGGACTCGGGCTCGACTCGAACGCGATGCAGAACGCGGTCGCGGAGTCGGCGGCGATGCGCGGCTACGGCGCGAACGCCAACTGCACGACGCTGACCGCCGTGCTGAGCGACATTCACGCGGGCAACATGGTGGCGGACTCGGACGTCATCGTGGACGCGAACGAAGCGGCACTTCGCACCCAGTGCGCCTCGTGGACGCCAGCCAAGTCGACCACGCCCGCCACCTCGTCCGGCGGATCGACGGCGCCGGGAGTGCCCGGAGCCTACTGGGCGGATTCGCGCGTGAAGGAGATGCAGACGCTGCTCAACGCCGAGTTGACGCGGCTCAAGTGCTCGACGCAGCTGAAGGCGGACGGGCTCATCGGTGCCGGCACGTGCGGCGCGCTGCAGTTCGCGTCTGACGCGCAGAAGATCACCCAGCACCCATGGGGACTCACGGCGTTTTGGGCCGCCAACGGTCCGTCCATGCTGGCGGGCTGCAAGCCGTTTCTGCCGGGTAAGGCGCCCAGCTGCCCCGCCCCGCAGCTTCCTGCCACCGTAGCTCCGGTGGTCGTTGCATCGCCGCCACCTGCCGCACCGGCAGTCGACGGCCGCGCACTGATGGTGCAGCTCCAGGGTCTGCTGAATCAGGCTCTGATCCGCTTCGGCTACCAGCCGATCCTAGTCTCGGGCAAGTGGGACGGCCCGACGTGCGGGGCAGGCGCGACGGTCAACCCGCTGCTGCCGCTGGGCGATGCGCTGCGCACGCAGATCGGCAACCTGACGGCGCAGGTGATTGCAGCGCTCGGCAAGCCCTGCGGCTCGACGATTGCTGGAGTGACGCCGGTGAAGGCCGCCGTGGCAGTACCGGTTCCGTCGCCCGCGCCGCCCAAGCCGGTCAGTCCGCCGCCCAAGCCCGCCCCGCCGACGTACAACGCGCGCACGGGCCTTCCTCCGCTGAACCGCGACGGGGAATGCGTCCTCGATTACGGTTCGAGGTACGCGGAGATCGGTGATCTGCAAAGGCAGATGAACACCACGCTGGCGGCTAACGGCTTCGCCCCGATCGCCGTGACGAACGTCTGGGACGCGGCCACGTGCGGGGCGATGTTTGCGCTGCAGGGAAAGTTCTCGCCGAAGGCGTCGAAGAGCTGCCCGCACTACTACAGCGTGCCCATGAGCTGCCCGACGTCGACGGCGCCCAAGGCGAAGGTGGCGCCCCCCGTCGAGGCTCCTCGCAATCTGCTGCCATGGGGCCTTGCCGCGCTCGCCGCGGTCGGCGCCGCGGTGTACCTGAAGAAGAAAGCAGCTGGCGCATGAGCACGATGGGCATTTTCGGATCCCGCCAGGGTCTGGGCGCAGATTACCCGTGGAACACTCCATCACCGGAAACCTACGCGCTCCAGCGGCAGGCCAACGATTGGCTCAGGGTCAACGGCTACCAGGTGATCGAGCTGACCGGCGTGCCCGACCAGAAGGCATGCGGGGCGATTCGGAAGGCGGGCCTCTTCGTGCCGAAGACCTGCTCAGGCTTCATCGAGCCCGTGCCAAGCGTGACCCGGCCTCCCGCGCTTCGCGATGCGCCTCGGGCGCCAGTGCGACCGCCCGCGCTGCGCGATGCGCCGCTCGCCCCGGTCCTGACCCGGCCGCCCGCGCTCCGCGATGCGCCGGTGCGAGCGGCGACGACGACGACGGCGGCCGCTTCGATCGCGCCCGCGACCTTGGTTGCTGCCGTCCCTTCTCCGGAGTCCGCGGCTCCGCCGCGCGTCTCGCGTGGACTGGTCGTGGTCGGGATCGGTGCAGCGATTGCCCTGGTAGGGTACGCTCTGCTGCACCGGACCAAGGAGAGCTGATTCAAAATGCGCCGCGTATACACCGACGTTTCTGCGTTTCGAGCCCCTTACCGGTCCTCGAACATCTCCTTCGCGGGTCTCGGCAACCCCGCTGGCCATGCGGCGTACGATCAGAATCGATGGTCGGCGGGTCGCTCGTACTACGACGTGTCCCAGTACCGCATGCCGTACCGCGCCGGCTACTACCAGTCGGGCGCCCTTCGAGGCGTCGACGGGGTGAGTGGCTGGACCACGCTGGCGATCCTCGGCGCGGCCGCGCTCGCCTTCGGGCTCTACCGGTCGAGGGCGCGGTGACTCAAGCTCAGCTCCCTGTGCCCTCCACGCTGCCGGTTCCGATGCAGCGCTACGTGCAAACGGGCGCCGCGCCCGGCACGTGGCAGCGCGATCTGGTGACGGCATCGAACCAGGTCCCGCGGTGGGCTTACATCGTGCTCGCGGCGACCTCCGCCTGGTACGCGCGGAAATCGTACCTTGCGTGGCGGAAGCAACCCGCCTGATCTGCTGACCGAAAACTTGACCGTGCCCTGGACTGGGACGGAAGCTCAAGGTCATGAGCTACGCAGCGCTCCCGCATCGCTCTCTGGGCGATCAGGCGGAGGACATTGACGCCGTCGCGCTCTACATGGCGCAGACTCCGGCCAAGACTCCTTCTGCGCGGCAGCTCCAGGACCAGTTCAAGGTCTGGCTGGACGGAGTCTCGTGGTGGAACAAGCGCTACGACCGACCGACCTACGATCGCGCCCGCAACCTGCGGAACGATTTCAACCTCGCGAACGCGACCACCCCCGCCGGGCGCGCGGCGGCCGAGCAGGTAGCGAAAACCGGACTGACGACGGAGCAGACGACCGGCGGCGCGAGCCGCGTCAGCTCCGAGGGCCGCTTTTCCGAAGCTGATGGCGGGCTTCTGTCTGACTCGACGGCTCTCTGGATCAAGCTCGGGTTCGGGGCGGCAATTCTGGCGGTGGGCGTCTATGGCCTGCACGAGCTGCGCTTGATCGGCTCGGTGTTCCGCAAGGGGAAGACCTCGTGATCTACTCGCGCTGGCGCCCCGACGTGGGCGGCTACGACTACTTCGAGTCGACGGAGCGCCGCGGACTCGGGGACGATCTGCCGACCCCTCTGCTGCCCGCTGGCACGGCGATCGGGGTGGCCAGCACGGACATCGGCCGCTCGCCACCGGCCGGCCTGCGAGCGGCTGGCAGCGGCCCTACCGCCCACGGCTCGATCCTCCCGCTGTCCCGCGCGGGGCTGTCCGGCGCGCTGGGCGCGATCGGGAGCAGTTTCACCTGGCCTCTCGCCGCGGCCGCTGGGCTCGCGCTCGGCGTGATTGCCTGGGAAATTCGGAGGATTTGCTGATGCGCCGACTGGAACGAAATTTCAAGCAGACGGACCTCGCACGGGCGACCCGCATCCGGGAGAAGTTCATCGACGCGCCCGTTAGCAACGAGGAGTCGTTCACCTGGAGCTGGCCGCGCCGCATGCAGGAAGTCGGCGAGTGGCGCGCGGGCGAAGGCGCCGTCATGTACGCCTCGAACAAGTGGCAACAGAACCCCGATCACGTGATCGACTACAAGCACGTGGCTGAGGGGACGCAGCGCCTGTTCGTCGTGCCGGGATTCCTCCGCGACTACCATCGCCCGGGCACGCAGCTCGATGTGGTCGGGCCGCTCGTAGAGCTGAACGGTCCGATGCCGCGCGCGTTTGCAGTGCTCGCTCCCATCCTCGGGATTCAGGCGCGGCTGCACACGGCGAGCGGCGCCTACGACACGTACCAGGTCGAGATCGCCAACGCGATCCTCGGCGCGGCGGTGCATCCCGAAACGGAGCGCCCATTTCTGTTCGTGTACACGGCCAAGGACGGCCCGCTGTGCGTGCTGACCGGTGACATCCTCGACGTCGAAAAGGACGGAATCGTCGGCTGAGTGCCGGCCACTTCGAAGTCAACTCAATGGCTTACGTTTCCATCGGTGACGCCGCTTCGGCGGATAGCGAATCGGACGAGGGCGGCGGGGCTGTCTCAGCGGACGGCGGCGGCGGCATCGACATCGACTGGAGCAAGATCAAAAGCCCGGATCAGTTTCGGGACGAACTGAAGAGCCAATCGAGCAAGGCGATCCGAGAGGGATCCGGAAAGGCTGCTGCGGCTGCCTGCACGGCAGTGGGTGCGGCCGGAGCCGCGCCGATCTGTGCCATGGTAGGCAAGAAGATCGGCGCCCCCGTGGCCAAGTTGGCCAACAAGGCAATCGATGCCGTTTACGACGGCATCATGAGCATCGGCAAGAAGCGGAAGAAGCCGCCGATTCGCATCACGCAGGCCGACCTGGCTACATGGGGAGGCACCCCGGAGCAGGCTCAGATTTTCAATCTACGGGGGCAGATCAACACGCTCTACGTCGAAATGATCGCCGCGTACGACCTCGCGCTGCGCGTGGTCGCGGACAAGGAGCAGGTGCTTCTGCCAGGCAGCGCGAAGTGGCCTCCAGACTTCACCGCAAAGGTGCTTCGCAACAACGGGCTGACGCTGGTTCCGAGCGTCGAGAATGGTCGCGCGCAGTGGGACGGCGAGTTTCTCAGGGCGTACCTCGGCATCGAGGGGCGCGCCGATCCTGATGGGGTCACGTTTCCCATCTTCGACAACGACAAGTTTCGTCAGTGGGAAGCGGACGTGCTCGCGTGGGGCAACACCCACCACCTGGTGCCTCCGTTTCTGCCGGCGACGGCGAAGCAGGTGGTCGATCTGCCGCGCTCCGATGCGGACAAGGTGAAGATGCTGACGGCGCTCGTGGCCGGTGCCCAGCGCTGGCTACTCCTCTTGGAGGCCGCGAGCGCTCGCGCGCTGACCACTCTTGCGAACAACGTCGTAGCCAACGCGACCTACCAGGAGATGCTCCCCGCCCTTCGGGCGCAGATCACTGCCGACCGAGCGGCGGAGGCGAAGAGGCAGGCAGCCGAGCAAGCGGCAAAGGCGAAGAGGCAGGCAGACGTACGAGCAACTGCCGCGTCGACCTCGCGAGTTGGCTGGATCGTCGGCGGCGTGCTCGCTGCCGGTTGCGCAGTACTTCTGCTTCGCCGCCCGCGCGCGGCGTGAAAGGAAAGTTTCCATGAGCTACCACTCCAATCGAGTCGCCTCCGTGCTTCCGCCACTCGGCCCCCGCTCCGTCGGCGCCGCTCCCTGCGCGTGTCAGCAGGGCACTGGTGATCTTCCGCGCCTTCGGGATGCGCCGGTCCGCTCCGCCGCGCCAGCGCCTGCCGCGCCAGCGCCTGCCGTGCCGTGGACGCTGATCGGCCTGGCCGCGGCAGCGGTGGCGGTCGGGTACGCGCTGCTCCGCCGGTAAGCCCCAAGTTCCCCCCGCACCGAGGGCGCCTCCGACCAACCGAAGGCGCCCTCACTTTTTTTGTTGCACAGAATTTGACGGTCTGGATCGGGCCCGATAGGGTGGTGATCGACTCGCAGGAACCAGCTCGACTTTCGAGGCAGCTGGGCACTCGCCGCGACCGCGGCGGAGGTTTGCCCGCAGATGGCCCGAACGATCGGTAAAGCGTTCAAGATCGCACCCAAGGACGTCAAGTCCTATGGCTACGTGCACGCCGGCAAGACTGGCCAGCATCGTCGCAACGGCGGCGTGACGGCCATCGCCGCGATCAACGGACGCGGATCGTACGAGCGGAGTCGTAACCGAACCAGCACGCGCAGCGAGCTGGAGCATCTGCCTCGTCGCGAGCGGGTCGCGCGTGCGCGGCAGCTCACTGGTGCCGACCGGGCCGCATTCGCGCGGCACGTGCGCGCCGCGAACACGACCCCAGGAGCCAGCATGCGCACCAATTCCAGCAAGATCGCCGCCGCACGTCGCAATATTCGCGGCGCACTCAAGGGCCGCCTCGCGGCCAACAAGCGCCGCGCGCCCAAGCGCCTTCGCGCCAACACGTGGCCTGGTGAGATCCGTCGGCACGCCGACGCGGCGCACCTCGGACACCATCAGCCGGGCTACGCCTCGACGCTCGGCACGGTCGCGAAGCGCAAGAAGAAGACCAAGGCCAAGACCAAGGCCAAGTCGGCATCCAGGCCGAAGAGGAAGAAGACCATGAAGTCCAACGCACGTCGTGGCCGCACCCGGAGCAAGGCTCGTCGGGCGTCGGCACTCAAGCCCAACCGCCGCAAGGCCCGCAAGTCGCTGCGTCGCAACGCGACTCCGAAGCGTCGCAAGGTGAGCAAGACGCTGCGCCGGAACAGCACGGCCAAGCGCCGGGTGCGGAAGACGCATCGCCGGAACTCGTCCGCGAAGCAGCGCGCAGCAGCTCTCCGCAACCTGCGGAAGGCGCGTGCGGCTCGCAAGGGGCTCAAGCCGAACCGTCGCAAGTCGCACCGTCGCAACGCGAAGAAGCGCCGTGTGACGCGCAAGCACCGTCGCAACGGGCTCATCTCGAACCGCCGCAAGTCGAACAAGCGGAAGACGCATCGCCGCAACGCGAGCAAGCGCCGCGTGTCGCGAAAGGCGCACCGTCGCAACGGGCTGATCTCGAACCGTCGCCGGAAGCACTCTCGCAAGGCGCTTCGTCGCAACGCGAGCAAGCGCCGCGTGTCTCGCAAGCACCGCAGCAACGGTCGTCGGTTCGCGTTCCGCCGGAACGGATTCCTCGACACGATGAAGACGGTTCTGGAGATCGGCGCGCTCACCACTGCCGGCTTCGTCGGTCACAAGCTGGTGACGAAGCTCGTCACGGAGCAGCTGATCGATCGCATCCTCGGCGCGGCTCCCGCAGCAGCGCCGGCCACGAGCGGTCTCGTCGACATGGTCCGTCCGTTCCGGTCGGTCCTCGGCGGCGCGGCGGTCGCGGCAGGCGGCATCATGGTGGTGAACAAGTTCGTGCCCGACGCGCGAGTCAAGATGTTCCTCACGGCCGGTATGGCCACCTCGCTCGTCCAGTCGGTCGCGGTCGTCATCCTCAACAAGGTCGCTCCGCAGTACGCGGGCGTCCTGTCGGGGCACGACGGTACGGCGGCTTCGATCTCGGCGATGTACGGCCTCGGAGCCGGCGCCTCGATCATGCCGGAGTACCAGCCGATCGGTGAGTACTTGGCCCAGAACGGTCTCGGTGAGTACTTCGCCCAGAACGGCCTCGGCGCGTACACCGGCAACCCCGACATGATGCAGGCGGCGGCCGGCTACGGCACGATCGACAACCCGAACAGCAACATCGTCGACCCCGGCGGTGATCTGGACGCGCAGCTGTCGATCGCGGAAGCCGCGGCGGGCGTCGGCTCGGTCCCGTACCAGGCGACAGCCGGGTACGGCCGGGTCCAGCCCTTCGAGGCGGCGGCCGGCATCGGCGAGTACTTCGCGCAGAACGGCCTCGGCGCCGTGGTGAGCGTGCCGCCCTCGGCGGACACGTGGATCCCGGGCACGTCCGACGGTCAGCTCTGGGCCGGTACCCGCGCCATCTCGCAGCCGCAGTCGCGGGACGAGATGGTGACCGCAGGCGTCCTGGAGACGCGCGGCAACCAGGGAGTGTTCGGCTGATCTGAGCCGGGCCTCCCCCCCCCCCCCGGCCTGGGGCTTAGGGCGTTGGAAGACCAAGAGTGGGCAGTCCACTCGAACGAGGAACGAGCCTCGCTAAAAACGGAAAGTCTTCAGACAGGAACATCCATGGCAAAGGTCGTCAGCATCCGTGAGCGCGTTCACCAGCCCTTCTGGGACACGCTCGTCCGCACCGCGGGTCTCACCGCCGGTGGCGTCCAGTCGCAGACGTCGCTGTTCACCAGCAACGGCGCTCGCGGCGAGGCAACCACCAACCTGATCAACGGCAGCACGCTGCCCTCCGATCAGTCGCACGTGGTGCTCGCGCTCCGCGTGTTCAGCTGGTTCCGCAACCCGATCCTTCGGGTCTCCAGCACGCCGACGGGCGCGGTCTCCGAGAACGGTGACTACGGCACGCTCTCGCCGTGGGCCACCGCGGCCGGCGCGGCCTTCGGCCAGGCGCCCGCGAACATCGAGGACATCTACCGTCTGCATTGGCAGACGGAAGAGCAGCTCCACTGGAGCTTCGGTACGGGCCTCAAGAACTCGATCGACAACGTCCCGACCTGGTACCTGCCCGCGGGCGGCGGCATCAGCGGCGACATGGGCGGCGCGACGGATCTCATCCACTGGCAGAACAGTGGCTGGGACGGGCACAGCGGCATCCTGCGGCTCGCCCGCGCGGTGCTGATTCCCCCGCGCCAGAACATCCTCTGCCAGGCGAAGATCTTCCCGATGCCCGACAACGGGCAGGCGCAGGCCTTCGGCACCACGCAGGGCTCGCGCAACATGCTGTCCCTCACGGACAACCTGAACGCGATCGACGCGGCGCAGAAGGTGATCACCTTCACGTTCGACGGGCTCTTCAGCAGAGACGTTCAGTGAGCAACTGCCCGGGGTTTCTCACTCCGGGCGGCGCTCCTCGACGCGCATGAAGGTTCCCGCGGGGCTCACCCGGGCCCCGCGGGTGCCGATCTGACACGCATGCTGGTCTGATGCGAACGGCGCGCTTCGCCGGTACTCCCCACACGGAGGCAGCTCGATGAACCAGGATATGTACAGGCAGCTGATGGACAGCGCAGGGCTCGCGGTGAAGCAGTCCCGCGAGGCACTTTCCGCAGCGCAGCAGATGGGTGGCGCGCTCAGCAGCGTGCGGCAGGAAATGTCGCGCCTGGCTCAGAACGCGACGGATCTCCAGGCCGCCCTCGGCCGCCTCCAGGTGCAGCGCAGCACGGGTGACCCCGGCATCCAGCGGGTGGAAAACATCCCTGGCCGGCGCGTGCCGTTCGACTACTTCGTCGACATCCCGATCGGTGACAACGTCACCAGCGTGCAGCAGGGCACGATCACGATCTCCCAGGAAGGCCCGTTCGTCGCGGTCGCGCGCATGGCGGTGTTCCTCTCCACGTACCAGTACCAGGTCAACACGGATCTGGCCAACCCCAACGCGGTGGCGACGTTCGCCGGCCGCAGCTACGGGCGCCTTCGCCCGGTGCACTCCGTGTGGGACCTCAACGACGGTCTGCCGCGCACGCAGGTGGTGATGGCGCAGGCCATGCCCGGCACCGGCGCGCCGCACGTCATCAGCCCTTCGAACTCCAGTCCCTTCCGCTCGATGGAAGCGGACTACCGCGTTCGGTTCCTGAACGCAGGCGCGAGCTTCCCTCGCTCGAACATCGAGATCCCGTCGTCCTTCTGGGCGAAGGGCCAGAACGATCCCTTCGAGCTGGGCTGCCTCGACGTCTTCGAGCGCGGCGAGGTGCTGACCTTCCAGGTCCTGCCGCTGCACCCGAACAACCCGCCGTTCGGCAACATCTTCGGCTTCGGCGCGCCCAACCCGAACTACCCGTTCGTGGCGAGCGGCTTCGACGCAATCGAAGGCGTGAACGATGCGAACAACGCGGAGGCGGGCACCACCGATCCGGTGACGCGCGTCGCGAGCGGCATCCTCACGATCGGCTTCCACGGGTACCGCATCGTGCAGCCCGCTGGCGCCGGTCCGTACTGAGTCCACTTCGGATCGGGCAGGCCGGGTTCAGCCCGGCTCGCTCCTCCAAAGGAGTCGCCATGATCGCCGATCGCTATGTCCAGCAGTGCCTCGCCGAGGCCAATCAGCCCACCATTCGCCTCGGCGCCACCGGCGCGCCGGTCATCCGCTGGCAGCGCCTGCTGACTGAGGCAACGGGGCAAGCTTGCCCCCGCCTCGGCACGTTCGACGTGGTCACGGCGACGGCGACCCGGGCCTACCAGCGCCAGCTCGGGGTCGGGGCCGACGGCGTGGTCGGCGCGCGCACTTGGCAGGCCGCGATGATGCGTCACTGCAAGCGCGGGACGCGCGCTCCGGTTTCCGTCACCGCAACCCGCGGCGGGAACGCGCAGGCTGCTCCGGTCGCAACGACGTCGCCGAGCCAACCGGCGCTTCCAGCCGGTGCCTTTATCGACCGCGCGCCGGACGGCAACCCGGTGCTGCACCTCACCTCCGGCGCCGTCACCGGTACGGAGTTTCTGGTTCCCACTGCCGTCCGCGGGAGCGCGGGTGGCCCGCTGGTGGTCGACTGGATGGCGCAGTCGACCAAGACCATTTACATCCGCGGCGAGACGATCGCCCCATCTTCTCCTCTCTACTACGCGGCCAAGTATGTGCTGAACAAGCAGATGTCCGGCCTCGGGGACGTGATGCTCTTTTCCGCGATCGACTGGAAGAGCGCCATGCTGGGCGCCGCGCTCGGCGCAGCGAGCGTGCTTTTGCTCAAAAAGTGAGCGATGATCCGGTCATGACCCTCCCCCTGCGCGAGACCATGCTCCGGGCCTTCCAGGACGCGAACCCGGGGCTCGCCCTCGGCGGCGTTCCTGGTCCCGGACAGTCTGGATTCGTGCCGCGCAGCACGTTGCCGGAGCGCGTGCTGCAAGCTGGCGGCGAAACGGCAGCGCAGTTTCTTCACCCGACGTTCCTTCCCTTCGAGACCCTGTTTCGTAAGTTCCCTGCCGAAGGCGTGTACACGGCGACGCCGCAGTCGAACTTCATTCTCGAACTGGGCTCGATCACGGTGCCGCCGCAGATGGTGCTGGCGCTTGCGGATTACCGGTTCGACCTCTACCGCTTCTCGGGCGCGGCGGCGGGCGACTGGGTACCGATCGAAGAGCGCCGGCTATCCGGCTACATCGGCTACGACGTGCAGACGTCGGCGGCGCGCAGTGCGCAGCTGCTGATGCAGATCCAGCCGACGCCTCCCATCGCAGCGCAGCAGGCGTACGAGCGGCAGCGCACTGCCGGTCTGATCGCCGCGGGCGCCGAGTTCAACGACAACATGCCGGCGCAGATCGGCAACGTGCCGTTCCCGCCGAGCGCACCTCCGTTCAACGCGACGGTGAGCGACTTCGCGAACGCTCGGGCGGCCAGCGTCGCTTCGCCGGGCACGTCGGGGCTTTCGACGTTGCCGCAGCGGCACGAGCGCTACGGCGCGCCCAACCTGCCCTTCACGCTGTTCGTGCGCGAGCGCCAGTTCGTGCAGTTCCGCGCCATCGTGTTCCGGCCCGTGCCACTGCCGATTGCGTTTTTCGAGGTCGACGCCACCGGGATTCTGATGCCCGCCAACGTCGCCGATAGCCTGCTCAAGGGCCTGGCGCCATACGCGCCGCAAGGTGAGCCATGAGCGGGAACACCCGAGTTGTGGATGACGGCGGCGCCGGGCGCGCCTTCTTCGTCGTCGGTTGCGCCGTGTCGTCTCCCACTGTCCCTCACGCAAAACCGAGGGCATGTGCGGAGCGATCCTCGAAACGTCGTCGTCGTCATCCCATTTTCTCTTGGAGCCCATCATGACGCTTGCTCCTTACCAGCGTCCCGGGCTCGCCCTGGCGGACGAGATGCAGCTGCCCGCTGCGCAGCAGCTTGCGGCGAGCGCGCTCCGCGATCGGTTGACGGCGCAGTCCGCGGCCGCACTCGGCCGGTACGTGCCCTGGGCGCGCCAGTCGGGCTCCGCGTGGCTCACGATCTCGCCGGTGGACCACGAGGTGGATCTCTACACGCTCACCGACGCGGACGTGGCGGCCGCCAACGCGGCGTCGCACGGAGATGAGGTTCCGTGGGTCGCGGTGCGCACGCCGCAGCCCGTACCTCCCGCGCTCGCGCTCGCCGCGTGGGACGACACGCGATACGACCTCCTTGCGGTCGAAGGCGTCTACCGCGCGGACGATCCGAGCACCGCGCCGCGCATCGAATTTCTCTACTGGGCGCAGCTGCACGACGGCTTCGGAGGCGGCCGCGGATCGTTGTCGGTTGCGGCTGCCCGCCTCGGCGGCGACCTCGTGTGGCCCTGTCACGTGCATCCGGCTCCTGGGCGGCCCGAGCCCGCGCTGCCCTTCACCGTGGTGCTGGCGGCGCAGCAGGCGCAGCGAAGCGCTCCCGCAGCAGCTGGCCTGGGAGTCACCATCGCGCCGGCCGATCCGGCCCCGGCCTCGGCAGGGATCGCGGGTCCTCTCGTGCTCGCCACGGCGTGCGCGACGGCGGCCTACCTCGTGTGGGGCTCGATCCGTCCCACGCATCGTGCGAATCGGCGGAGGCGGTGAGTGCCGACCTTCATGACGACGCCGGGCGACGTGCTGACGCTGGTGAAAACCGCGCGCCAGATCGACGCGAACCCGTTCTCGCTGGCCGGCAAGCTGGTGGGTCTGGGCGCTGACGAGCAGCGCGCTGGGGTTCCCGCTTGGGCGTGGATTCTCGCAGGGATCGGGGTCGGAGTGCTGGTCGGCTACAAGCTGGCGCCAACTGCCCGCGAGCGCCTGAAGGCGTTCACCTGACCGAAAAGTTGACGGCTGCCAGTGCGGCGGCGAGCATGGAGCACAAGATGGCGTTGAACCAGTCGGCATTTCAGGACGGATCGCTCGGCACGCCGCCGATCAGCGGCGCAGTGAACTCGGGCGTGTTCGGCTCGCTGCCGGCTATCCCGGCGTACCGCGACGGATCGCTCGGCACGCCGCCGATCAGCGGCGCAGTGAACTCGGGCGTGTTTGGCTCGCTGCCGGCTGCCCCGGCGTACCGCGACGGCTCGCTCGGCTTCGCGCTGCCGCCGGTCTACGCGCGCCGGGACGGCTCGCTCGGCATCCTGAGCGGTCGCGCGAGACCGGGTCGTGGTGGCGGCATTCTCCGCGGCGCAGCCGGTCTGGGCGCAGACGTGTCCGCCTCGGCGCCGGCCCCGGCCGCAGCCGTCCGCGTCCCGAGCGTCGTCTGGCTGCTTGCCGGGCTCGGCGCGGCGGCGGTCGCCTGGCATCAGCTCGCTCGGAAGTGAGTCCATCATGGCTATTTCAGCTGGAACGCTCGTCATCACCGCCGCGTCGCTGCGGTCTGCCAGCGCGCACGGCGGGTTGCCCGCGATGGGCATCGTCTCCGCCGCCACGCCTGGCGCCCCGCCCACCGCAGTGACGGTCGTGTGGGACAGCACGCTGCAGACCACGTATGCCACGACGGGGACCGGCAGCACGGCGGTGCTGCTGGAAGTCAGCGGCGTCGCGGACGAACTGGTTGGTGCGGTGGTGTCGATCAACACCGAGCCGAACCCAGGAAGTCGCGTGCAGGGTCCGGTGGTGTTCCACGAGGATCTGCTCGACCCCAGCACCGGCGTCTCCATCGGGGCGTACGTGATCGTGCGCACGAAGATTGGCTACATCGCCGCCCTGGCCAGCCAGGTCACGGTGTTCCCGAGCGCCTGAGGACGAGAACCATGGCGAAGATCATTGCAGGTACGACGGTCATCGCGGCAGCGGCCGTGCAGCCTTACATCCAGCACGCGCAGCTTCCGATCTACGGCGTCTGCGAGTCGGCGACCGATCCGGGTGGCGTGCTTCCGCCCACCGCTGTAGTGGTCGACTTCGAGGACGGCACGCGGACGACCTACGCGGTCTCCGCTGGCGTCCTGCTGCAGGCCGATGCGCCGATCAACGCGAGCGCATTGGGCCGGACGGCCGCATTCCAGTCGCCGGTTCCGAATCCGGGCAGTCGGGTGCAGGGCCCGGTGTGCGTGCACATCGCCGTGCTCGATGCGGCCGGGGTCTGGAGCGCACCCTCGGATTTCCTGGTGGTCCAGACGCCACTCGGATTCATGACGATTCCCTACGTGGCGGCGCAGTTCATCGACTGAGCAGTCCCGGCTGGCTGAACGGGCGCCGCCGGGTGTAGCCTGCGGAGGCACATGGCGGACATCTTCAGCACGATCGGTCGGGTGGTGCAGACGTTTTCGGCCGCGCCGCAAGGCGTGTCAGGCCGGATCTGGGACGAGCTGCGTCCCTGGCTCGCGCGGCTCGTGGTGAACGCCGCCCCCAAGTGGCTGCCGCGCCTGTCGTGGGGCTTTGCCTGCTCGGTGCCGACGCCGCATGGGCAGCCGTGCCCGCGGCCCGCCGTCGCCGCGTGCGACGTCTGCGGGGAGCCCTGCTGCCTGGACCACGCCCGGATCGACGCCTTCGGGGACGCGATCTGCTACCGCTGCTGCATCGAGGCGATCCGGACGCGCCAGGCGCGGGGCGGCGCGCCTCCGCCCCCGCGGGCGGACGAGGCTCCGCCGCCGGGGCCTCGGGCCACGGGTCCCTCGCCCGCTGAGGTGACCTGGGCTCGAAAGCTGCTCGCCGTGAAATCGACAGCGACCTGGGAAGAGATCCGGAAGGCGCACCGTAGACTCTCGGCGAAGTGGCACCCCGACAAGCATGCGGGTGACGGCTACGCGGCGGCCGAGGCGAAATTCAAAGAGGTCCAGCGAGCGCTGGACATTTTGGACAAGGAAAGGCAGCGGCAGCAGGCCGCGTGAAAAAAAACCATGGCGACTCGAAAACACAAGGCCCCCAAGGCGAAGGCCCCCACCCGCTCGGATCGCGAGATCCGGGAAGAGCAGCACGACGAGGCGGTCCGCGTCCTGCGTGCGGAGTACTACCAGGCGGTGCGCAGCCTGGTGGCCGAGCTGAAGGCGGCCCTCGACGAGGGGGAGATCCGCGACCAGGACGGCTGGCAGCAGCGGATCGACGAGACGCTCGACTCGTCCTACTGGGTCATCTACACGCACGCGAACAAGCAGGTGGTGTTCGTGAGCGACAACGCGGACGCCTACTTCGACGAAGGCTTCGGCCCGATGGATGCGTCCGAAGGGATCGACTGGGCGGCGCTCGCGGTCTGCGCCCTGCGCGCCGACGTCCAGGAGCTGATCAGCGCCGAGGGCATCGAGCCCGAGTGGGACGGATCCTTCGCCGAGAATTCGACTTTGGAGACCGCGGCAGGGTACGATTCCAGCGGTGGCCGGCCGCTTCTCTGGCGCTGAGCTACGGAGAATTCAGAAATGCTCTACGTCGTGTATGACCCAAGTTCCGGCAAGCTCGCCGCCCGCGGAGCGGTGTTCGACAGCTTCGAGCGCGCGGAGCAGGCGGCGAGCCGTTGCCGCGGGGAGGCGCAGATCATGTGCCTCGTCGAAATGGACCGAAGCGACCTCGTGGTGAACCAGCACGGAGACGAGACTCGCCTGGGGTGGCTCACGGATGACGAGGCGGTCCTGATCGAGGAATCCGGCCTGGTTGGGATCCCGATGAAGTCCTACCTGAACAACTTCGACGGCCCCGTGGACTGAAGCCTGAAGCTGAAGGAAAATGAGATGGCCAAGAAGCAGACACGCAACGCGACCGAAGTGGACTTCACCGACGAGGACGCCGTGCTCGCGGCAGTCGCCAAGGACCTCGACGAGGATCCGGAGGACCTGTCGGTCGAAGAGGACAAGGGCCTCACGAGCTTCGGCGAGGGCACGGTCTACCGAATCAGCGTGGGCAAGCGCGAGTGGTGCGTCGCCGAGAACTACGACGCGGCGCGCGCGCTCGCGCTCGCCGTCGTGACGCAGGATCTGGAGAGCGAGCCGGAGATGTTCAAAAAGTCGTTCCTGGAGTCGCACATCGATCAGGACCGTCTGCGGCGCGACCTGGAGGGTGACGTCCGGGACATGGCGGAGGAGGACCTCCGCGAGATGAGCGATCGGGATTTCTGGCGCACGGCTGAGGACTACATCGACGTGCCCGAAGAGGACGACGACGGGGGCATGCCGGATCCGGAGGAGTACATCGAGGAAGTCGCCGAGGCGATGGTCGAGCAGAAGCTCAAGGATCCGATGGAGTACCTGGAGGACATCTACGGCGAGAAGGAAGCCGTCGAGCAGGCGATCAAGATCGCGGGCATCGACGTCGCCGCCGCCGCGGAGGACGCGGTGGACACCGACGGCTGGGAGCACTTCCTCTGCCGGTACGACGGGGACTCGCACCAGGTGGGCGATCTGGTCTACTGGCGAGAGAACTGACGTGCCGCGCTGCCCAGGAGACCCAGGCTAAATGGCCAAGAAGCAGAAGCGAAGCGCGACCGAAGTGGACTTCACGGACGAAGACGCCGTGCTTCGCGCCGTCGCGAAGGACCTGGGCGAGGATCCGGACGACCTCTCGATCAAAGAGGAAAAGGGCCTTACGAGCTTCGGCAAGGGCACGGTCTACCGGATCAGCACGTCCGGTGGACACCGGGCGTGGTGCGTCGCCGAGAACGACGACGCGGCCCGATCGCTCGCGCTCGTCGTCGTGACGCTGCATCTGGAGCGCGAGCTAGAGACGTTCGAGGAGTCGTTCCTGGAGTCGCACATCGACCAGGACAGTCTGCGGCGCTACGTGGAGATCGCGGGTATGGACGTCGCCGCCGCCGCGGAGGACGCCGTCGACATCGACGGCTGGGAGCGCTTCCTCTGCCCCATCGACGGAGACTCTCTCCGGGTGGGCGATCTGGTCTACTGGCGAGAGAAGTGACGTTCCGTCGCTCCCGGCCGTCGCCAAGCTGACCCAGATGCGCTGGCTCGCACTAGCAGGCGCGACGTGCGCCAGGGGCGACTGGCGAGCGGCCGATCGGTGCCTGAATGCCGCGCTCGATGACGAGAAATTGCCGATCTGAGTCGGTCCAGGTACGATTTCGCCATGTCCTACGACCGGACCAACCCGAGCTACTACCAGACCTACGTGCCCGGCACGCCGTTCCACGCGGGCGCCCCGGGGTGGACGGCGGCTCCGTGGCCCACCTGGGGTGACAACCCGAACCTGGCGGGCCGCGCGCGGCTCGCGACAGATGGCCTCGGCCAGGCCGGGTGCGGCTGCGGGGCCAGCCCCGACGGGCTCGGCCAGGTCGTGGCGGTGAGCGGCCTCGGCGGCCTCGGGCAGTCCGGCACGCTGGGCGCGCTGGCGTCGCTCGGTGGCGCGGCGGCGGGCGCGTACCACGGCTACCGCCGGAACCAGACGATCACCTCGGCGATCCTGTGGGGCATCTTCGGCTCCGTGCTGCCGGTGATCGCGGTGCCGGTCGCCCTCGCGCAGGGCTTCGGCAAGCGCGCCTGAAAGGTCACCCCCCTCCCATGAACATCCTCTACCCGTCCGTGCGCCACCGGTCGCTGCGCCCCCTTCGCGGTGATGGACTTGGCGCCTACTTCGCCAATCGGGCCACTCAGCCGATCAGCGGGCCTGGTGGCGGCGCGTCGACGGTCGCCGTCTACCAGGCGATCCAAGGCCTGGGCGCCTACTACGCGAACCGCTACACGCAGCCGATCACCGGCCCGGGGGGCGGCGTGTCCACCGTGGCGGACTATCAGCCGATCGGGTGCGCACCGTGCATGGCCGCGCTCCTCGGCGAGCCCGCCGCGCCGCCCGCGGTCAGCCCGCGGAGCCAGGCGCTGCTGTACGCTGGCGCGGCGCTCGCGATCGGCACGACGCTGTGGCTGCTCTTGCGCAAGGACGGCATGCGGCCGAACGGGCGCCGCCATCAGCGGAACGGTCGCTGGTCGCGCCGGCAGAAGAACTCGCTGCCGGATTCGGCGTTTCTCTACGTCGAGCGCGGCGGCGCCCCGCGGATCGAACGCGGGCACAAAGTGACGGTGCCACGCGCGCTGCGGAAGTTCCCCTACCGCAACCCTGACGGGTCGGTGAATTTGCCCCATCTGCGGAACGCGATTGCGCGGATTCCCCAGTCGAACCTTCCCGAGTCCGTGAAGCGCCCGCTGCAGGCGAAAGCACGCGCGCTGCTCGCCGAGCATGGCGGCTACCGTCGCGCGCGTACCAGCTCGGCGGGTGGCGTGCTGCGGAAGGCGGCGTGACCGTGGCACCCGGCGGCGTACCGCCATGGCGCAGCCTGTCCGGTCCATCCGCGATCGGCGCCATCGGGCTCGCCGCGACCGAGCTGCCGAACAAGATCACGCCGGTCACGGCGGCGCAGGCGGCAGCCGCGTTTGCTGAGGGGTATCGCCGCGTCACGGGCAAACGCCCGTCGTCCAAGGTGCTCGGGCTGCTGATCGCGCAGAGCGCGCAGGAGACCGGGCAGTGGAAGAGCCTGCACAACTACAACTTCGAGAACTCGAAGTGGTCCCCGTCCGACCCGTACTTCCAGGACTTCCGGTGCTGGGAGGTCGAGAACGGGCAGACCGTCTGGTACGACCCGCCGGATCCGCACTGCCGCTTCGCCGCGCACCGCACGGCTGCTGACGGCGCGGAGCACTACGTCAAGGTGCTCGCTCGGCGCCCGCACTGGTGGGCAGGGCTGCACACGGGGACGGTGCCAGGATTCGTCGCGGGGCTGACGACGCGCCCCATGTTCTTCACTGGCGATCCGGCGGCGTACGCGCGGCGCATGACGCAGTTCGTGGACGAGTACGCTTCGCTCGCGCTGAAGTTCGCGAAGGCGAACTGGGTGGCGATCTTGTTCGCGACGACCGGGGCGTTCGGCGCGGTGCTCGGCGGCTGGTACGTCTACTCGCATCGGAAGGCACGATGAAGCGCACATCCTTCGTCCTGATCGGCGTCGGCGGCGCGCTGGTCGGGTACGGCGCGTACAAGCTCCTGTCCGGGCCACCCGCACCAGGGCTCGCCGCTTCGGCGGGCGCGCTTCGCCAGCTCGACCCCACGGTGGCCGCGCTTGCGCGCCGGCTCATTCAGCGCGCGTACCGCGGCGGCATCTCGATCGCCGTCGCCTCGGCGTACCGCGATCCGGCGGAGCAGGCGCGGCTCTATGCGCAGGGGCGCAGCGCGCCCGGGCCGATCGTCACGAATGCGCCCGCCGGCTCCAGCTGGCATGAGTTCCGCCGCGCGTTCGACGTTGCGCTGCTCGATGCTGGCGGCAAGCTGCGCTGGCCCGAGGACGATGCCCTGTGGCGCCAGATCGGCGCGTTCGGCAAATCGATCGGGCTCCTGTGGGGCGGCGATTTCACTTCGATCAAGGACCGCCCGCACTTCGAGCACCACCCTGGCCTGACCCTCTCGCAGGCCCGGGCGACGCTGATCGCTTGACAGTCTCCCGCCCGGATGGCAGCATTGCCGTCACGGCGCTCGACGAGCCCGTACGGTTCGTTGATAATCTGGGGTGCGAGCGACGTTAGCTGGCCGGCTTAGGCCGGTGGTCGCTCGCTCCAACCAAACATTTGCTTGCGAGCGGTGGGCCCGGATGGGCTCCGCGCTGCCCCAGTTGGGGCGGACCGCTCGCAAATCGAGTTTCAACTATTCGAAACTGCGGGGGCTCTCAGGGGCCCCCAACAATCCCAGCGTGACGGGTGACGAGTCACGACGCCGCCGAGCGCGAAGGCCAGCGTGGGGCGGTAGCGCCCAACAATCCCAGCGTGACGGGTGACGAGTCACGACGCCAGGAGAGACCGCCTGGCGCCCGGGCTTCATTCCCAACAATCCCAGCGTGACGGGTGACGAGTCACGACCCGCTGCCGCCGCGCGTGCTAATGGCCCAGTGTAGGCCCAACAATCCCAGCGTGACGGGTGACGAGTCACGACAACTCCGGGGCGCGACGCTGCGCCCAGGCCATGACCCAGCAATCCCAGGCCCGGCGGCAGACTACCAGTTGCCGGTGCGCACCCCAGTGCTCAAGATCGACGTGGCGGGTATCTCTACGGAGGCGTTCGTCGGCAAGAATGGCTTGCCTTGCTCCGCGGACAGCTGCCCGACCGACTTCAGATCAGCCAGCGCTGGACTGGCGGCCCGCGGAGCGGCATCTGCGTAGTGCTCGAACCAGGGCATTCTGTGTGCGGCGTACTTCTCGACCGAGCAGGGACTTGCAGGCGGACGCTCGCCGGTCACCGCCTCCCAGGCCTGCGCGTGCACCAGGTGCACGAAGACGCGCTCGCTGACGTCTTCCCAGTCGTTCACAGTAAATGGATCTGGGTAGACGGACTGGCGCATGCGTCCGCCAGCACCGAGTCCCATTGCGCTGCTCTCGGAGAGAGTCCAGTCGCCGACGGCGTTGGCGCCCACTCGGGCAGACAGCAGACTGGCCGAGCGCAGTACGCCTCGACCGGAGCGCCACTGCTCCCGCCGCCGCCGCTCCTGTAGCCAGGCCTGGAGGAGCGGCTCGTAGCGCTCCCCCCTCAGCGGCCGAACTTCGATTTGCAGGCCACCATGCTCCTCCTTGCCGGTCAACTGCTGCTCCACCGTGAGGCCGGCGCCGAGAGGCGCCGCAACGAACTGCCGGATCTGCCCCTTCGCTACGGCGAAGCCGTCGAGCCAGGGCTGCGGCGGCGCGACCACGTAGTCTCCCGCGGCAAAGACAGGAGACCAGGGTGCGCCCGAGACGGCGTTGATCTTACCCGCCGCCACCCGCACCGCGAACGGGTACGCTGGGCCCCCAGCCGAGTCCGGGCAGAAGTGGATCCAGAGCGCTTCGGCCGAGTAGAGCGGCGTCAGGACGCCTCCGTGCTCGCGCCACGCCGCGGGAACGCGACCTGCGTGGTCGTCCACCCGCCGGATCGGGAAGCGCCCGAGCCCTGGAGGGAGCGGGTATTCCTTGCCGTCGTCCGGGATCCGGAGCGTCCGCTGCAGATCGATCGAAAAACGCGCACGCGCGTGAACGTGGGGAAACGTGAATTCCATCTTGTCCCATGTCAATGCCAGCATTGCGACCTCCTTACCACTTGCCATCGCGCACCTTGGTGCGCACCGTGACCACGCGCGTGAGCTGTTCTGGCAGCGCGCTCGCGCCAGCCGCCGCGGCCAGCACCAGTCGAGCCCACTCGGAATCGCTCAGGCCTGCCTCACTAGCGGCTCGCCGGATGGCATCCCGCTCGATCTCGCGAAGCCGAAGCGAAAACACCAGCGCGCGTTCCATTGCAGTCAGCAATGTAGTGCGTACGCACTACAGCGTCAAGTGGAGGCTTGACGGATCTCCGCCGCCGCTGCTATTGATGGCGCCCATGGCTGACGACGAAGCGAAGCCGGCGGCGCCCGCTGCCCCGATGGTATTCACCAAGGGCGGGACGACGTCGTCCTCGCACGACCTGCTGATGGCGAAGCTCCGCGCCGACACGAACGAGCGGCGGTCGGTGCAGGATCAGCAGTTCGCGGCGGCGAAGACCGATCCGCTCAGCGCGCGGATGCACTCGATGCGGCTTGGAGGGCAGCAATCGAGCGCGATGGCGGTGCTGGCAATCAAGCACCGGAAGGACAACATGATCCTGGACTGGGTCGTCTGCGAGATCTTGGACCAAGGGGACGAGCTGGTGCTGAACATGGCCTGCCCCGCGTGCCACGCGCGCAATCCGGGGCACGAGCCGGATTTCAAGATCCACCAGTCGAATCGGAAGTGGGTCCTCGACCCGAAGCCTCCTCGCTGGATGCGAGACATGGGCAGCGATCATATCTGGGTGAACCCGCGCGATCAGTCCACGGTGGTGATCGCCGGGTCGGTCCACTGCGACGAGTGGATCAAGTGTCCCGGTCTCGGGTGCACCTGGGTGTTCAAGATCGACGATTCCGAGATTCGGGAGCGGGGGTAATCATGGATCGCACGTCCCGCCGCCTGGCCGCCAAGCGGCGGCTGAAGTTGATTCAAGGCGACCAGGCCAATGGACCGCTGGTGCCGCCCACGCGCGCCGCCCGCTTCGCTCGGGCGCTGCACGGGTTTCTCGTGCGCTACTACGCGAAGCACGCGGACATTGCGCCAACCGAGGCGTGCGCCGCTGCGCTTCAGGTAGCGTCTAGCCTAGCGCTCGACGTGAGCGGCGACCGCGAGGGCTTTTTGATCGTCGCGGCTCATTTCTACGACGGCGAAGCGCAGTTTCGCGCGTCGAGGAAGCCGTGAACGTTCCGGCTTCGCATCGGGTGCTGTACCGTGCCCCGCTTTCCGCTCCCGCCCTTCGCGCGGCGCAGCGGCAGCTGGCCGCTCTGACGCGGCCCTGGACCCGACGCCGCCGCCGCCCGGTCGAGCAGGCCATCGTGCGGCAGCGCTTGTTCGGCACGGCTTCGCTCGGCTGGCTGGCCAGGGAGTACGGGATCAGCCGGGAGCGCGTGCGCCAAATCGAAGCGCAGTTGCTGGCCGACTTGATCATCTGGCGCCGCTCGCAGGGAGGTCACAGTGGAAGCTGATTCGGTAGGAAATCGGCCGATCGCAGAGGGCGAGGCGGCGAACTACTTCGCGCCGGGGACGCCTGCGGATCACCCGTACGGGGTGATGTACCAGGGGGAGTGGGAGACCGAGTGGGACGGCACCGCCGTGGCGGTGCGGCGGCACGCGCGCTCGCTCGCGAGCACGGGGATACCGGTGCTTCTGAAGTCCTTCTCCGGGCTGGTGACGAACGCCGAAGGCGTGCCCCAGCCGGTGTTCGCCGTGGGGCTTCCCCCAGCCGTCGAGGCAGAGGTCGGCGACCTGGGTCGCACCTCGCTCGGCAGCCTCTCGGTGCTCCTTCGCCACCTGGTGGTGAAGAACGAGGCGAGCCTGGACATGCAACTGATGCCGCGCCACGTGGTGCACGCGGATCCGACGCTGCTGCTGAAGATGCGGTCCGCGGTCTACAACTCCACGGTGACCTACACGGTCTGGGAGCGGCACCGCGTCGCGCTCGGCATCGCGCGTTTGCTCGACCGCTGCGCGCAGGCTTGGGTGCCCTGCAGGCAGAACGCGGAGGCGCTGATCGGCAGCGGAGTCCGCGCGGAGCGGGTGCACGTGGTCCCGCACCCGTACGATCCGGCCGACCCCATCTGCCAGCTGATCCGTCGCAAGCCGATTTCGGAGAGGCGCTTCTACGCGGTCGGCCGGTGGGAGCCCCGTAAGGGCTTCCACGAGCTGGTAGGCGCGTTTCTGCAGGCCTTTCGTCCGGGTGATCCGGTGCATCTGACGATCAAATCGTCGCCCGGGCAGTGGCGGGGTTACCCGGCGCCGGAGGAGAGCCTGGCGCACTGGGCGCAGGTCTACGACTACTGGGACGCGGGGCGTTTGGCCGAGCAGGTGCAGGTGGATCTGCGGCGCTATCCGCGCTCGAAGATCCTGAAGCTCCACTACGACCACAATCTCTACGTCCAGTCGTCGCACGGCGAGGCGTGGGGGCTTCCCGCGTTCGAAGCGAAGCTCGCCGGCAACCGGCTGGTGCACGTACCCTTCGGCGGCTCGGCGGACTACGCGGAGCCGAGCGACGTGGCGATCCCGTGGTCGCTCGGTCCGGTGCACCCTGCCTACCGGTGGGAGCGCGAGGCCGAGTGGGCGGAGTTCCAGGTCGATGCGCTCGCCGAGGCGCTGCACAAGGCGACGGCGCCGACCGAGTACGAGCGCCCGGCGCACTACGAGCGGGTGTTCGGGTTCGACGCGGTAGGCCGGCAGATGGCCGGCCTACTGTTGGCGCAGCTCGACCAATCGGAGCCGGCCGCTGCGGCGTGGCTGCGCGCGCGGGTCGAGGCGGCGCGATGAAAGAACCGCTGAAGTTGTACGAATGCGGCCGCTGTTCGGATCCGGCCACTCGCGGGTGCGTGTGCGAGCGCTGCTCGTCGGAGCCAGAAGGCGATCCGGAGCGCTACCAGACTTGCGAAGCCTGCCTCCCTGAAGTCGATAGAGACCACCAGCGCGTACGCGGCCGCCCAGCATTCTGGCTCGGAATTCGCCAGGGGGCGCCCACCGACCCCGCTCATGCCGCCGTGCTGCAACGCGCGAAGAACATCCTGCTTGGTCCGCTCCCGCCTACCGGCCCGCTGGACGTCTTGCAGCGGTGCCGCGCGGAACTGGAGTCGCAGCGAGTGGCGGCCGTCACTGCCCTGGCCCGAGTCGACGAGGCCATCGCGGCAGTGAATGCACTGACGGCATCGCCGTCTAAGGGCTCATGACCGACCACGACGACGAGGAACGATCGCAGGTTCAGTTCGCCGCCGAGCTGGTTGAGGCTGCGGCGAGGCTTCTGTCTCGGGCGCAGCAAGACATCGCTGTTGCCGACTACTGCGACCGCGAGCAGCATTACGGGGAGGGCGCCGCGCGGCGGCTCCAGACGGTGGAGCGGTGCCAGGAAGCGATCACGGCCCTGCAGCGCGCGTGCAACCGGCTGATTCCTCCGGCTCCGGCCGCTGACGAATCGGCCGGGGTGGAGCGCCCCTACTGGATCAGCTGGTGGCACAACGCCAGGGAGAACGGAGCCTTTGAATTGTCCTCGCCCTGGTGGATCAGTGGCGGGATGCGCGGTGGCGAGGAGACGATTTGTGCGGCCGTCCGGGCGACGTCGCCTGCGCACGCGCGCGCGATCATCAGGCGCAGCCACGATCGGGAGAATGTCCGGCTGGAATGGCGCTTCGTCGAGGCGCGACCGCTCGACTGGGTGCCGTTTTCGGATCGGTTTCCTCGCCGGAACTGGATGCAGTGGCCCGAGGCAGCGTGCCCCGGGTCGCCGCCGGACTCGCTCCCCGTCGAGGGCTCATGAGTGGCGCAGCTGTCGGGGACTACTCGGTCGAAGTCGCGTGGGGCGATCGGAAGTTCATGGTGCAGATGCGCGCGGCTCCGGAGGATACCGGACGCCCCCTGTGGTGGGGCCAACTCGGCAGCATTCAGATCAGGGAGTTCACGACGATCTTGGGCAATCGGACCGCCTATGCCAGCACGCCCGTGTGCGAGGCGCTCGATCCAGGGCCCTTCACCGCCCACCACCTGAGTGGCGGGTATCACGACGACGTGCCCGCTGCGGTTGCAGGGCTCTATGCGACCACCAACCAGGTGGTGGACTGGCTGGCGCAGTTGCCGGAGCGCACCGCGGCCAGCGACGGTGGGAATATCTGAACATGGCCGGCGGCGGCACCGGAAACCCACTTTACCTGCGCTGCTCGATGTGCAGGAAGCGCGCTAACTCGCGCTGCGGCTGGGACATGGACCGCCTGGGCCCGACCAGGCCGGTGCGCGGGCGAACGCGGAACACCCGCAGTGCGAGGACGCTGGGCGAACAGCACCAGTACCGCTGCCGGGACTGCGGCCATGTGGGGTGGACGCGCCACTGCGGAATTTTGACCAAGCCAATAGCGGAGCAGCTGACGACATGAGCAAGGTGCGCATTTACGGTCGCCGCGTGGGCTACGGCTCGCACGCGCAGGTGACAGGCGGCTTCGTCGAAGTGATCCGCAACGCGGGCCTCCTGGCCGGCGTCGTGGCGCTCGACGAGGACGTGCCCGACGACGCGCCCCAGCCGGGCGGCGCGCTCGCGCCGGTGGCGATCTACACGGGCCCGCTCCACGCGATGGGCCGAATGCAGCAGGGCTCGCGGCACGCGGCGCGCTATGTGATGGTCGCCCCGAACTCCGATCAGCTGCCGCCGCGGCTGGTGCGCGGGCTGGACTCGCTGGCGACGGAGATCTTGGTGCCGTCCGGGTGGGCGCGCGAGGTGGTCACGGCGCACACGCAGGTGCCGGTGCGCGTGGTGCCTCACGGCGTCGCGCCCGGCTACCAGCCGCAAGCCGCGGCGCGCGCGACGGCGCAGCGCAACTTCGCGCGCGGCGCGTTCGACGTGGTGCACTTCTCGTCGTCGGAGCGCGAACGGAAGAGCACGATCCCGCTGATCGAAGCCTGGAGTCAGCTGACGGCCTCGGGCGCGCTCCCGAGCGACGCGACCCTGCGCCTGGTGCTGGACGTCGAGGCCATGAGCCGGACCCTCGCCTGGATGGCGGAGCAGATGGGCACCGGTCGCACGGGCCTCGGGAACGTCCGGCTGATGATCCGCCTCAACGCCCCGCCCGAGGCGATGGCCGCGTTCCTGGCGACGCAGCACGTGGTCTGCCAGCCGTCCCGCGGGGAGGGCTTCGGCCTCGTGCCGCTCGAAGCGCTTGCCTGCGGCGTGCCGGTGGTGGCGACGGCCTGCACGGGGCACAGCGAGTGGTTCCTGCCGGGGCTGCCGGGCGCGCTGCCGGTGGAGACGGGCCCGGACGGACCGATCGACGATCTCGACCTGGCCAACGCGCCCACGGTCACGCCCGAGGCCATCGCGGCTGCCCTGCGCACGGCGTACGAGACCTGGCCCGCGCTCGACACGGCCGCGGCCGTGGGAGCCGAGGCGATCCAGCGCGAGTGGGCCTGGTCGCATCAGCTCGCGCCCTTCGTCCGCCACCTGGCGAGCACCACGTGAACCAGCAAGCCGTCGCCCTGCTGTCCCGCCTGCGGCGGAATGGGGACTGGACGGTCAGCTCGGATCCGCCCAAGTCCGGACCCGGGCCAGTGTTCATCGACCTGGTGAACACAGCCGCGCACGTCGTTGTGGAGGCGACGCAGCAGGGGTACGGCGTCAGCGTGCTGAGCCACGTGAACGGGGGCTACGAGAAGGATTTCGTGTACCAGACGCCGGAGGACGTCTTGGCGTTTCTGGGCTCGCTGGGAGGCACCCGCGGATGAGCTGGTCGGATCTCGGGTTCCGGTTGAGCGTTTTCGCCGCGCTGGCTACCGTGCTCGGCTGCTGGCTCTGGATCGCGTGGCAGCTCCAGTGGCTGCTACTGGAGTGGGTGACGCAGTGACGAACGCGGAGAAGCCGCACCGCCTGGTTGATCTGCTCAACTGCACGATCTTGCCGTTCAGCGGGGACACCCGGCTGCTGCGCGATTCCCTGCTGTCGGTGCTGGATCGGGTGGGGCTGCGCCCTCCGCTGCAGGTGGGTCAGTGCGCCTCGTGCGGCGATCCCGCGCTGCTGTACAGCACTCGGCTGGGCCACGCCGATCGGTGCTTCACCTGCGGCACGCGGGAGCGAGTCCTGCTCGCCGAGGTGCGCCATCTGCGCCAGATCGGGCTGAGCCCGGAGGAGATCGAGGCCGCCGTCAAGATGGCGCTGGAGGTGCGGCGTTGACCGCGCTGCGGCTGACGTGGTGGTGGACGCGCGTCGTGCTCGGGCTGTGCTGGCTGACCCCCGCCGAGCTGCGGGACTGGAACGAGCGCCTGGCGACGGAGCGGGCGGCTTGGAAGTGAACTCGACCGATGAACAAGGAGCAGCAAATGGAACAGGATAACAAGCTGAGCGGGTACGCGGACTTTTTCGGGAAGCTGGTGGCGGTGCAGACGATGACGGCCGTGCCGTACCTCGTGGTCGGCCCGAAGATCGACAGCAAGGGCCAGGTGGTACAGACGAAGCAGGGAGCCGGCCTGCGCCCGCTCCCCATCGGTACGCAGCAGGCCGAGAATCTCCTCACCGGCGTCCTGGGCGCCTCGGCGGACGGGCTGCTGCTGGAGCTGCGGATGCAGATCTCCGCTCCCTCGTTCCCCCGCGACTCCTACGTGCGATCTGTCGTCCGCTTCCCCCCTGGCATCGTGACCTTCGTCACCGTCCTGGAGGAGTACGTGACGCCGTCCAGCCTGATCACGTAGGACACCGACCCGGTCGGCAGCCCGACGACAATGCAGGCATTGACAGCGTGCGCGGCGGGCTGTAGACAGGGGGAATGGCACAGGCAAGCGCCGGCTTGGAGAACGGCGTCGGCGCGTTCTCGTACAACGGGCCGCCTCCGAGCGGCTACGTCTGCGCTCACTGCGGCGCGCGAGGATGCCGCCTCTGGCGCCGTTACCAGACCTTCCTGGAACATCAGCAGCTGACCTGCTTCGCGTGCACCGAGAAGGTCGGCGAAGCGGGGCACGGGTACACGTCGGACAGCCACGCGATCGGGTGGCGGGTCGCCGCGGTGCCCACGGAAGACGGGGAGACGTTCTGGGGCTACAGCTCGGTGCCCGATGCGGGCGTAGACTGGTGGGATGCGCTGCCGGTGACAGGAGTCAATCCATGACGCAGTCGATCACCCGGATAGGTCCTCCGCGCTTCAGGCCTGGCGCCTGCGTGCACTGGTGCCGGGGCCTGTCCGGCAAGCGCGTGCACGGCACCATCCTGGCCGTGAGCGCCGTGGCCCAGTGGCCGCTTCGCAGCGGCGGCGTGGGCTGGGCGCTCTGGCAGCTATACGAGTGCCGGTCGGTTGCGGGCGACGATTGGGTGGTTCCAGAAGGCGACCTGGAGCTGGAAACGCCGTGAGCGCGCGGTCCCTGTTCCGCCACCTGCTCGCTCAGGTCGACGTCGCCGAAGCGGCCAAGCACTCCGTGCTCGACCACCACGTGCCGGGGCTCGACTACCTGTGCCTGCACCGGTCGCTCAGGCTGACGGTGAAGGTCTACCTGATGGACCCGGAGCGCCTGCGCCCGCAGTGCGAGGGCTACCTGGTGCACCCACACGACCATCGCTACGCCTTCGACACGCACGTGCTGGCGGGATTTGTGACGCATACCACCTTTCAGGTAGGCCGGGGAGGCGCCGGCAGCTGCTACGCCTATTTGCCCACCGCGCACTCGTTCGTGCCCTCCGCGGAGCAGTACGAGTTGACGGCGCGCTCGACCTCGACCTACGTGCCCGGGGAGAGCTACCACGTGGCAGTTCCGACCGTGCACACCATCGAGGTGCCGCGGGAGCGCCCCACGTGCCTCCTGCTGCTGCAGTACGCGGACGAGCACGACCAGGCGACCCGGTGCTTCTCCTGGTTCGGGGCGCCGGTGGTCCAGCCTGGCTGCTACCGGTCGCCCTCTCTCGGGGAGACGGCCGCGCTGGTGGAGCGCGTGCACGGTCTTGTACTCGGGGATCGGAGCCCACCGTGAAGCAGGGCACTCAAGTAGATCGCGCGGACATGATCCAGGCGTTCTGGGCGTACCTTTCCGACCGAGCCGGATACACGGTGCAGCTCAACTACCTGGCGATGCTGACGCAGCAGGAGTGCGAGCAGTTCGACGTGGCGCTCGCGGATACCAGAATCAGGAGTCGAAAGTGAAGCAGGACGCTACGAAGCCGGGGACGGTCGTGCTCGCGCAGGAGATTGCGGAGCCAGCGGTCTTTTCGCTTGGGCGCTACCTAGACCGCGCTCGACTCTGGCTCGCGCTCCGAGCGTTCTGGTGGGCGCGACGGATCATCGGGCAGGTACGCGGCCGCCGCGGAAGAGACTTCATTGGAAGGGAAGCGGACATCATCGACCGTCACCGCTCGGTCTACACAGAACTAGACCAAGCAGAGGACCGGAAGCGTGTCGCAGCATTCCGTTTTCTAGCTCCAGAGAAGAAGTCGCGAAGATGAAGCAGGGCACTCAGTCTGATCCGGGAGAGCGCGCGCTGGTCGATTTGCGACACCTGGCGCACTGTGTCGGCGTGTACGGATTGGGGTTTGTCGCCGGACACGGGTTCATCGGTGGCCTGACTTGGCGTGTTACTCGCCGGTGCGGCTACGCGCTCGTGCCGCGCGCAAAACTAAACGAGCTACTGCGCGCCGCGAATTGCGCCTACTCGGTGAGCGGGACTGAAAACGGCGAGGGCTCGCGAAGATGAAGCAAGGCACTCACCGGAATACGGCGCTTGCAATTCTTCCAGACGGCGCTCACCTAGAACCGCCAGTCACCTACCAAGGCGGCAAGGGCCGCCTCGCGGAGCGCATCGTTCTGAACATGGAGCTTGGCCCGTCCGTCCGGTTCTATGATCTGTGCTGCGGCTCCGGCGCCGTGGCGATAGCGGCCGTAAACTCGGGGCACCCGCCCGACCGGATCAGGATGTGGGATAGCGGGCCATGGGGACTCGTCTGGCAGGCCATCGGAGACGGTACGTTCGACCTGTCCGTGTTCGCCGACTACTGCCGCTCTGTGCCGTCCGATCCGAAGGCGGTCAAGCCGTTCATGGAGAAACTCTACCGAGAGCCGGCGGGCGAGCACGCGGCTTACCGCTACCTGCTCCTTCAGGGCGCTGCCATCGGCGGCAAATCGATCTCGTTGGATGATGGGCGCTGGGTCCGTGGCTCTGGCTTCCGCGACTATTGGCTCCCCACGGCTACATCGAGTCGCCGTAGCCCAGTGAATCCGATGATGCCGATGCCGGCCACGATCCTTGCTCGGGTCGAACGGCTCGTGAAGAAGATGCGAGGGGTGCATGGCGTCTGCGGAGACGCATCCAAGGTGAACGTGCCGGTTGGCGCTGTTGCGTACATCGATCCGCCTTACGCCGGCACGACCGGCTACGACTCCGAGATCGACGTGGTGACGGTTGCGAACAAGATCGCAGCGGGCGGGGCGGACTGCTGGGTGTCTGAAGGACGAGCCCTGACGAGCGAAGCCGTGCTCCTTTCAGAAGGTCGCGCGAAGGGTGGGATAACAGGTCAACGGAAGCGGGCGGCAAACGAGGAGTGGCTCTCCCGGTTCGCTCCGGTAGGTCAAAGAACTAGGAGCACAGGATGAAGCACGGATGCACGGCAAACATTTGGAGGCCCGCTCACCTATGAAGCGCGAGCGCGCGTGGTGGCGCGACGACCTGAGTCCGGCGCAGCGCGCGGCGCTCATCTTTCTGCGAGACGAGACCGCGACCGGGGGAGCCTACGCGGGCAACGTTCGGCGAAAGGTAAGGCTCCAGACGTTTCGCGCCCTGCACCGACTCGGGCTGGTTGAAGGGGACAGAGGCGAGATTGTCCAGGAGAGCACGTTCGTGAGACTCACGCCGCACGGTCGCGCGTCGGTCTCCGATGTAGCTCAACGAATCGGAGCGCAAGAATGAAGCAGTGGGTACCGGCGTCTCGCGCTCACCGTGACACGCGAACCCTGAACCTTTCGAGAGGAGAGAACTGAATCATGACCACCAAGTACCCCGAACACGAGAGGCTCCGCGCTGTGGCACTGAAGTCGCAGACTGTTGGAGAGTTTCTCGATTGGCTCTCACATCAGAAGGGTATTTCGTTCACCGTTCAGCACGAGCATACGGACGCCTGCTCAGAGCCCGGAGATCGCTATAACCGATGCGGGTACCGAGATGGTGACTACGCGCCCTCGGGCGCGACGACGAGGAGCCTGCTCGCGGAGTTCTTCGAGATCGACGAGCGGAAGATCGAGGAAGAGAAGCGAGCCATGCTCGCGGAGCTGCGGGGCGAGAGCGTGGCTCAAGAGGCGTGGGCCGCGCGGATGGTCGAGAGCGCCGAGCGTGCGTCCGGCTAGGTTGAGGCGAGAAGTGGCACCCCTGAAGCATCAGGAGACGGCAGGTCAGACGGACCCCAACACGGAAGAGGGGTTCTCTTGAGCCAGCCGTGGGCAACGTTGCACAAGCACGAGCTACGGCTTCGGATGCACGAGTACCCGTCGCATTCTGACCGCCAGCCGGTCACATGGGTCTGGTCGGCCCAAGTTTTCCGCGATGGTGACGAAGTCTACGGCGAGGGTAATCACGTCGAGCCGCTCCGCGCCATCGAGGCGGCGGTCGAGAGCTGGAAGGTGATGAAGGTACGAGCGGCGGAAAGAGCTGCGGTGCAACCGTGAAGCATCCCCGCGCCGCTGTCCGAACCGATCGGAGTACGAGAATGGCAAGCCCTCCACACGCACCAGATTGCGACTGCAACAAGGTGCTCCACCGGTTTAAGTGCCGGCACTGCCAGCGCGTCGTCGGCTGGTGCCAGGGAGCACACGACGAGATCGAGCGCGCGGTCGGCCCAGTCTGCGATGATTGCGTCGCTTCTCGGGCCTACGAGGCGGCGTAGGTGAGTACATATTCATCTCTCGGCACGCAGTCGCGCCGGAGCCGCCCATGAGTCAGCCCATGTGCCCCCGCTGCGGCGCTCCTGTGCGCACGCGGGGCAAACGGGAAGAGGCCGCCAGCTTCCGCTTTTCGTCCACCGCCACGTCGGTGATCTTGATCTGGATCACCTTGGACGTTGCCGAGCGGAACTCTGCCTGGTGGCTCGATCGCCTCCAAATCCTGGCGGCGATGGCGGTGCCTATAGCGCTGGCCGGCTACTCCTGGTGGCTCTGGCTGCGCGCCCGGCGCGCCGACAATCCCGGCGTGAAATCGAAGTCCGTTGCTATGGCGGAGGCCGCCGCGGCGTTGCCGCAGTCGGAGGCGGACGAGCGCCTGGTTGCCAAGCGCGTCGCCGAGGTGATGGGCGATCAGAAACCACGGCGGATCGGACCGTCGACACCGCCAGGGACTGGTCGTTTCGAGGTTGACAGCAGCGGTCCATGCGTGGCAGCACTGACTGCGATGGCCGACGAGAGAGAGCCCGTGGAGTACGACACCGCGGTGGGGATGCTGAAGGTCAGCGATGGCTCCGTGCACACGATCATTCAGTCTGGCTCGGGGCTAGTCGTCGCCAGCTGGTCCCTGGAGGCCGTGCGTGACCACATTCGGCTGCACGGAGCGGAACTGGCCGGCCACTTCGCCGTTCATCTGGGGCACGCGCTGGTATCCCGCGATGACGGCCGCTTGGTTTTTTTCGCGGCGGAGCGCGCCGAATGACCGCGACGGGGTTTTTCGCTCTGCCGCCGATCGAATTGGAGCGCGCGGCGGAGTTCGCCAAGGACCACCCGTACGGGTGCGGGAGGAAGACTGATTTTTCTATCCGGTTCACTGCCACGGGTCTCGGCGTGAGGGTGGTGATCACGTGCCATGGCTGCGGGCAGACGGCGGACATTTCGGACTACGACACCTGGTAAGGAAGGGAACAAGCACATGAAGATTTGGATGATGGTGATCGCGGCGGTGGTGGTGCTGCTGGCGTGCGGCCGCGGCTACAGCGAAGGAGTTCGGTCAGGCACGGTGACCAAGTTCAGCTGCAAAGGACTGGCCTTCAAGAGCTGGGAAGGCGAGCTGCTCATGGGCGGCGTGCGCTCGTCGGCGAATGGTGGCGTCGAGTCGAACGTCTGGGCCTTCAACGCACGGGACCCTGAAGTCGTGAAGCGGATTTTGGAGGTGCAGCTTGCCGGCAAGCCGGTGTCACTGCACTACGTCCAGTGGGTGGTGCCTTCTCCGTCGGTCGACAGCGCCTACGAGGTAGTGTCTGTCGCCCCGCTTGGCGAGACGCCCACCATGGCGCCCTGAGCGCGCCGAACGGAGCTGACGAATGGACCATCCCTCGCCCCCGATCCCTTGGCGCCGCCACCTGACCCTGTGGTGGCGGCAATTTCGCACCGTGACGTGGGTCGCGATCTCCGCCGCCCACGTGTCGCTGGCGGCAGTGTTGCTGACCGGCTCGCGCTCGCAGCAGTCGCTGGGCGCCTTCGCGGCGATGGGGTTCGTGGTCGGTCAGGTCGGCCTCTGGTTCGCGGTGGGCGAGCGCGAGGAGCGCCGGCTGGCTGCGAAGAAGGGACGGCGCAAGTGAAGCCGGTGGTGGTTCACGTCGTGTGCGTGCCGCTCGCGACGGCGCCCGGCGAACTGACTCGGATCGGGCTGCTCGACGAGTCGCGGCGGTCCTTCTACTACCAGTCCGAAGCGGCTAGCGCGGCGGTCACCCTTGCCCTGAACGATGTGTGCAGGCAAGTCGGGCAGGGCAGCATTCCCGCTGCAGATGGGTTCACGGTGCACATCCGGTTCGTGGACGATCAGGGCCTGCCAATCGCCGGCCGGTTCGCTAAGGCGCCCGAAGCAGATCCGAGCGAGATCTCCACGGGTGAGATGCCGCCGATCGACGCGGCCTACGAAGCGCTCCAAGGGCGCCTCGGTGGCGACGGAGCTGCGACCGAGCGAGCCGCGGCCGTGCTTGCTGCGTGCGAGGAGTACTCGCGCGCAGAGGACGCGCTGCCCGGCGATGAATTCGACGAGGAAGGCTTCTACCTCTCGGCTGCCATCGAGGTGCTGGTGTCGCAACGGAACTACGCCAGGGCGATGCTGGATCAGCTGGCCCACGTGTTCGGTTTGCACGGTCAGCAGCGCACCGCAGACCACGTGCTGGCCTGTGCGATTCGTGACCGCGCCGTACTGCGCCGCGACCCAGGCAAGTGCCCATGACCATGAGTGACCAGCAAGAGATCCAGTTTCCCGCCACACCATTCCCGCTGGAGCCATCCTGGGTGTTGCTCGGCCGTCGCGGGTCGGAAGCGCACGGGCTGTACGTGCCGAGCACAGATCCGACGAGCGTCGACGATCGGGACCTGATGGGCGTGTGCCTGCCGCCCGCACCGTTCTACCTCGGGCTATCCAGGTGGGAGGGCACGGAGGCCATCCACGGCTGCTGGGACGTGGTGCTCTACGAGTTCCGGAAGTTCGTGGGGCTGCTGATGAAGCAGAACCCGAACGTTCTCTCGCTGCTCTGGCTGGTGCCGGAGGACCACCTGGTGGTATCCCCAGTGGGGCAGCTGCTGCTCGACAACCGTGAGCTGTTCCGAGCCCGGGATCTGGCCTACGACTCTTTCTGCGGCTACGCGCGCAGTCAGCTCAAGAAAATGCATCACGGCGTGTTCCGCGGCTACATGGGGGCGAAGCGGAAGGAGCTGGTGGCGCGCCTGGGCTACGACGCGAAGAACGCCGCGCATCTGATTCGGCTGCTGCACATGGGCAGGGAGTACCTCGACACCGGTCGGCTGGAGGTGCGCCGCACCTGGGACCGGGAAATGCTGGGGGCGGTTAAGCGGGGCGAGTGGCCGTTGCACCGCGTGCAGGAGTACGCCGCGTCGGAGTTCGTGCGAATCGAGAAGGCGCGGGTCCTTTCGCCGCTGCCGGAATCGATCGACCATCGAGCCGTGGAAACGCTGGTGGTCAACGTGCTCCGGGCGCACGTGGGAGGCGCGCCGGGTGGGAGATGACGTTGCCCGCTTCCGGCTGTGGCTGATCCACAAGCTCACTCGGAGCCGCTGGGTCCGTCCCACCGACGAACCGATCGACGAAACTGCGGTCCGCATCGGCGTCCAGCCGGACGTGCTCCGCGCCGCGCAAGCGCAGCTCGACGCGGAGCGGAAAGCGGACGGCAAGCCCCCGCTCATCGTCGGCACTGGCCGCGTGCGGCGCGGCCCGAGGAAGCAGCTCGACCTGGACATGCCCCAGGCGGTGTACGAGGACTACGAGCGGTACAGCAGCCTGCGCGGGCTCCCCGGCGCCGTGGTCCTCCGCAGCGTGGTGCACACGTTGCTGTCCGGCCCGGACAATCCGCGCTGGGTTGGCCGCGGCTGGGTCTACCGCGGTCAGCACCAGCCCCTCGACCGGTACCAGGAGCGCGCCGGCAAAGGCGGCTGGCCCTGGAACGTCAAGGCGGACCTGTCGGACGGCGCGTTCCGCGCGCTGATCATTCGCGCCGAGCAACTCGGGTGCACGTACACGGCCCTCGCGCGCGGCGCCGTCATCGACCTGCTGGAGGGTCGGGCGCCGCGGCTCATCATTGTGACCTCGTCGACCGCCATGTGGGCCGACGAAAGCCGCTACTGGACGCTTGCGCCGAAGGAGCCTTGACAGCCAGCGCTGTCGCTGGCAGCATGCCGGGCCATGCGAAGCATGGCGCTCTGGATGGCTGTTGGTTGGATGCTCGGGGACCTGGGCCACATGGCTCACGCGCGGCTCATCGCCAGGCCCGTCTGCGAGGCGGCCGGAGGCCACTGGCTGAGGCTCTACTCGGACTACCGAGTGCCGATCGAGGCGGCCCGCACCGGCGTCGTGGTGACGTGGGACGGTACTGGCTTCTGCGTGCGGACGAAGGGCGACCAATGAGCGAGCAGGTGATCCAGTACCGGGACGATCTGAAGCGCGCCTTCGGCCATGTCATCGCGTGGCGGGATGTGGACGCCTCCGAGCTGTTCCTGGTGGCCGTCTGGATCGTGCGGGGTGAGGAGGAGCTGCTCGTCGTTAACGCTGACGCGCCGCTGCACCGGTGGAAGGGGTCGAGCCGCCGCTTCGTGCTGCCAGCCCTCCCATGCTACTCGGATCCGGCTTGGCGGAGTGAAGCGGCCTGCTTGGACTCCATCGTGCAGTTCTGCGGTGGGGTCGACGAGCTGTGGTTTTGGGGCGTCTGGTGGATGGGGTTCGGTCGCCGTCAGTGGTACACCAAGATGCTGGATCTGCGGACGCTGCACTGGCTGACCGGCAACGCGCAGATCGAGGAGTACGGGAAAGATCAGTACTGCAGCGCGCTGGACGGCGCGAAGGAGACGCGGCGGCGGTACGAGGCGATTCGCGCTGTCCCGTCGGGCGTGTGGGGGCACAAGCGATGACGGTCGCAGACGATTCCAGGGCCGCGCTGGCTGTGGCGGAAGCCAACTGGCGGGAGCGGGACGGAGGGCTAACCGGGGTTTCATCGGGACAGATCCAGTTGCCCGTCACGACGTTTATGCGGATCGTGCGGTCCTCCGCGGATGCGGAGGGGATGCAGTTGCTCGCCGCGTTGCGTGAGGTAGTTCAGATCGTCGGCAGCGACGTCAGTGTGACGGTGCAGCGCCGCGCCGCCGTTCATTCCCACCGCGGCAGCGAGAGCGTGGAATGGGACGTCCGTGTCGGCGCCGCGCACTTCCCAGCGGCATCTTGGGACGAGGTGCTCGCCGCCATCACCAAATGGTGGGCCTTCACCGGGCGGTACGGCACCAAGGCGAAGAAGATCGCCAGCATGCTGACTGACGTGCCCGCGGCAGACCTGCACCAGGTGCTTGTCCAGGTTCGCGAGTTGTTGGAGCAGGGTGATGGCCTCCTTCTCTGATCTGGAGCGCGATCTGGCAGCGTCCGTCGAGCAGCGGGCGTACCTGGAGTGCGTCACGATCTGTGAGTCGTACGCCCGGTCGCACCCCGCGTCGGCGATGGTGGCCTCGCAGATCGCGATGCGGATTGCCCGAGCAGCGCTGCGCGGCGCGCGGAAGGACCGAGCATGACCCAGCGATTCCGGGTGTACTGCATCGGGTTCGAGCCGCCCTTCTCTTTGTCGTACTCCGAGCGGGAGCAGCTGATGGCTGGTGCCGACGTCCGCGCCGTGGTGCGCTCCGGCATGCGGGTCGGGCAGCGCTTTCTGACGCGCGAGCTGGACCTGGGGCCGCGGCTCGTGAGAGGCCCCGAGATGCCCACCTACGTGCGATGCATCGCGACCGAATCGGGAGGCAAGATTGCGATCGTGGAAACGGAGGATCGGTCGTGACCCCAGCTGAGGCGGATCTGCAGCAGCGCCTGGACGAGGCCAATCGGCGAATTGGCGAGCACGAGACGTGGTGCGCGGCCGCGAAGGCGGTGATCGCGGCGGCGGTCCGCGTGCTCGCCGCTGATACCACGTGGATGAGGGACGCCGCGATCGATCAGTTGGGGCGCGCAGTTCACACGCTGGCAGCCACGGAAACGGAGCAGGCCGCGTCCCTGGCGCACTCGCCGCTTTGCGCGGTCTGTGGCAAGGGTTCGCGCGACGGCAAGCACGCGACCGACCTGGGCGAGGGACACGACTACGAACCGAGGAAACCATGAGTCACCGCACCGAGCGTCAGCAGATCGTCCACGACTGGGTCCGCTCGATCTTCGGTTCGGAGATCGCCTTGAGCGTGCCCGAGCGCGTCGCGCGGTTTCTGGAGGAGGCCGTCGAGTTGGCACAAGCCGAGCACATGCCGATCGAAGCCGTCCTGCGGCTCGTCCAGCACATCTACGCCAAGCCGCCCGGCGAGCCGTACCAGGAAGTCGGCGGAGTCAGCGTGACGCTGCTCGCGTACTGCGCCGCCGCTGGCCTGTCGGCGGAGGAGTGCGAGTGCACGGAAATCGCGCGCGTGCTCGCGCTGCCGCCGGAGTACTTTCGGAAGCGCCAGAACGTGAAGGCGGAAGCTGCCGTCGCCATGGGACTTCCGGAGGAGCCGTGAAGCCCATCGTGACCAAGGTGAACGAGCGCGACGGCGTGGTCACGTCCGCGCCGCGTCCGCTGTCGCGCTGGTGGAAGTTCCGCCTGATCTTCCGGTACGTCTGGTGGCATCGCCTGCCTGAATGGCTGCGGCGGCCCGTCGAGTACGCCTACGATCACGTCGTTCACGGCGCGCGTCCCGTGCGGAAGGGCACGTTTGAGGAGACGAGCGGCTCGCTGATCGGAAACGGAATCGAGGTGCTGTTCGGCGGCGCCTGCCCGGTCCAGGGCGAGGGAATCGTTGACGGCCGCGCGATCTACTACCGCTCGCGCGGCACCGGCTGGCAGTTCTCCGTCGCTCCCGAAGGTTCGGATGACGCGCTCGGCGCGGATTGCTGGGAATACGGGGAGGATCCGTACCACTGGCCCGACGGGGGCTGGGTGCACGGAGAGGTGAGCCGTGCCTGCATTCGGCGTGCAGTGGCGAAGTGGCGCGAGGCAGGCAGACCCTGACGCAAACGGGGAGACGACAATGAGCGAGACCGATCCACTGAACCCTCAGGATGTCACTTGGAGGGCGCTGTCCGATGGCGCGCGCGTGCGCACGGGAGATAGCGTGCTGTCGCCTGACGGCTATCCTCCGATGATGGTCGAGCCTCCCCAGGAGGAACGCGCCCTCTGGGCCCTGCGGGGGCACGCGCTGGTGCGCTGGCACCCGCTCGGGTACTTCGTGCTGGAGCACGTGGCGCTGAAGTGTGGATTTGTCGTGACACGGGACTTCGAAGCTATTGGCACCGAGGCAGAGGCCATGCAACTCATCGCGCGGGGCATCGCGCCGGAGTTGTCCGCCCGGTACCACAACACGTGCAGCATTGGGTTTTCGGAGCTGACTCAGAAGTGGTACGGCTGGACGAGCAAGGAAATCCGCGGCTTCGGCGTCGGCGACAAGCCACACCAGCCAGGACCCCCGATCCGGTCTCTGGATGAAGCGCGGCAAAGCGCCGTCGACTTTGCGCTTTGAAGGGAAGGACCGCGCGCCGCGCGGAGTACCAATGACGGAAGACCTGAACGAAGAAACGAAGGAAACGGAGTAACCATGGGTGCAATTTTGGAGTCGCTGGGCACGCAGTCACGGACGCTGCTGGAGAACGCGATCGAGCAGCGCTGCCGCACGGTAGCGGTGACGCCGACCATCGCGCTGACGCGCGTGCTGGGGGAGCTGCTGCTCTACGTGGACACGCGGGACCTGATCGTGGCTCCCCACCTGCTGATGACGGGCTACTGGGAGTTCTGGGTGACGCAGGCCATCGCCCGCCACGTGAAGCCCGGGATGCAGTGTCTCGACGTCGGCTCGAACGCGGGCTACTACACGGCGCTGCTCGGGGCCCTCGTGGGGCCGAAGGGGCACGTCGAAGCGTTCGACCTGCAGCCGGAGTACGTGCGCTGGCTGCGCCACTCAGCGACGCTGAACGGTCACGCCCACGTCGAGGTGCAGCACCGTGCCGTCGTCGGTCCGGGCAGCGATCCGACGGTCGCGGTGGTGCTTCCGACGGGCCCGGATGGGGTCGGGCGGCTGGGCAATGCCTGCCTGCTTGGCGCGTCCGGTCAGCAGGTGCTCGTCGACGGAAGAGAGGGGCTACCTGGCCGCGTCGCCGCGACGACGTTGGACGAGTGGATTCCGGCGCCGCGCGCGGTCGATTTCATCAAGATCGACGTGGAGGGGGCCGAGCCGCAGGTCTGGGACGGCAGCGCCGCGCTGCGCGCGCGCTGTAACCCGGTGGTCTGCATGGAGTACGAGGGCTGGCGGCCCGGGTACCCGGAGTTCCTGGCGCGCGTGCGCGCGGAAGGCTACCAGGTGCGCTTCGTGGACTACACCTCGCAGCTGGTCGAGCTGCCGGCCGAGCCAGAGCCGAGCCGGCTCTACATGCTGTGGGTCACGAGGTGACCGTCTTGAGCGCCGCGAAGAAGTGGACGAAGGGGCAGCCCGTCGTCGTGGTCATGCAGTGGCGAGGCGAGGTGCATCACTGCCACGTGCAGTCTGCTGGACCGAAGTGGGTCTGCGCGCACGATGAGCGATTCACGCACGACGGCCGGCACGGCGGCGTCTACCAGCACCGTCTCTACACCGAGATCGAATGGGCGGCGATACAGGAACACGATCGCGCTGTCCGTGGGCTTCGGGCGTACGGCGTGATACTGGATCGCGATTGTCGCCTGTCTCCGGTCGCTGTGCTGCGCGCACTGGATGCGATTCCCAAAGAGGGGCTGGTGTCGCCGTGAGCGCCGTCACCGTCGCGACTATTCGGGACGATGCGATGCGCGCTGGCGAAAGCGGCTGCGACGACGCCTTCGAACCCTACATGCGCATGTACGCCTCGGTGCACGCCGCGATCGCCTCGTGCCACCGTGGCCGATGGGTCATTCCGCCGGACGAGTGGCGTGCGTTCCACCACCTCCTCGGCCCCTCCGACCGCGCGTGCGTCGTCGCGCTCGGGATGATCGGCCCGCGGGCGGTGGGGCGGTGACAGACGCCCCGGCGTGGTGGGCTGCGGCGCGGCTGCGCTGCACGATCTGCAACAATCCGCCGCCGTGTCGGTGCTGGGTGCGTCTGCGCTGCAAGTGCGGCGCCAAGACCGACGTGGAGCGATTCCATGAAGCGGAGGACATGGACGAGATCGAGACCAAGTGTCCGAATTGCCGCGTCGAGGAACCGGCGCGGCGTGTGAAGCGACTGGAGGACCGGTGAATTCGAGCCGCAATCTCTCCGGGTACGTCGCTCTGACGGTAGACGCGGACGGACTCGTCTGCGAGTACACAGACCCGTTGCCAACGCGGTCGCAAGCGGTGTCGACGATGCGGCGGCGGCGGTCGTGGCTGTCGCGCGGCGCGCACATGAGGGTTTTTTACTTTGCCGGGACGAAGAGAGCACTGCGGGCTCTGGTAGAGGGACAACCGTGATCGCTCTGCTTGCAGTGGTCTGCTGCGTGACCGTGATCACGGTGGCGAGCCTCCGCTTTGTCGAGCGGATCACGTTGGACAATGCGAGTACCCGGTGTCCGAGACTGCTCGGATGGGTAGACGGCTGGAAGTCGCGGTGTGAGCTGGCGATCAAGCACGGTGGGCCGCATCGCTGCCGGCTCAAACAGACCAATGGCATCGATACCAGCCACGAGCATTGGTGGGAAGACGATGCACAGACCTGAACCCTTCTGGCTCCGCGCGCTCATGATGGTGTACGCCGCGGTGCCCCTGGCCGTGCTTGGTCTATCTGCCAGCGATCGGGACGGGCCAACGCCTCGAATCCTGGTACCGGGATCGCGAGAACGGTGGCACGTAGCGTGCAAGGCTCGACTGGCAAGGAGAACTCCCATGCGACAAATACTGAACATCCTGCTGGTCTTCCTGGCCACCGCGTGCAGCGGGGCCGAGTTTGCGGCCGGCGATCTGGCGGAGCTGGACGGCGCGCTGGAGGAGGCTGACGGGGGTGTGACGTCACCTGTGACGGGTGGTACGGGCGGTGTGACGCAGGGCACGGGCGGCGCTGGGGGCGGCGCGGCGGGCACTGGAGGCCGGGCTTCAGGCGGCCAGGCAACGACTGACGGGGCCCCGAGCGCGGGCGGCCAGACCAGCGGCGGCGGCACGGCGGACGCTGGCGGCACGGCGGAGGCGGACGCCGGTGTCCCGGTGCCGGCCTGCGAGCCGCCGCAGATCACCGAGGCGAACCTCCTGACCCATTGGGTCTGGGAGTCCTACGAATCGCGGCACGGGGATCAGTGCCTGCGGTGCGAAGCGGGCGCGCCCTGCTCGACCTGCGAGATCTCCTGGTGGCCCATCACGCAGGAGGGCACCCGGGTCACCGCGACGGCGAACAAGGTCGACTGCGGCGCGGCCGCGCTCGTGGTCGAGGCCTGCGCGACCAGCGGCACCGCGGCGTGCACCAGCATCGGCGTTTACGGCGGGTTCACCATCAGCTTCGATCTGGTGCCCACCGCCGATGGCTGGGCCGTGGCGGACGTGGACTGGCACACGGCGGACGGAATCACGATGATGACCACGGATTATTTGGGGAACTGCGGGTCGACGGTGGCCAACCAGGCCACCTTCCATCAGGCCCGAGCAGTGCTCTCGCCGACGACGGCGTCCTCCAGGGCCATTCAGGCGGCGCTGACGGCGCAGACTTGGCCCTGCTCGGTTCCTTGACCTGCGCCCGCCGGTAGCGCTACCGTTCGGGCCATGGCGTTCTCGGTCAACGACGTGGTTTCGATGCGGGTCTCCGACACGATTGGCGTTTCGGGCCTGCTCGGGCCGCAGATCCAGGCGCAGCCCCCCAGGTTCGGGATCGTGCAGGACGCCGCTGACCAGGCGGCGCTTGGCATCCTGTGGCAGGACGGCCGCGTGATCACGGCCGTTCCGGATGTGTCGCTCGATCTCATCGACGCTGCCTCCGCGCCGGTGGTGACGCAACTGCAGGGTCGCGTGGTGTCCGTCTCGGACGAGAGCCCGGAGTACCAGGGCACCGTGCTGATGCTCTACACCCGCGACGGGGCGGCGGCGGAAGACCCGACGGCGACTCTCGCCTTGGTGCGCCAGAACGTGGGCACGTACCGCGAGGTGCTGGCCAGCGACCTCACCGTGGTTCCCGGCCGGTAACTTGACCGGCTCCCGTCCGGGGTGATAGCAAGAGGGCCATGGCTCTCAGCGTCGGCGATTGGGTTTCGATGTCTCTTGCGGGCACGATTGGCACGAGCGGGCTCGGCCCGATCGTGCAGGCGCAGCCACCGAAGTTCGGCCGCGTCGCAGTCGGCGCGGGCGGCCCGCCGTTCACGAGCGTCACCGTGCTGTGGGAAGACGGGCGCTTCGAGGCGGGGATCGCCGTTGGCTCGCTCGACCAGATCGGCGCTCCCGACGCCTCGGTGGTGACCGAGATGCAGGGACGCTTCGTGCAGACCGATCCAGCGTTGGCGGCGACGCAGGAGAGTCCCGAGTACCAGGGCACCGTCGTGACGCTCTACACGCGCGCGCCGAATGGAACAGGCGCGACGGGCACCCTCGTGCTGATGTTCACGAACGTGGGCACGTACCGCGAAGTGCTGGCGTCGTCCCTCGCCGTGGATCCGAGCCGTTGATGGCCGGCGAGCTGGCGGCCCTGGCGGCGCTTCTGGCTCTGGCCAATGTGCAGATGCACAGTGACCGCGCCGCGGACGCCTGGTCCGAAGCTGATCCTGCCGCGCAGCAGGCGGCGCTCGACTACGCCGAGTCCGCGATGCAGCGCGCGCAGTCGAGTCTCCGCCACCTCCTGTCCGAGCTGCCGGGCCACTCCCGCCGGGCGCGGCTGATTCAGCGAGCGGTCGAGCGCGGTGAACGACTGCTGGAAGCAGTCCGGTCCCTCCCGCCCACTCCGATCAACCTGGCTGCGATCGAGGACGAAGACGCGGCGGACGACGAAGAGTTGGCGCTGACGCTGGTGTCGCGCGCCTCGGGCGCGCTCGGTCGCGCGGTGGACTCGGCGCGTGCCGAGTTGCCCCCGCGGGCGGCGGCGACGCTGGCGCCCTGAGATCAGGGCTGTCGGCCTTCAACGAAGGCTTGGGTCACCTCCGTTTCGAGTGCTGAGAGGATGCACAAGCGCCACCAGCTGTTCCGCAGCGGAGCGGCGCCAAGCCGCCCGCGCCGCCTCCGCCTCCGCCCGCGCCGCCGCCTCCGCCGCCCGCGCCGCCGCCTCCGCCGCCCACGCCGCCGCCCACGCCGCCCGCGCCCCCGCCCGCGCCCCCGCCCGCGCCGCCAACCACTCACTGGTGGTCACCGGAGCCACCAAGGACCGGTGAAATAGCTCCGCAACATCCTCCACGGCACGACGGACTGGCTCCGTCAGCTCGCGTGCCAGCACGCCGTGCTGCGGATCGGACAGCATCCAAATCGCCCAGCGCTCCCACACCAGCGTCAGGTCCCGCCGCGAGTCGCGCGCCTCGGCGAGCTGGACTACCAGCGCGGGCTCGTGCCTGGCCAGCCCTCGGGTCAGCCCAGTAATCTGGGGCGAGAGCCGCAAGAGCGGGACCGCATCGAACGCCTCGCCGGCAAGCGCCGCCCGCGTCGCCTCTAGCTGAATGGTGTCGATGAGTCTCATGGGGGCTGTGGTTTCCCGTCAGCCGAGGCGGCCAGTCGTTCGCGCGCCCGCTCAATCGCACTCGCCGCAGTGTCCGCGCCCGCGAAGCGGCGATCTAGCCCCAGGGCGGCAACGCCCACCGAGCCCGACCCTGCGAACGGATCCACGACCAGCTCGCCGGGCTGGCTGCTTTGCCGGATCAGTACCTCGCTCACGGCCACGGGCTTTTCCGTCGGGTAGCCGCCGCGGATCCTCGGGCACTCGATGACGTCCGCGACGCCGAGGTCATTCAGCCGTCGCTTGCCCTTCTCGAAGAAGAGCACGAACTCGTAGCGGGCGCGGTAGTGGTACCCCATCCCGATCTGCCGCTTGTCCCACACGAGTGGCTTCCAGAACTTGAAGCCCGCGGCTTCCGCCAGCGGCTTGGCGACGAACATCGTCTCCGCGTCCGTGAACAGGTAGAAGTGCCGGTTCGGGGCGAGCACGCGGTATATCTGGGCGAACAGCTCCGGGAAGCGCGTATTCGGAAAGATCTCGAACCAGTCGTTGCTGGACGCCGCACTGTGCTTGAGCCGCGTCGTGGTCCCTTTCGCCCGGTGCTTCTCCAGCGACTCGTACGGCGGGTCGGTGATCACCAGGTCCACGCTCTCCGCGGGCAGCATCGACAGCCACGTCACCGCGTCGAGTTGCGCTAGCTCGAACAGCTCGCCTGGCGCCATGGCGCCGAACTGGATCGGCAACTGAGCGGATTTCGAGGTGGGCTTCACTTGGGCTCCTGCGGTGGCGGTTCGCGGGGCGGGTCGACAGACCCGAACAGAATCGGTGCCTCCGCGGTCACGACGGTCTCATCCGGCAACAGAGTGATCCGTACCTCTACCGTGAACCCGTCCCCCGCCTCTACCACCCCGTTGGCCACTCGGTCCGCGGTCGAGTCCAGCGCCAGGCACACGGCGGCCGGCACCGCTTCCTCGGTGAGGTAGTGCCGACTCAGGCCTCCCGGTAGGCGCACCGCGGCGGTGTCGCCGTTGATCGGGGAAATGATCACCCGCTCGACGTGCCGCCGCTGCAGCGCCTGCAGCATTGCCTCGACCTGGCGGAGGCCCAGCGGCGGAAGCGCCAAATGGACGCCGTCAGCGTCACTGGTGATCCACCCGGCCTGGTCCGGGAAGCGCGCGCAGAGGCCCTCGGCGGCGGCAGCCCACTCAAGTTCCAGACGTTTCCGAACTTCGGTCCGGACCGCATCGTCGCGGATCAGCTGCCAGATCTCGTGCAGGTGCGTCGCGATCACGGGCACGTCGTACCCGAAACTCCCGACCCGCTTGGCCGAGCTGCGGAAATGTTTCGGGGGAGCCAGTTGCTTGGCGCCTCGCTCCGCGCTCCACACGTGGCCGCAGGACACGTCGAGTCGTCCAAAGGACTCGGCGCGGAACGGCAGCTCGATGCCGTCGCAGATCAGTCGGGGTCGCTCGTCGCCGACCCCGTCGGGAACCGCCTCGACGCTCACGATGTGCCCCTTCGCGCGCAGCGCCTTGGCGACCTGCAAAAGCAGGTGCTTCGCCTGCTCTGCCAGCTTCGGACTCGGGCTCACTTCGGCTCCTCCATCCCGGCAACGGGATGCCACTCGTCGGCCGCCCAGATCCAGACAATGCCTTCCTTCTGGTCAATCGCCACGTCGCCCGGCTCCGCCCGCCACAGCGGGCGCGCCGTACTGGTGCGAGCTGACGGCGGCGGGCGGCATTACCACGCGCGGCGCATCCGCGCGGCGGTGATAGAAGGCGAACGGCGCCGCCGAACGGCACCCGCGCCGAGCAACGTCCAGCACCGCTCCGTAGCGCGCGGCCAGCCGCTGGAGCGGGTCCGTGTGGTGGTGGTTGTAGGGCTGGGTCTCCCACAGCTCGACGACGCGCGCCGCCAGCACCTCGTCTGGCTCGTCGATCACTTCCGCCGTGACCCGCACGCGATGAATGGCCGGGGAGTTGACCAGCGACGGTGCGCGGCCGAGGTAAACGCCGATCAGGACGGCCTTCGCGTCCGGAGTCCCGAAGCCCTCGATGACGTGCAGGCGCGGGGGCGGCGCGGGCGGCGCCTTCGGCGTCGCGGCCTTCTTCTTTGCTCTTGCCATGTTCAAGCTCCCTTCTCAGTGACTTAGCGCACCGCTCACTCCGGATTCGATTCCCAGACCACCGGTGTCCAGTCGTCCTCCGTTCTTGCCATGATTCAGTCTCCCTTCTCAGCCTCACGCCGCCTGCTCGGCAGCGTTCTCCTGCAGCAGCTCACCGCGCGGGCGGCCCATCAGGGCGAAGTGCGCGTCCCGGCCCGCCTTGAGCGCGGCCTTGATCCGCACCCTGGCGCCGCGCAGGCGGCGGTTCTCGTGGCCGACTGCCGAGTGGATCGAGGCGGGCACCGTGCCCCAGGCGAGCCAGGAGCCCGCGGGCGTCTCCACCCGCACCGTGATCTTGGTCGTGACGCCGTAGACCGAGTCGTAGCCCTTGGCCGAGACCACGACGCCCTCGAACTCGACCGTGCCCGTGGGCGCGGCCACGTAGCGCTCCGCTTCCTCCGCGGGCGCCAGTGCCTCGCGAGCGAGCTTCAGGGCCAGCGCCACCTGCTTGTCGGACAGGTAGGGGAGGGTCTGGAACTGCGCCGCCAGGTCGCGCAGGATCGGGTGCGCCTTGCCCTCGGCGACCAGCGCGAACGCCTCGGGCAGCCCCGGGTGGGCCGCGAGGAACTCCGCTCGGTCCGCCGCGTTGCGCTCGCGGATCAGCTGAATGGCTGACGCGCGCTTCAGGCGCCCGTGCTCCAACTCGAAGGCCGAATGGTCCATCAACATCTCGTACTTGTCGGCGCAGTCGTGCCCGACGTGGAGGTGCTCCCCCGTCGGCTCGTGTCGCCACACAGAGCCGTACGTGTAGGTCGCGCCGCAGATGGAGCACTTGCCGCAGCCGCCGGTCGCCACGAAGGGCACCTTCGCGATCGTGCGAAGGCCGAGCACGCAGCAGCGGCCCGACGGGTGGTGCTCGCCGAGCGTCCGCGTCCCATCCGCCGCCACCACGGCGCGCTCCAACTCGCAGTTGACGCCCAGCGCAGGCACCCGCACCCCATCGCTGCTGCTCGCGAGCGCGTAGTCGAGCACGCCCACGTAGTCCGCGGGCACGATCGCGCCGGGCCGGTGAATGTCGGTTCGCTTGGTGCGCTTCGTCGTCATACTGCCAGTACCTGCACGGGTCGTGCCAGCCGCAAGTGCTGGGAATCTGGTGGTGGCATGGGGCGGGATGACCGTCACCATGTGACGTCACTTGTGACGGTTGACGATCAGGGCCGCCTGCAGGCGGGTCCGCGCCGCGCCCAGCTGCGGCGACCACGGCTCCGTAGCTTCCAGCGCCGTCCAGCCGAGGTGCTGCGGCTCAGGTTCCAGCAGGGCCAGCAGTTGCGCAGCCGCGGCAAACGCGCCGTGCTCGCACCAGGAGATCAGGCGGCCAGCGACCAGAGTGCCGGCGCGCTGTTCCGCAGCGCCACGCAACCTCTGCGTCGCCACCACCAGGTCCTCCGGCAGCAGCGGCAGGAAGCCGTGCCCCGTCAGCGCCGCTTCGACGCCGTTGACGCGCTCCGACAGCGCCATTTCCGGCAGCGTCGCGCCCGACGGCAGGTGCTGCCCCAGGTAGCCGGCAAGGGACAGGTCGCTTAGCGCCGACTCGATGGCCTCCACGCGCGTCCGAGCGCGCCGCGTAAACGCGAGGTGGAGTCCCCCGTCCGCGTTGGCGGAGACCAAGGCGTCCTCGCAGCCCGCCTCGAATAGCGCGCGCTCGACGTCCGGGCTCAGCGTCACGCCGCCCACCGCCACGGCGAACGTGTGCTCCGACCACCTCCGCCGGATCGGATCAAAAGCATCGATCAGGTCGCTGATCGTTCTCGTGACCTCCCGCAACTCTGCCGCAGTCGTCACCGTCCAGAATCCGCCGCCGCACTCGATTTGCAGCGGGTACGCAGGGGACTTGTCCGTCCACTGCTGCAGCACCCGCAGCAGGTACAGGTGGCCTCTCCTGATCTGCCAGAAGTTACTGACCGTGACCGTCACGAGCTGGATCACGTCCATCCCCCCAGCTTGAGCGCGCGGCAGAGGTCGGGCCAGGTTTCGGCAGCTGCCTCCGTGGTTTGATACCCGGACTCTGCCCAGATGCCAGCGCGGCACACCCGGAGTTGTCTCGTGGTATGTGCTAACGCCCACTTCTCCGCATCCCGCCGCGCCCGAAGCTCGCGGTCATCGTCGATCGAATCGGCCGATACCTGCCCCAGAATCCCGATCGCCACGTCGACCGCGCTGCTCGCGAAAACGCGCTCCTCCTGGGTGATCTCGAACGCCTCACCACGCCAGTTCGCGTCGAGGTACTCGGCGAGCCTGTCGATCTCGACGTCCGCGTTGATTGCTTCGACCTTGCCGGGCTCGGTCGGCGCGTTCCAGGCGGTGAAGAAGGTCTTTCGTGTGCGACTCAACGCGCAGCCCCGCGGAAGCCCCAGAGCGTCGTCGAGCGCATCCCACCAGCTAAAGCACTCATCCCAGTCAAGGACAGTCGACCACGCCTCGACCGCGCTCAGCCCCACGTCGCACCCGACCAGCGCCGCGAGTGACGCGCGGGTCTCCTTCGGGGGCGCGGCGGGAGTCGGCTCGGGCGCGTTCCAGGCGGCGAAGAAGGCGGCGAAGACAGTACAATCGGTCGGATCCCCCACCGCGCGCATCAGCTTGTGCCAGTTACCACCGCGCCCGAAGTGCGCTCGGGCCACTCCCCACGCATCCTCCGCCGTCAGCCCCACGTCGCACCCGATGAGCGCCGCGAGTGACGCGCGGGTCGCCTTCGTGGGCGGGGCAGGATCGGCGGTCGGCGCAGGGTGAAACGCGATTGGCGTTCCGGTGGGCCGACCACACGCGATGATGTTCGGTTCGTCGTCGGGCTCGTCCGTTGCCGACGTGGGGAGCGGCGCAGCCTCGTCGGTGGCAACGTCCGACGCGGAGCCGGGGGCGGGCTTGGTGTCGCAGGCGCGACGAGCTTCATTTAGCGGCTGTCCAAGCCGTTCCAGCTTGATTTCCCACTCGCGCCTCTTGTCGGTTCCGGCGGCTCCGGTGGGCGTATGCCAGTAGTGCTCGTTCAGCTCGCGCGCCGCATCCACGACCGGGCGCCACTGGTCGAGCTGCGCCTCCCGTTCGTCGATCTGCTTGCCCATCTCCGAAGCCATCTCGCTCATGGCCGACTCCAGCTCCGCCGCGCGCTTCTCGGCCGCCTCGTACTGCGCGCGCAGCGTCGGCACGAGCGCGCTCATCGCCGCCGCGCGCAGCTCGGGATTCTGCTCGATGGCGGCGAGGTGGTCGGCGGGGGTGGCTGTCCGATGCGAGTCCCATTCTTGCGCGTAGGCGTGGAATATCCGCGTGGTTCCGTCAGCGTCCTTGAATCGGATCGTCATCGGTTCTTCTCCTTCACTCGTACCATCGGCGCGTACTCCCTCCGGCAGTCGTCGCACGCCCACGTCTCACTCATCGAAAACTTCGTCTGCATGCCGCCGAGGCCGACCAGTCGCGCGCTGTAGAGCCTGTGCTGCGCCGGCTTGCCGCACGTGTAGCCGTGGCCGTGGCACGGGTGCGGATCGTCGAGGAGCCCCGCGGGATACCCGCATCGGCAGCTCATCGGCTCTTCTCCAGCGCGACGACCGCATCCTCGTTGCGCCCCCGGACAGGCGCACCTTCGATGAAGGCCAGAATGCGAGCGGCGAGCGTCAAGGCCATGGCCATCGCCCAAGGAGCGCGACCAGGCCGCTCAGCGCGAGAATGAGCGCCGCGCCCGCGGCCTCCTGAGCGAGCACATCGCGCCACGCCTCCGCTTCGGCTCGGCGGACCCGCGCGCGGGCTCCGAACACGGTCATCGTGTGGGTCTCCGGAGTTGCCCGCGGGCCGCGAGCAGCTCGCGCCCTGCTGGGGTGAGGACGTACGTTTCCACGCCGGAATCCTGGCGCTGGTAGCTACGGGCGTAAAGCCAGTACGTGGTCGGTCGCAGCAGGCCGTGCACCATCAGCTTGGCGGCGCGCGAGAGCGGTAGCGGCGCGCCGTTGCGCTGGTCCGCGGCGCGAAGCGCCCGCACGTCACTGGCAGTGAGCGGCGGATCAGGAGCAGCGCATTCGCGGGCGCCCCCATCGCAGCCCGAATCCGATTTCATGACCCAGCCACCCTACCCGGTGGCGTCAGTGACGTCAAGCGCCAAGACGCGGCACCCGCCGCGGAGAGCCACGCCCACCATGTGGTGGGTGCCGCGGCCGCCTGGGCACGCGAGGACCAGATTCGGGCCGAAGTCCACGAACATCGTTTCGTTCCTGTGGAGCCCCGCGCGCTTGCCGAGCCGCTCCCAGTCCGCGCGATAGGTGCGGCAGGGCACGCCTCGCGCTGCGGCCCACGCGCGCGCGACGCGGTCGGCGCCTCGCGCCCCGCCTTGCGCTATCTCTGTGGGTTGGAGCGCGTCTAGCCGGTCCCAGAGTGCTTTCCGGAGCGCTTGAGCCCGGATGCGGGCAGCGAACGGGGCCTGCCGCGGGCAGTCACCAAAGTCCCGGCCGCCGGTGACGAGGACGCGCATTCAGCGCTTGCCAGGGCACGCTCGGGGGCGGATCCGCCCCGCGGCCAGGTCCTGGTACAGCTGGCACTCGGGCTGCAGGTGGATCACGCGCCGCGCCTGCCGATCGACGAGCAGCTCCATCCCGCAGCCTGGGCATGGGCGCTTCTCGATGGCTGGCTGGGAACTGGCCATTTCACTCCACCGGGTAGAACTCGCGCGCCACCCACGCGCCAGTCAGCCCGTCCCGGAAGTGCGCCGTGTCGCTATGCCGCGCCGCCTCTTCGTCGTACCCAAGCTCGACGCGGTCGAACAGCTCGCCGCGGCGCACCACGGTGAGCTGCCAGACGCCCAGACCCGCCTTGCCGTACCGCGCCTCCAGAATGGTGCCGTCCGAGCACACGATCAGCGTGGGATCGTCGTCCCGAGCCGAAGCCACCTCGCCGGACACGTCCCCCTCGAACTCGATCAGGTCGTCGCTGTAGCCGTAAACCTCGGTCGCCATTCGGTCATCCTCCCGTTGTCTCTACGAACTTCTGGACAGCGTCCAGCTCCTGCTGCAAGGCGAACAACTCGTCCGCCTGCTGGCCGATGATCGCGTTGGCGCGGTCGAGCGCCGCTCGCAACTCGACAAACTGCTCCATGGTTGGAGCACTCTCGAAAAACTGAGCCTGGGTCGGGCAGGCATAAAACGGGCGGCGGTGCTTCTCCCGCTTCAGACCGCAGTGGGCGCAGGCGTCCGCCTGACGCGCGATGATTGCGGTCGCTCGGCCCATCGCTTCCCGCAGAAGCTTGCCCAGTGGCGCGCTCACGGGGCCTCCGGCAACGCCGCCCGGTCGCAGCACCGCTCCGGGGAGCGCCCGTGCTGCGAGCACTCCCAGTGCGGTGCCTCGGCCGGTGCCACATCCAGGTGCGCCAGGCTGACTCCGCCCGCTCGACCCTTGATGGCTACCACCACCGTCCCTCCGCCCAGCTCCCAGGCCTCCGAACGGGTCGTCGTCACCAGCGGCGGGATCGTCGCTTCTCTGCCCCGCACCGGCGTGTAGACCACCGGCTGCCCCACTACGAACCGCTGGTTGAACTCGGTCGCCGTGAGGGCGGCGAGGCCCGCGACGCGAGCGCGGTTCCGTTTCCTGTCCATGGTTTTTCCTACGCGCGGCACGTCACGATCCTTCCTTCGCTCGTCGATGTCTCTCCCGCCAGAGCGCGTTCCAGGCGCGGCGGGTCGATTCGACGTCGTAGAACAGCACGCCGTACCAGGCGTGCCGGTCGTTGGGGCTGTCCGCAAATTGCTGCATCCAGTACGCCTTCCTACGGGCCCGGAAGCGCCTGCGCTCCAGCTTGGTCGTCGGACGGGCCTGGCGAAACCGGGTCACGGCCACTGCCGCACCTGCAGGTCCTCTGGCCACTCGGTCGGGTCGGCTCCCTTCGGGTGCCGCAGCATGTGGAGGTGGCGCCGCCAGCCCTTGATCGGGCGCACGTGCTGACGAGCCAGCGCCTCCAGCGCCGCGGCTCGGGCGGCTTCTACGGTGGGCTCGCTGTCGTTCTCTCCCCCGACGCCGTCCGCGTCCCAGGTGTGCCAGGTGCCGTTCGGCCAGACCGTGGCGAAGCTGTCCTTCGGTCGCCCTTCGACGTCCGCCTCGAAGCCGCCCCTGCCGGTCGGGCGCCACTGCACCAGCCACGGCGCGAAGACGCGGGACCCGAGCTGTTTGACGAAGACCGGGACGTCAGCCTCTCGGCACTGCGTCACGATCGACCGGATCCACGCGACGTCGCACGGGCGCGCGTCGGGGCCGCTCTCGCCGCCGATGATCACCCACGAGACCAGCGTGTCGCTGGTGCCGTAGCGCGCGTCGTGCTGCCGCGTCAGCGAACTGAAGCGCAACCCGGCCCGCTCCTCGGGGATCTGGATGGCGTTGAGGTCCACCGGACCGATCAGCGGCTCCGCGGACACGAACCGCACCGCGACCGGCGTCGCGAGCAGGTGCGGGATGCGCTCGTCTGCGGTCTCCTGGTTCTCGGCACTGACGCCGAGGTGCACGTTCGGCAGGGGCCATGGCCCGCCATGGTTCTGCCGCGCGTCCGCGTTCATGTCCACGCCGGCTCGGCGCGCACTCACATGGAGCAGCTGCCGAATGCGCCAGTCGAGCGGGTCTTCATCGAACAGCCGCGCACCGTCCTCCCCGCGCTTCTGCGCCCACGCGAACCACTCCCGCATCCGTTCCGCGCGCTTCGTGAGCACCTGGAAGATGTGCTGCGGCGCAGCGGCCATCACCCCGAACACCGCGGCGATCTCCTCGTTCGTGAAGCCGGGGTGGAACAGGTCTGACATCGAGTTCACGAACACCCGGCGCGGGCGCTTCCAGCGCAGCGGCTTGTCCAGCTGCTCCGGCACGAAGCGGACGCGGCCGACCCAGTCCGTCCGCCCATTGCGCAGCGTGGTTAGGCCCTCGTACGGCTGCCCAGGGCCGCTGAACCGGTGCGCCTGGTTCATCGCGTAGCGATGGTCGCATCCGGGCGAGCTGCGGCTACAACCCCGGACCGGGTTCCACGTCTCGTCGGTCCACTGGATCTTCGACTTCGTCACGCCTGCGCCTCCCTACAAAAAAGCTCGGGGGAGCGTAGCCTGCTCCCCCGAACCACTTGTTACCCCCAGTTGGATAACCCAAGCACGACGTTTAAGGGCGTCCCTTGAACTTTTAACTTGCCGCGTCCTGCCGTTGGACGACAGGCCAGCGCTGCACGTGAGCTTGCGCTGACGCGCAGGGCTGGCCCGGTTCGATTCGAACGAACATTTCGACGATAGGGGAGACGTCCTCTTGATTGCCTGGGCGGGGGAAAGGATGAGGCTGCAAGGAAAACCTCAATCTGAGTACACGTGGGTCCGCTGCCTCTGCCAATTTGGGCTACTTCCCGGAGTCAGTCCGGAGCCGAAGCTCCGAGTCGGGAAGGCTCGATTCGAACGAGCACTGGAACGGTCACGCTGCTGACGATGACGAATGAGCTTGAGCTTGCCTTGCGGAATCTTGCTAGCCGAAGAGGTAGCCGAGGAGCGGCTCTCCGACCTTGATCTTGGTGGCCTCCTGGAGGTTCGCTTGCTCGCGCGCGAACTTCACGGCAGCCTGGAGCTTCAGCACGCGCTGTCGCAGCTCCTGAACTCGGAGCGCGGTGAGCGCGCCCGAAAACTTCGTGGTCGTCCAGTACCCTTGGACCACGTCCTCGTGCACCACCTCGACCTGCGCGGGGTGCTCCTTCGTGGCCTCGTACTTCACGAACGCCTTGGAGATCTTCTTCGACTTCGCCGTCTTGAGCGCCGCCGAACGGTAGCAGTTCTGCGTCGGGTCGAACGTCCATTCCTCCTCCGAGGAGAGGACCGGCAGCTGATCGACGAACGTGTGCAAGTCGACGAGTCGCTTCTCCAGCCAGAGCAGATAGACGGCCGGCACGCCGTGCAACAACGTCTCGCCAGAGTCTTCGAGCACGACGTCGGCCTTCGCCAGGCAGTTCGCGTAGTCCCGCTGCGCGGTCACGTCGAACAGGTCCTGCAGACCACGTTGAGTCTCCGCGAGCACCTCCTGGAGCCGCACCTGCACGCGCTGCGCTTCGGCCGGGAACTGCTCCCCGTCGTCATTCGCCCGCTCGTAGGTACGGGTGTTCCCGTTCAGCAGCGGGAGCTTCGTGTGGTGCGCGGACGTGAGCAGCGCGTGAGTGCGATCCTTCACGCCCTTCTCGATGGCCAGGACCTGATTCAGTTTCGGCATGTTCGACTTCTCCTCCTACAGAGACTCCCGTTGGGGAGGTTGATGAATAGCGACTGCTACCAGCGCTGTCAAGCAGCTATTCGTCGGGGCTGCGCGAGGCGCGATGAACCATCGCGTTGTAGCGCGCATAGCTCGCGGTCGAGGCAGTGAGCGCGGACCATGGTACCCAGCGCACCGTCCCTTCGCGAGTGGTGCGCAGCATGGGCGCCAGCGGCGCTACGCCGACTTGGGCGCGGTACGTCGCCGTGCAGTGCGCGCCGACGCCGCCGGTGTAGAGTGGCGTCAACTCTGAAGGCAGAAGCGCCAGGCCGGTCTCTTCGCGCAGTTCGCGCCGCGCGGCTTCCAGTGGCGACTCGCGCGCCTCGATCTTGCCGCCAGGCAGTCCCCAGTCGTTCATGTCGGTGCCGCGTGAAATGGCCAGCACCCGGTCGCCCGCCTCCACGAGCACGCAGGCGTTCCGTGGTGGACTCACCATCTCGGCGAGTTGGGCGGCACGCGATGCCGCATCCGGCTCGCCGCGGTAAACCAAATTGCGCGAGGCAAACGGCTGAAGTGACAGGCGCGCGTACCGATCCTGAAATTGCTCGATTGCCCGATCGGTCAGCCACGGCTGCTGCAAGCGCTCCGCGTCCCGTTTGCGGCGCGTCTGCTCGACGGAACCGACGAGGCGTACAGCAAGGTCAACCGGCAGCCGCGCAAACTCGTGCAGCGCCGCCTCGTCCGTCGTGCTCACCGCCGCAGTAGGCCACCAGCGATCCAAAATCAGAACGTCCGTGTCGCCCGCGAGGTGACGGCCGTAGTACTCCAGCGCGGCGCCAACGACGAGCCGGGCGGCGCGCCGAGGCTCCCGCTCCCACAGGGAGTACAACTCCGACGTCCGGTCCCGGACGTACGGCGCGAAGGTCGCAACCGTGTGCATCTGCCTCCGCAGCTCGTCGCTGAGCCGCCCGACCAACTGCGTCTTGCCCGCGCCGTTGGTCCCGTCGATCGTCACGATCTTCATGGCGCCTCCAGCCTGTCGTTCAGCATCCGCCACGCGGCCAGCACGGAGTCCCCGGCGAACCCGTGCCGCCAGAGATCCTTGTCGAGCGGCTGACCGGCAGCAGTGAGCCGGGCGCAGTCCGGCGACAGCTCGCCGAACATGAGCGTGCCGCTCGCGTCGATGAAGAAACAGATGTCCACCAGTTCGACGTCCACCGCCGCCAAGCGCTCGGTCAGCGCCGCCCAGGCGCGCAGGGCCGTCACCCGCGCCGCGGCGACGTCGATGAATAAGTCCGCCAGCGCATCCGGCAGTGTTTCGTCCGCCAATCGCGTGCCGTCTGGCGCCTGTAGCGGGTTCCGCCAGTCGAACCGGACGTACGGCGCGGGGTAGCGCTCACCCGGAGCGATCGGCGGCGAGCCATCGCGCAGCGGATAGCGGTCGAAGCCGAAGTAGCGGTGCTTCGGCGTGCCCACGTGCCGGCCCTTGACCACCACTTCGATCGGCGGGGGCTCGCCGACGCGCTGGGCAACGATCAACTGCGCCGCGTCGTCGAACTGCTCGTAGGCGTGCGGCACGCCAGCCGCGCGCACGACCGACGTCAGTGCCCGGGCGGCACGAAACCGCTCCCGCTCCGTGCCGGGCACGACCCCGGCCCGGTTGTGGGTGTACGAGTACAGAGTCGGCAGCAAACGAATCGCCACGCGACCGTCCGGACGGAGACGGACCTCTTTGGAGTCACCGCGGCTAACCAGCGGCCAGCCCTCGAACGCGCCGGACTCCGAGTCGGTTGCAGAATGGTTCACGTGGCATCTCGATTCCTCTCGGCGCCTTTAGGAGCTGGGTGTCTCTATTGACACCGGTTTCTCGCTGCGGCGAGACCTCAACCTCCAGCGCACACGACCTTGCTCGACTCTACTAGCTCGCTGCTGCCAGCGCTGTCAAGGTGCTATTCGAACACAGCGAACGGCGCCCAGTACGTCTGGCGGCGCTTGCCGGTGTAGCCGCACTCGTCGCAGCCCGTACCGACGAGACACTGGGCTTTCATGTCGAAATCGTAGTACTCCGATCCGCCGCCGTAGTCGCCGAGTTCCGTGCAGCCGCTGCAGTGCGTGGTCCCGCGCACCACGAAGCCTTCGACGCCATCCCGCAGGACCACGGCGTGACGGACACCGTCCTTGGTTCGCCGGACGCGGCGGGACATGGCTAGTACCCCGCCTCGCGCAGGATGCGTGCGCACCGGCGGTACGTCCGCCAGGGAAGGCGCCACGACGTCTCCCACACCTGGGTGTGAAAGCCGCGGGCAGTTGCCGCGAGAAGCCGCTTCAGCAACGGCTGGGGCAGTGGTGGCGCGTCGACGGATGCGGCGGCGCCCTCGAACCGACCTTCGCGCATGTCATTGATCGCGGTCAGTCGACATGCGATCTGATAGCGGTCGAAAATCGGCCGGCAGACTCTGATTCGCGACGGCAAAGAGCGGTCTTTCGTAGACGCGCCAAGTCGCCGCACCATCACGCTGCCCGCCATGCAGACGTGGCACACGCCGTCGATCGGCTCCACCCACTTTTGCATGTTCAGCTTGAACATCCGCTTCCCGCGCCGCCGCCGCTTGTCGAGCGCCAGCGCATCGGTGACTGCGAGATCGAGCAGGTCGCTCAACTTCGACGGCAGTTCTTGCGGTTTTTTGGTTGCCATCTGGTTCACCCCTTCACGCACAGCACTTGCTTCAGCTCGTAGACCACCTCGACGAGGTCAGACTGCGCCGCCATCACCTGGTCGATCGGCTTGTAGGCAGCAGGCGTCTCGTCGATCACGTCCTCGTCCAGGCGGCACTCGACCCCCGTCATCGCCAGGGCGTGGTCGGCCAACGTCACGCGCCGCTTCGCTTCGTTGCGGGACATCACCCGGCCCGCGCCGTGCGAGCACGAGCAGAACGACTCCGGGTTTCCCTTGCCGCGCACGATGTACGAGCGGGCGCCCATCGAGCCCGGAATGATCCCGAGGTCGCGCTCCCGCGCCCGGACGGCGCCCTTGCGCGTCACCAGGACGTTCTCGCCGAAGTGGTGCTCGCGGGCGACGTAGTTGTGATGGCACTCGACGGCTTCGTCGAGCGTGGTCACTGGACGGCCGAGCGTCTCCGCGATCACGCGCAGGGTCGCGTCGAGCATCAGTAGCCGGTTGGCGGCGGCGTAGTCCTGGGCCCAGTTGACTGCCTCCCAGTAGTCGTCGAATAGCTCGGACCCCTCGGGCAGGTAGGCCAAGTCGCGATCGGGCAGGTGAATGAACCAGCGCTCCATTTCGCGCTTCGCGGCTTCGATGAAGTAGCCGCCGATCCGGCCGCCGACGCCGCGCGAGCCGGAGTGGAGCATCACCCACACGCCCTGCGCCGTGTCCAAGCACACCTCGATGAAGTGGTTGCCCGTCCCGAGCGTCCCGAGGTGGCGCACGTTGTTCGACTGCTCGATCGCCGGGTGCTTCTCGCAGATCCGAGCGAACCGCGGGTAGAGCGGATTGACGTCGCGCCCGAGGATGCGTGCACCGACCGACCAGAGCACCGCGCCCTTGCGACCAGGCGTGCCGACCGCCTGGTCCCCCCAGGCGCCCCGGTCGTTCGGGCCGCCGTGGTCGGTGCGCCCGTGCGGCACCGCGGCTTCGATGGCGCTTCGGAGCGGGGCGAGCGAGTCCGGCAGATCGCTCGCGACGAGGTTCGTGCGCACGGCGATCATGCCGCAGCCAATGTCAACTCCGACAGCAGCGGGCACGATGGCGCCTCGGGTCGCGACGACGCTGCCCACCGTGGCGCCGATCCCGACGTGCACGTCCGGCATGACCGCGACGTGGCGAAACGCGAACGGGAGCGCAGCCACGCGCCGCAGCTGGTCGAGCGCGGCGGGCTCGACCGGAACGCCTTCGGTCCAGGCCTTGATCGGAACGCCATCCGTTTCGGTGACTCGCATCGTCAGGACTCCTCTCGGCCGCGACTACGGCGCCGGGCGCGGTTAGCGTGATTGAGCACCGCGCGATGCGGGTTGCTGATGGCGACGAACGGCCACAACACGAGCGCGCCGAACAAGATGATCGGCCAGAGCATCCATCCGCCAGAGAGCCACGCTGCCCGCCCGCGGAGCGAGTCGCCGACTGTCAGCAACCACCACAAATTCCAACGCTCGGTCGTCCAAGTCGCGGCGAGCGGGACCAAAAAGTACCCGACCGCGGCGAGCACCCACCAGCCGGCACTCACTTGCAGATCCCTACGGTGCGGCGGTCGAGTTCGCGGACCTCCCTGCCCAGCTTCCGGGTGCGCTTCCTCCAGCTCGTCCAGTCCCGATGCGCTCGACGCCGTGAGCGCGACCAGCACCGGTCCACACGTCGCCATCAACAAGATTTCGCTTTCCGTCAGGTCCTCGCGCAGCAACTCCAGGCGCTTCACCACCTGCGCGCGCCAGCCCGGCAGGTGTTCCGACTCGCCGCGGGCCAAGTGCACCTCCGCCAGCGCCTCGATGTACGCCGCGAGCGCGGCGCCATTCCGGGGCGGCAGAAACGCAATCGCGACCTGGTACTCCATGTCCTGCTCCGCGGTCACTGAGTCTCCCATCCGGCTCACCCTAACGGGTGACAGCGGTGGCGTCAATAGGGTTATTGCGCTGGCAAGCGGGCGGCGCTATGCCTCCGCGTGGCCAAGCAGAAGCCGAAGAAGATCATCCGGAACCCCGTGCTCGTGGCACTGCTGAAGCGCTACGGGCGCACGACGACTACGCACGCGCCGAAGGGCAAGCGCGGGGGAGCGAAAAACCGCGCTCGCGACTACCTGGCTGGGCGCTACTAAGGTTCCAGCGACCGCAGCGGCACCGCGAACGCCTCCCACGCCTCGACGTCGCGGGCCTGGACGTTGACGTGCGGACTGTAGCGGCACCAGCTCACGCTGCCCCTGCCTCCCGGGAACCGAAACTCGACCCGCCCGACCACCTGATTCCGGTGCGCGTCCTTGCCGAAGGTGAGGCCAGACGAGTCGGTGATCTCTATGCCAGGCCACCGCTGCACGGCGTCCGCGACGACACCCCACTGGTTCTCGCGGTAGGAGCGCAGTTCCCGAAGGCGGGCGATGCAGCACTCGGAGCTGCAGTACACGTCCCCGTGCCGGACCAGGTGGCGCGGAGAAGGCAGACTTGGTCCGTCTGATTCCCAGTCGGAATCGTCATCCTCTTCCAGACCGGAATCATAGACCACTCGGCCGCATTTGTTGCACGGAAATCCCCAGCCCAAAGCCAGCATCGCGTAGGTCAAGGCGTTGCCCACGAGCCCGTCGAATCGGGGGTATCGCTTCACGGCGACGACCTCCTCATCGGTGTTGAACTCCCAGGCGCCGCGCTGGCGGGCCGCGTCGGCCGAGCCCGCGTGCAAAATGGTTTCCATGTCACCGTCGTCCACTTCAGCGGAGACCTTCCAGGCACGGAGCGCAGTCATCTGGCCCCCCGCCAAAAGGTGACGACGCCGCAGGCGCGCAGAAACCGAATCGGTTCCCGCGAGCCCAGAGCGGCCTCGATCTCCGGAGCCGCCAACTGATCCTGCCCCAGGCAACGGTCGACCAGGCGCCAGTACCTGGCCTGGTGATCAATCAGTAGCCGCCTCGCTTCGCCCAGCGCAGCGTTCAGTACGGTCCGCTCGTGGTCGTCCAGCGGCACCTGGAAAACCGGTCGGTCGAACACCGCATCTGGCGCGGCGCTCCCGGCAGGCACCGTCCGTACGTCCGCTGCCGCCTCGCGCGCTTGCGCCAAATCTCGGGAGGCCGTGCCAGACCGAAATCGGCTGTAGACGTGCAACTCACCCGCGATCCCGCCCAGGCTGATCACCACCTGGGCCCAAGCGAGGTCGGACTGGCGGCTCGGGGAGCGATACGTGACGTAAGTGACCTTCCCGTTGCCCTGATCTTCCAGGTCGAGTCCGACGACCTCAGCGTGCGAGCACAGCCATGCCAGGAGCGCGTGCCCCGATTCGTGAGCCACCTTCTGGTTACGCAGTGTCCGTGTCAGCCGGCGCGGCGGCAAAGTGACCTGGGTCGTTACAGGAGCGACCCAGCCCGCACGAAGCCAAGCGCCGATCGCCTTCAGGCGGGACACTGGCGCTCCGCATACGCCCGCTGGAGTTGCGCTTCGGCCGTCTGGAACCAGTCGTCCACGCGCCGCAGCGCTTCGCGCAGCTGGTCGCGGACGCCGGCCACGCCCTTCGGCAGCACGTGGTGCTCCATCAGCTCCACCGACAGGGGGTCACCGCTCTCGTCGTAATACGTCGGGTGAGTCCAGGTGCCGCCGAGGCGGACGATCAGACAGTCGGCCGGCAGGACGCCGAATACTGGCAACTCGACGCGAATCACGACGGCGTAGAGCCGCGCACGACCCACCATATTACATTCTCGAAACAGCTCGTACGATTCCATCAACGCTGCCCTCCCGCGAACACCTTGGACCGCCAAACCCGGAGCGGGCGGCGATGGCACGCGACGCGCACCGACCGGACCGTCCGGTCCGTGGCTTCGATCAACTGTGCCCCGCTCGCCGAGCGCAGCGCGGCGCCGAGCGCGCGACCTTCGATGGACGGATCGCGCCCGAGCAGACGCCACACGTCGTCCGACGTGAACTCCGCCTGCCCGAATGCCAGTCCGCGGATCACCGCGGCGGCCTCCGCTTGCCAATCCCCCGACGCGGCGGCCGCACGGTGGATGCCCTTGTCGCGCTCGCGAGCGCTCTCGCGCGCCGAGACGCGGTTCCAATCGATGCCGATCTGTTCGCCCATTGCTGTTACCTAGCGCCTGACAGCGCTGCTGTCAACCGATCCTGCGCGCGAAACGCGCCGCCGTAATCTCCGTTACCTGGCCAGTGCCTCACGAATGGCGTCCCGTTGCGCTTGGTCCATTGCATGGGCCAGAGGTGCGCTCCTTGCCGCGCGGCGCGGCGAATCCAATACGCCTCGCTCATGACTTTCTCTCCCTGCTTTAGCTTGACGGGGGGCTACCGGACCCCTTGCCCGCACCATGCCGCGCCCTTGGTCCGTGCGGCTCTTCCGGGCGGCTCTTCGCGCCAAAGCGCTCCCCGCCCGCAGATGCTTTCATGCTTCGTCCTCGATCGGCTCCGCCTGCACGCTCAGGCATCCTGCTCCCCCGCCGTTGCGCAGGCGCACCTCCAGGCCGCGCTGCTGCCGGCGGACCGCTTGCCAGTGCGCCTTGAAGTCCGCGGGCGCCACTAGCGGCCGGCCGGCATTCAGCCGCTGGTGCCGCACCAGCGCCTCGATCGTCTGCTGGACGGCGTAGGTCGCGAGGGCCTCTACGCCGGTGTAGATCAGCTGCGTGCTGAAGCACGGCTTTCCGCAGTCCTGCCGGCTGCCGAGGTACTGCACCTGCTCCGCCAGCCGGCCCCGCGGCGTGCGAGGGCAGTACGGCACATCGACGCAGACGCCCACCCCCAAGGAGGACGCGCCCGCGCGCCAGGCCACGACCGCATCGTGCCCGTGGGCGCGCAGGCGAGGCGTCACTTCGCTCCCAAACTGCTCTAGTCCGCGCTTGACGAGCCGCAAGGCCCCGTCGTGCACCTGCTCGGTGCTGTAAGGGTAGCGCCCGTCGCTCCAGACGTTCGCGTTACGCGCCAGACGGGCCTCGACTGGGAGCGCCTGCAGATCCGCCGGCCAGGGCCGCCGCAGCACGGAGGCGTGAGGCATCTCGATGTCCAGCAGGACAAAGACAGTAAGCCTGGTCGCCATCAGTTCAGATCCTTGTTCGGGCCAGGAGAATCGTGCGTCGTGGCCGCCGCGACCGCCGTGAGGTAGCGCTGGGCTGCCGCCGCCGCGTCTTGCAGCAGCGCTGTGGCACGCTCGGAAAGTGCAGCTCGGGCCGAGGGCACTTCGCCGAGGAGCGCGATGGGGAGCAGGAGTTCGACCAGGTCCATCATCTGGTCGACCGACTGCGACAAGTGGCTTGTCGCCGCGAGCAGGCGATGCAGCTGGCGAGCGTCCCGCACCAGTCGGCGCATGAACGCCTCGCTGGTCTCGTCGTCCACCGGCCACTCCGCGGGCGTATGGGACACCGCGGATTCAATGGCGGCGAGCAGCTGCTCGTAGAGCGCGTCGTCGAGCTTCATCGGTCCCTCAGCGCCAGGGAGACCAGGAACGGATTCCCGGACTCCAGCAGGACCACCGTGTGCTCGCCGTCCTGCGTGAGGCGTGCCGTGATCCCTCCAGTCGGCAGGTGCTCGATCCGGGCCAAACCTCGATCCGCCAGCGCGCGCAGGGTCGAGGGCGCGTGGCGCGACACTCGTCCACGTGCATCCTCTCGGCGACCCGTGGTGACCAGCCCTTCTGCCTGCGCTTCGAGCAGTGCTTGCTGCATTTTCAGCGTGATCATTCAGTGCAGCTCCTGCTGGATCCGCGTGAGCGCGCCGGGCAGCGCGGGGTCAAAGCGAAAGGCCGGGTCCAGGGACACGTGCGCGTCCGGGAGCGCCTTCTGGACGGCGCGGATGTGGGCCGCCGTCGTGCGACTGGTCGCGCCGTCCGCCGCGAGCACGATCACGGTACCGGTCGACATACGCGCTGCGATCGGCAGCCCGTACGACCAGATCACGCGCCCGTCGGTCCGAACGGTCCGATCCTGGTAGGCCTCACCGGCGTGGAAGGCGTCGATCACTGAGGCGATGTTTTTTCGCATGGTGGGTCGTTCTGCACGCGGCGTGCCAGCGTCGAGGACGGCAACAACGCCGATTTGGGGCTGGCGGAACCACCGTAACACATGCTAGTTGTGACGTCACTACCGTCACTTGTTACGGCGGGAGAAACAGGTAGCTTGCCCGCGTTTTCCGTTGGGTGCAGTGGTGGCACGGGCAGTGCAAGGAGTCCGGTTCATGGCCACTACCATTACGACGATCGCTCAAGTTTTCGCGGAAGGACGCCTGATCCGCCACGCCTGGTCCCGGGTCGATTCCGGCCGGCAGCTTCTCTGCCTCTGGACCGCGCTCGCGGGGGACCCGAACTCGCGGCCCGCGCAGTGCACCGCGGACCAGTGCCCGCCCTGGCTCGCTCACCTGCTGCCGTGGATCGACGACGCGGGCACCGAGGCAGCGTGG
>PDVH01000005.1_pt1 | contig 86855 bp, 101 predicted proteins | sample 1369781 | NCBI WGS metagenome assembly PDVH01 (sample SAMN07795378, study PRJNA414565) | Alkali sediment metagenome, whole genome shotgun sequencing project. | isolation source: glacial lake sediment | place: Bosnia and Herzegovina: Donje Bare Lake | collected 2016-06
GTGTATAGCCCACAGACATTTGTCACCCCCTAAAATAGCTTACAAAAAGCAAAATAAACGTCAGCAGGGGCTTTTTCCTGCAGGCTTGAATGAGGTCTGAAGTGATTATATCTCATTCTGAAATGTTCTGAATTTCTGCAGAACTTTGATTCTTTATCCAGCGTTTGAAAGAATCTTTCTATCTTTCCTGATGTTGTCGGACTATGAATTGCTGTTCTGATGTGTTTTATTTCCTTTCTGTTGCACCATCTATCAAACTTGCTGTGTTTGCTTCTCAAGCCAAACACAGAGCCATTATCTGATAATATTTCCCTAGGTTTCCCATGAATTTTTATTAGTCCATCTAAAATATGAGTTATAACTGAGGTTGTAACCTCATTTAAAGCAAATATTCCTAAACAATACCTGGAGCAATCATCAATAACAGCAAAACAATATCTGTCTTTTATCTTCTGGTCTGAAATATCCATTTGCCAAAGAGAGTTAGGATGTTCTCGTTGCCAGCGAATATATTTTATCCTTTTTCTTCTGTTTTCATTTGGATTTGTAAGCTTGTATCTTTTCAAAATTTTGTTGATTGTTGTATGTCCTAAATCAACAAAATTTTCTATCTTTCTTTCTCCCCATCCAGTCTTATTTTTTATCTCAATAACTGCTGCTTCATCTGCAGCAGTTATCTTTCTATGAATTACTTTGGGCTTTGTTGATTTGTCTCTCAAATCCCAATCAGTTTCATTTAATCTTTTATTCCATCTTTGTAATGTTCTTTTGCTTGTTTCATATCCAAATTGAGCAAGAAGTATTTTTCTGCATTGGTTATTTGTATGCCCGCGAGTTTTAAGCTTGAAGAATTCTTTTCTTATTTCCTCTTTTTTCATTAGTTCATCAGAAAATTATAACAGAACTAATTTTCGGTAGCCCCATGACATATGTCACTGGGTCGCACACCAAAATCCAAAGAAAGCTTTAAATATCATCCTCTCAAGCCATAATCGGGTAACATAAGGATTCCAGCAGAGCATCTCAAGGAAAGGTGACTTGTCAGGAAACCTTGGTTTTCATACAAATGGGCAGAATAAAATCTCTTATGGTGAAAAGAGCTGCAAGGCAGCTATTAAATGAAGATGTCTTCAACGGAGAATTCGAGAACAATAAGAAATATCTGAGGAATACAATGCCCAGCAAGCCCATAAGAAACAAGATAGCAGGCTATATAAGCAGACTAATGAAGGCAAAAGCCCAGAAGCAGGCCGAAGAAGCAAAGGCTGCCGCTGCCCTGAACATCCAGCAATAGTCCAGTAACAGAAAGCAAGACACAAACCCCAATTCTTAAAATTTCAAATTTTACCAAGAAAATTTGAATGGATTAAAGATTTTTAATAAATCTTTAAAAAGCTGTTAAATTAGCTAATAATGAGGCTCTGTAGCTCAGTGGTAGAGCGCGGCTCTCATGAAGTTTCATGTTGAGAAAGGCTGAGGCCGGGAGTTCGATCCTCCCCAGAGCCATTTCATTCTCCGAAGGGAGGATGCCCGCAATCAACAGATGAGGAGCACCGCAGCAAGAGAAAATGAAATTAATCTTATTCGACTGCCAAGCAAATTCTACTCCTTAACCAGATATCTTATGCCGTCTCCGTCTTTTCGCGGGATGACATGAAGATGGGCGTGCATAACAAACTGCCCCGCAGAAGGGAAATTATTTATTATCACGTTGAAGCCCGTGCCCATCTTCTTCTCCATAAGCCCTGAAGCGGCTTCCTTCGTGAACTCCAGCATCTCGCCGCCAAGACTCTCGGGGATATCCAGCAAAGTCACAAAATGCTTTTTGGGCACAATAAGCATATGCCCCTCAGAAACGGGATTAATATCCTTTATTGCAATAAAATTCTCGCTTGATTTGATTATCTCAGACTTTATCTCGCCACTAACAATCTTGCAGAAAATACACTTGTCTGTGCCCCCAGCCATCCTACTTCTCAAACATGCTCTTATAAAAGCTTTCCCGTAGCATCTGCCTGTTCACTTCTTCCTTCCCAAAATTGAAAGAGAAGATTTTCGCGAAAAATGACTTTTTCGTCTTCTCGCCAGAGATTGCATCACTAAGCCTTGCTATTTCCCTGCTGAACTTTGACCTCTTGCTGTAGACAGACGCAGGTATTCTGGTAAATATTGACTTCACATGCTCCTTGTCATCCGAAATCTTTGCAACAACTGGAATCCCTACAGCTTTTTCAATCTCCTCAAGCTGAAGCTCATACTTGGGATTTCTTATCTTGTTTATTATTATGCCCGAGATTGGAGTTCCCTTATCCTTCGCAAGCTTCGCAGCCTTCAATGAACAACTCAAAGTCGGATAGTCCGGCGTTGTAACAACAAAAAGATTATCAGACGCAAGAATTGTTGACAAAATTTCATCATTCATGCTCGGAGAAGAATCAATAACCACAAAATCATAATTATCTTTTACCCTCGCAATCCTGCCTTTCAGCTTGAGATGATTTATTCCCTTCCCATAGATAAAACTTCCCGGGATTACATCAACTCCGTACCTGCTGTGCACTGCATGCAATATGTCCGCTTTCCCAGAAAGAACATCGTGTATTGTCTTTACAGGTTCCACAATATCCATGTGCAGGCCTAAATTCGGCGCAGAATAGTTTGCATCAATAAGCAGAACCTTTTTTCCATGCCTGTTTGCCAAATCAGCTGCAAGCGAAGCAGAAACCGAAGTCTTGCCTACACCCCCCTTTATGGCAATAATGCCAATCGTCTTTGCCATGATGTTATTACTAAATCTCAGCTATTTAAAAGGGTTTCTTTTTTCAAAAAAGAAAGAAAATGGACGCGCCGAGAATACCTCAATCTCGGCGGAGTTGAAGTTCCCGCGGAACGAAGTTCTGCGTGGACTCGATTCTCGAGGCTATGGACCTGCCGAGAATCGAACTCGGACCCCATCCATGCCATGGATATATACTGCCATTGTACGACAGGCCCTTTAAAGTGAAATAAAACATAATATTATAAATCTATTCAATCAAACAAAATTAAGGGCGAATAGTCTAGTAGTTAAAACGACCCGTTCGCGTCGGGTAGTCCTGGGTGCGATTCCCAGTTCGTCCATTCAGCCAATTCTCAGAAGCAAAACCATCACTAATATCCCCAAACCAACCAAAAGAACCTGCAAAAGAGACTTCGAAATCTTCATTTCCCTGTGAAGCTCCGGAATCAAATCACTTCCGGCAATATAAATAAAGCCCCCAGCAGCAAGCGGAATAAGAACATCTGTTAAATTGGAAACAAAGCTTCCCAGCCATAATGCAAGCCCCGCGCCTAAAATTGCAATTAACGCTGACAGCAAATTAAGCAGCAACGCCTTCTTTCTCGAAAATCCCCCGTGAACAAGAACTGCAAACTCTCCCATCTCCTGGGGAATTTCATGCAAAAAGACAGCAGTGGTAGTTGCAATTCCAAGAGGAATGCTTGCCATATAGGACGCAGCAATTATCATTCCGTCAATAAAGTTGTGCAATCCGTCCCCAATCAGGTTCATATATGCAAAACTTTTCTTTCTATGTTCTTCACAATTTGCACTATGGCAGTGCCTCCACTTTATCACCTTCTCAAGAATAAAAAAGAGCACAATCCCCAAAAGAACAGAAACTGAAATTATAAGGCTAAACCCATTCTTTTTTACAGCCTCAGGAAGCAAATGTATGAATGCATCCCCGAACAATGCCCCCGTTGAAAAGCTCACTATATAAATCAAGAAAGTCTGAAATCTTTTCTTGCTGATAAGAACACTGAATATCCCAAGAACAGAAGTTATGCTCACCAGAAGCACACTAATAATCGAATAAGCAAAGACACTTGCCATCTTAGCAATCAATAATGACTAAATGTTATATCTGCTTTAGTCATTCTCCTGTAAAACTCCAGGTCAGGATTTACTACTTTTGACTTGAACAAAATAAAATTAAGCCCCTCCCAGAACAAAAACCATCCTCCAGGCTCAAGAAGAACAACTAAAAACTCCCCAAACAAATTCCTCTGTCCATATTTGAAAAGTATATAAGCCGCAGCAAGCATAAAAACAATGCCAAACCCAATAAAAAACAAGCCCTGAGCAAAAATCCCCTTCTTTTCTTTCTCAAGCATTTCTGTATGCTTTCTGAAATGCTCTCTCAATCTTCTTTTTATGACTATTTCCTTGTCAATCCTCCTCTGAGCAACAGGAATCATTAATCTAAGCTCAAATTCTCCATCAGAAGTCTCCCTGGTCGCTCTTTTAGCCTCGGCCAAAAAGTCCACGGATAAAGCTCTCTGCGCATAAGCTCTGGGATCAAAACTCGAAAAAATATCGTTATAAGTATCAAGAAGAAGGCTTACCTCGCTTTTCGCAAGAAGCTCCTGCTCTTCGCTCATTTCATCTTCTCTCACCTCTCCCATGCACAAAAAAGCAATTTTGTATATTTAAATCTACTCAAAAGCCTACTTCCCCAAGAATCCCTTGGGATTGAATATGGGAATCAGGATAAAATAGGCAAGCGCCCCAATCCAGCTGAACACAACTATAATCAATATCCAGACAACTTTTTCCCAGTCCTTCTTGAAATTCCTCTTCGCGCAGTCAATTATGCTCCAAAGCCAGAAAGCAATGACTATTATGCCTACCAAAACCCCATATATAAAGAAGTTATCAAGATACGCGAAAGAAATTATCCCCATTTCAAGCCTTGCCCTCCTTTACCCTGGTTTCAACAAGCTTTCCGGCTTTTTCAAACTTTGTTTCCCCAGAAAGCAAACCTCTAAGCACATTCTTCAAATCCGCAACCTTCACCCTTATCTGTTTAGTTGTGTCCCTCTCTCTTATCGTGACATCTTTTCCCTTATCTGAGTCTGTGTCTACAGTTATGCAATAAGGAGTTCCAATCTCATCATTTCTTGAATATCTTCGCCCGACGCTTCCGGAATCGTCATAGAGAACATTCCACTCCCTTCTCAAATCTTTGTAAATCTCTTCGGAAAGTTTAATCATCTTGTCATCCTTCACTATTGGAAAGATAGCCGCTTTTACAGGAGCAAGTTTGGGATGCAGATGCAGGACAACATTCTCCCTCTTCTTGTCATAATCGTATGCGGCGCACATAAAAACAAGAAACGCGCGCTCAACTCCCTGTGAAGGCTCGCAAACAACATTAGGAAGCACCTTCTCCCCATTATCTTTTGTTATTGACATGCTTGTCTTTGAGAACTTCTCATGCTGCTTTAAATCAAAATCCGCCCTGTTTGCCATTCCCTGCAGCTCTTTCCATCCAAATGGGAAATTATATTCCAAGTCCCACGTATCAAGAGCGTAATGGCTTTTTTCATCCTTCATGTGCTGCCTGATTCTGAAATTCTCTGCTTTCGCTCCAAGATTTGTAAACCACAAGAACTCCTGCTCAAGCCAATAAGCATGCCAATCTGTTTTTATTATTCCTTTTTTGAATGCATCTTTGAATTTCATCTTCACAGGCTCTTTGCTCCTCTCCTGCAAGTCGGCAGAATAAACTAAAATCTCGCTCTCGCCAATCTCATAAGGGCAGTTTTCTTTTGGGTCAATAAAATATTCTATTTCCATTTGCTCAAATTCTCTGCATCTGAACAAAAAGTCTCTGGGAGCAATCTCATTCCTGAATGCCTTGCCAACCTGTGCAATGCCAAATGGAAGCTTCATTCTTGCATCATTCTGCACTGCTTTGAAATCCACAAATATCAGCTGTGCAGTCTCAGGTCTTAGGTAAGCAAATCCTTCAGTGCCCACGTCAGTCCTGAACATTGATTTGAATTCTCTCGCACTGGAAGAATCAAATTCCCCGCCGCAATCCGGGCACCTTGCCTTCCCAAGCTCATGCTTGTCTATCTTGTTCGGCTTCTTGCATTTTTTGCAAATTACTAAGATATCGCTGAAGCTTGCAACATGCCCTGAAGCCTCCCAAACCTTGGGATTTGTTATTATTGCGCCATCAATTCCAGTCATGTCATCTCTGCCGTAAACATGAAACATCCACCACTCTCTTTTCAGATTATTCTTCATCTCAACGCCATTGGGCCCAAAATCCCAGAAACCAGCCAAGCCGCCATAAATCTCCCCGGAAGGATAAACAAACCCTTTTCTCTTGCAGAAAGTCGCAAGCTCGTCAATCGTAAGAACTGGCGCAGCCTTTTTTTCTTCCTTCTTCATATTATTGAATTAAAATCAGATTATTTAAATTATACGAAATAAAATAAAACAAAAAGCAGAACTACTTGCAAATTCCGCCCATTCTGCAAACAGTTATCCCGCACTTAGGGCACTTGCCTTTGGCAATCTTGACGCCCTTGGCAGTTGTGGACTCCACTGGCTCCTTTATGTCAACCTTTGCCTTGCATTTAACGCAATATCCTTGTGTTACCATTGTGACCTCCCGATGTTAAACAAAGATTTGTTCCCTTTTTAAATCTTTAGACGTAAAGAAGACACAAAAATATAAAGGTTTATATCATCCATGCAACAATTATCATAATGAAAAAGCAAATAGCCCTCAAAATAATTCTTATAATCAGCATTACAGGCATTTTATTCTCAGGCTATCTCTCATATACAGAACTATTTGCCCCCTCAGCATCCTTCTGCCCAACAGGGACATGCCTACAAAAAATAGCATCTCTCCCTGTATGCATCTACGGCTTAATCATGTACATAATAGTCTTCATAATCTCAATTCTCGGCTTAATCTCCAAGAAATAATAGTTAAGATAATTTCTTTCCAGCCAAGGGTTCTTTCTTTTCTAAAGAAAGAAGGCTTAAGCGCACGCCTCTTCGTTCACCGCAGCGAGAAAGCCCGCAGCCGAAGGCGAGGAGCTTCACAGCAAGAGTGAATCGAAGATAAGAAGCGCACGCCACATCGCCCCCCAAAAATCCAATGCGTTTTTAGTTGCTTAATTTGCGTGATTTATTTTTTCTAATATCTGAAAGATGTGCCAGTATAAATATTTTTCTATGAAATTAGTTCATTGTCTTATCCAGAAATAACTTCCTAAATTTTAGGTCCCAGAATACATTAAGCTTTATTTCCACACAAAAGGGCATTTCATAGTAACTATTGAATAGTAACAAATAGAAAGATTTAAATATCCCTATTCTTAAGGAAAAGCATGACAAACAAAACAGAGTTTGGTGAAATCGGCGGAAGAGAGTGGCTTACTTGCAGGCATGATGGCGTTGCAAGACAATACGCATTTCCGCCTGTGCAAGGCACTCATAGGGATTGCTACCAGGCTTTGAAGGAAGATTCTGAAGTTGTTCCTGCTGAAGGGCTTGACTTAGCTCTTATAGTGAATGGCGCTTACACTCAAGATAGCAAAAGATGGGCATCTGTAAGAAAAGACTGCTTTGTTAATAGATATACAAGGTCGCCTACAAGAATGCTTTGGGTTCCTAAAGGCAATGAACTTGCAGGAATAGTCCTTGAGAGAGATTTGGAAGGAAAAGGAAGAACAAGCGAGATGAGATTGCCAAAGAATATTGACGGATGGAAAAAGGGAGAAAATGGAATTTACACAAGCCCCGATAATCAATTGACATTTGTTCCTGCTGAGAGCTACAAGCTCGGAGAGCATAGCAAGGGCAGTTTTGCAAAAGATGGATTTGCCACAGCTGTTTTGACAGCAGAAGGGGCAGAAATATTCGCAAAAACAGCAGTTGACGCAAAAAGAACACCTTGGACTTGGGGCATTGACATAAGTGATATTTCAAAACCAGAGCAAAGAGTCGTTGACTTGGTCGAGGGCGATGTCAGGTTGAGCCTGGTTGGCAGCAGCTGGGGCGACAGCGGCAACGGCTATGCGTTTGGGGTGTCCAGAACTGGCGAAGCCAGCGCGCAAAAAAAGTAGGCAGTTTTTTATAATCTAAAGTTCGCATTCTATTGTCTTAGCAAATCAAATTTGATTGGCTAGGGCCACACGCCTATTAATTAGTGCATTATTCAGATTTATTTTAAGCCATGAAATTCAACCACGACATTAACTAGTGATGAAGAAACCGAAAGTGCGCCGAGCGAAATATGAAGTGGTGGTGGCATGAAGATTAAGAGGCTACAAAGTCGTTGACTTGAACGAGAACGATGACAGGTTGAACCTGAATGGCAACAACTGGAACGACAACAACAACGGCTATGCGTTTGGAATGGCCCTGGCACTAAGACACTATGCTATGAATACGAGAAACTTGTATAAAGAGGTTTATTCTATCAGGAATTTGAAAAACGCCTGGAAAAAAGCGAGAAAAGGAAAGACTCAGAAGCTGGATGTAATTGAGTTTGAAAAGGATTTGGTTGCTAATTTATCCAAGCTTCATGAAGAACTAAAAAGCAAGACATACAAACCAAAACCACTTGCAACATTCATTCTGCGAGACCCGAAAACAAGAGTTATCTCAAAATCAGATTTTAGGGATAGAGTCATTCATCATGCGCTTATCAGAGTAGTCGGAAATATCTTTGAGAAGCAATTTATTTACGATTCCTGTGCAAATCAAATAGGAAAAGGCAACCTTTTTGCTCTTGAGAGATTCGATAAATATGCAAGAAAAGCCACTCAAAACTATACACGCGCGACTTTTTGCCTTAAAGCAGACATTAAGCATTATTTTGATGAAATTAATCACGAGACTCTTATGAATATCATTTCAAGGAATATAGAAGATGCAAACGTTTTATGGTTAATCCGGCAAATCTTGTCAAACAACGCATGCGGTTCGGGGGGGGGGCGAACGACCCCGAGGCATGCCACTGGGCAACCTAACCTCTCAGTTCTTTGCGAATGTTTATCTAAACGAATTGGATTATTTTGCAAAGCACACGCTCAAAGCGAAATTTTACATCAGATATGTTGATGATTTTGTTATTTTGCATCATTCTAAAAATCAATTAGATGTCTGGAGAGAACAAATTGATAACTTTTTAAGAGAAAAGCTAAAAATCGAGCTTCACCCATGCAAATCCAGGATTGTCTTGTTATCAAGAGGGGTAGATTTTGTTGGTTTCAGAAATTTCAATCACCATAGGTTGCTAAGAAAGAGAAACATAATCAACCTAAAAAGAAAAATTGAGAGATTTGAGAAGAAAGAGATTAATTTTTGCAGTTTATCTGAGAGTTATCAGGGATGGCAGGCATATGCAAGATGGGCGAACGGCTATAATTTGAGAGAAAAGACAAAAAAGGAGATAATCAGCGCAATTTGGGATAGATTTTGATTAAGGAAGGGGACCACAGGAATCAACTTTTGTAGGCACCCGAAATAAGCAGAGCTTATTTATGGTATCGGAAAAAGGCTTAAAATCTGCATATATGAGAGGTTTAAAGTCTAAAAAAGCAAATCGAGGTATCGGAGATTTTGGTGTTTTTTGAGCCATTTTTCAAATTGCTTGATAAATGTGGTTCTTGTAAATGTTTTGCCGAATTGATGATATCTTGAGGCAAAATTCTCGTTTGTCACAACAAAACAATATCTGCCCTCAAAGTTTTTCTTCAATTCATCCACTTTTCTCGCCAATTGCTCTCTCGCTTTGAGATACAAGCTGCCCGTTTCGATTTCTATTGCATATTTCTGGCCATTCAATTCAAATATTATGTCCGGTTTTGCTGTCTCAAATAATTCTATTTTGTCAGTTTTTAATTTTAGGTAATCGGCTATGTCAAATGTCAGAAAGAAATGCTCGCGATTCTCATTTTGCCTGGGCTTTATCAGATATATTTCCCTCTTTCGGTTAATTCCAAAAAATTTGGCTTCCTTGTAGCCTTTCGCCAGAAGGTATCTCAAATCATCAATTGACAAATACCTGCGCCTGAAAAATCTCTTATCGGGATCAACTTTAACCTTGTGAGAACGTTGCTTGGCTAAAGCCTTTGTCGCAACGTTCTTTTCGGTTTTGCATTGTTTCTTTTTGATAAGGAGTTGTGTCATTGCTTTCCGATTTGCATTAAATCCGATTTTTATAACATTATTTAGAACTCTCTGTTAATCAATATTTTAAGACAGGACTTGTCTCTGTAATCTTTGGAATAGCAATATTCATTCTTTCTTTCCCGTTGTCAAATTCGACTTCAAGGCTTATCATCCTCATATTCCTGAAATTAATAATGCTTGTTTGGACAGATTTTATCTTCTTTAATGATACAATCTTGGATACCAATTTTGATAGGACATCTGAGACGTTCATTATCTGCATAGCAACAAGATTTTCACTTCTATCAAAATCAAACACAAAATTGCCTACTTCCACAGCCCCAGCAGATTTTGCACCAGGAAGATAAATAAACAAATCATCATTATCTTCATCATAGCTGAACTCAAATTGTTTCATTTTCCTTTCTCTACAAGGCGTTGCCACCTTCTATTGACACTAATGATTGTAGCTATAATAACCTTTCCGTCCAATATCAGGATATATCTGTGATAAAAGCTATCAGAAATGGCAAAATAGCAGTCGTATTTCTTCTCATTCTTCTTTTTAGTCTCCTGCTCTTCGAAATGCACCAATTTGACGGGATTTACGATATTGTTTTTGACTTCTTCAAGATTAACTTCCCTTACATAAGCCTGAAGGTCGGCATGCTTTGTTACGATGATATCTTCCTTCTTGTAGCTTCCGAGCTTTGCTTTTAGTCCTTCCAAATCCATCCTTTTCATTATCGGCAGAGATTTATAAGTGTTCTCAGAGTTTAACCTCCTTTATTTTCTGAGCAATCAACGCCAAAACCTCTTTGTTTTTGAGAAGGGATTCCATAACTCTGTTTAAATCCTCGTTATCAGTCTCTTTTGCGGTTATCTTATATTTTGTCTCTTCATCTAAAATAGAGCCGCAAACCCTGCAGCATTTGTTTGTTGATTCATTGTTTGCCTTGCACATCATGCAAATAACTGGCTTCAGTTTTGTTATTTTCTCGCTTTCTTTTTCCTTGAGTCCATAAAGCCCAAGAAGAGCCTCATCAACATCCCTTCCAGAGAGATGAACATACACAGAAGCCATGTCGCTTGCCCTTGTCCATCCAAAAAATACTTTCAATTGCTGTTCTGTGAACCGGCTTGCAAGATAAGTTGCCCTTGCATGCCTGAAATTATGGGGATTCACCCTCTTCTTTATACCTGCCCTTTTTGCAGCAACCCTTAACACCTTGCATAGAGCAGAATACTCGAGCATGTCAGGTTTGTTATTTCCTGTCCAAAGAAATGCTTCTGGGTTGTCCTTATCATGGTGCCTGTTGATCCATTCTACAAGATATGGCTCAGAGCTTATCAGTCTTATTCTTCTTCCCCCCGTCTTTCCTGAAACTATAAACAAACAGCCAGGCTTCTCAAAAACCATTTCTTTAAGCCTTATTTTTAGAAATTCCCCAATCCTGCAGCCAGACTCGTATAAACTGCTTATTATTGCCCTGTCCCTTGAACTCTTGCTCGCATTAATCATCCTAAGAATATCCTCTTCGGTTAACAATTCAGAAGGCAGCTTATCATTATGTTTCTTGAAAGAAGTCTTAATCCATGATGTATCAATCTTTTTTCCATTCTGGGAAGTCCATCTGAAAAACTTCTTAATAACACCCCTATAATCCACTTTTGTTCTTGGGCTGTAATTATCCATTAACTCTATTTTAGCCACCAGCTGTTTGATATCTTCAGTACTACAATCGCCGAAATCTCTCTTCAGCCAGAGGGAGATATTTTTTAGGATATGCAAGCATTTTACAATTCTTGGCAGGCCTATGTTGTTTGCCAGGCAATCATCCTTAAATGCAAACATCAAGGTTCGGTTATTTTGAGGGATTTGAACGTTATTTTCAATGCTCGCGAAAAGTCTTTCCGCATCCCTCTTGTGATGATATATGCCTTCCATGATTTATCCTCGTTTTGACGGCTAATAAACCACGATTAAAAAGCACACTTTGGACTTTATAGGATAAGCGCACGCCAGGAATTGAACCTGGGTACTTCGGGCTGCAGCCGAATGCAAGAACCACTATGCGACGTGCGCGTATTTTGTTCTCTCACTCAGAGGAGTTCGGGGTATATAAAACCCTTTCGTTTTCCAAAAATTATACTTAGTTTGATTCTTCAAGCTGACAAAGCCAAAAATACTTCTCCATTTTTCCAAAGACTTTTCGCCACTTACGCCTATAGCAGGAGTTCTATCACTCTTCGACCTTCGGATATAAGGATTGAATCCACGTTCAACAAGAAAACCTTTCAATTGTGCAAGAAGAGATTCACTAGAAGTCTTTATCTCCAAACGAGGATAAGTTGGATATTTCCCAACTTTTGACTTTGAAAAATACAAACATCCATCAGCCTCAAACAGCCCACGAATTACAGAAGTTACATTCTCCTCAGTTAAACCCCTTGGAATCGTAATTGTGAAAGTCTTCTTACCTGCAGGAATACCCATCGAAATCAATTTGTCCATAAAATTTTTATCATAGAGCATTATTCTAAGAGTTTTGCCTTTCTCTCGTTCATGAATAAAAAATTGCGGTTTACTGGGAGATAACTCTTTCAAGAAATCTTTAATCTTTACAAAATAATCATAATCTTCCTCAACATTACCATCCAATTCAAGTCTATACTTTCTATATTTTTTATTGTAAAAAATACTGCCATCGCCGATAATAAAACCAATTAGTTCGTAGATATCCATCACAAATGTCCAGTACTGAACAATAAATATATTTCTAACTATCCTAAAGTTTCGACTATTTATTTGAGATTCTTCACAAGAGCAAGCACATTCAGCTCAATGTCATTAACCCTCTTCCTTATTCCCTGAACATCTGTCTCAGAAACATCAGGAATGTCCCAAAATGTAACCGGCTTGCCCTGAATCATCTCTTTATCCCTGAACATATCCGGAGAAACGTTATTAGCCACAATAATCAGCCTGTCTGCCCACTTCAAGAGAAAAGAATCTATTTTCACAGCCCCCTCATCCCGCATTGAAATTCCCCTCTGCCTCATTTCGGACATTACCGCCCTTGCAACATAGGGGTGCATAATATCTATAGCAATCCCAGCACTCTTCACCTTAGCAATTTCACCCTTATAATGATGCCTAAAAAGCGCCTCAGCCACCTTGCTCCTGAATCTGTTATGCTTGCACACGAATAATATGTTCATTCACATCCAAATAAGCCCAAACTTTTAAACAATGTTATATCCCAGTATACACATCCATTCCGTCAATTGCGAAGTTTTAAATAATATCTTTGAGATTTTGAGATATGCTCCCGTAGCTCAGCCTGGATAGAGTATCGGACTTCTAATCCGATGGTCGCAGGTTCAAATCCTGTCGGGAGCGCTTAAAAAACCTATATAAACACAGGTCAGCTGATAAGAACATGCAAGATATAAAACTGACATTTCTTGGAACGGGAGATGCGATTCCCACCAAAAAGCGCAGTCACAGCGCCATTTTGGTTAGCTTTGCCAATGAAAACATGCTCATAGACTGCGGAGAAGGCACACAAAGGCAGTTTAGAATGCTTAATCTCTCTCCAACCAAGCTTACAAGAATATTCATAACACACTGGCATGGCGACCACATGCTGGGTCTTCCAGGACTATTCCAAACATTGGCACTTTCAAACTACCAAAAAACCCTGAAGGTCTACGGCCCAAAGGGAACAAATAGATACATCCAATTAATCCAAGAACTAATAATTGATTTCCGAATAAAACTTGAAGTGCATGAAATAGGCGCAGGCACAATTGTAGATGAAAAAGATTTCAAAGTCGAGGCAGCCGATATGAGGCATACAAGACCGACACTAGCCTATTCCCTAATCCTTAAAGATAAAATAAGATTGGACAAGACAAAGCTAAAGAAACTAAAAATTCCAAATTCTCCCATAATCAGAGAGCTCCAGAAAGGAAAAGACATAACGCTAAACGGAAAGAAAATAAAAGCTTCCCAAGTCGCATACCTTGAGAAAGGAAAAAAGATAACAATAATTTTGGATACTGCATTCAATCAAAATGCGATTCATTTAGCAAAAAATTCCGACATTCTGGTATCAGAATCTTCATTTTCAAAGGAAGATGCAGACAAGGCAGAACAATTCAAGCACATGACATCTGTTCAGGCAGCACAAATAGCAAAGAAATCAAAATCAAAGAAGCTGATACTCACCCACATCTCACAAAGATACGAGCATCATCCCGAAATAATTGAAAAAGAAGCAAAAAAGATTTTCAAAAATACAAAGTTAGTCAAGGACTTCGATTCTTTCAAGATTTAGATTGCTCTTATTTCGCCAAAGAAGTCGAAGCAGGAGAGATGAAGATTATTGTATCGCCTCTCAGAAAAGTCAATCCTATGTTTTTCTTGACTTCTCCCTCATGGACTTCCTTCGCATTGTCCAACACAACATTTACGTGTATGTCAAACGCCAGCAAAGTTCCCACAAATTGCTTGTCTCCCTTAAGAGATACAAGAACTTCCTTCCCCTTTGATGCATTGAGCAAATCAAGTGGTCTCTCAATTCCGTTTACCATAATTGCTCTCATTATGCGACATATTTAAACTTATCTGTTATCCGGGGCGTATTTTATTTTAGAAAGATATTTAAACAAACTTTTTTCACTCTAACTATGAGATTAGGAATCAAAGTTACCGGCGGGAAATATCACGCAAGAAGAAAGAAACGCCTTCATGAAAGGCAAAGTCAGGAGAGACTTGTTATTCTTGGAGAAACAAAAAGAAAGCAAATGCGGGCAAAGGGCGGAAACATCAAAGTTACAATGCTAAAATCAAATGTAGCAAACGTTCTTGTTGATGGAAAGGTCAAAAAGGCGGAAATAAAAAACGTTGAAGAAACCCCGCAAAACAAATTCTTTGCCCGTGAAAACAGATTGATGAAAAGCGCCATAATCGAAACTTCACTTGGAAAGGCAAGAATAACAAATCGCCCAAGCCAGGAAGGGCAGGTTAACGCAGTTCTGATTGAGAAAAAGTAAAAATTCGCTTTAAATAAGCCAAAATTCCTTCCAATTTTATCGTCGACAAAATTCCAATAAACAGAAAGGTTTAAATACTCTCTGCGCAGTAAGATTTATAAATCTTACCTCTACTCAAATGACATATGTCAAAAGATGCCCGGAATGCAAAAGTGTCGACTTAACATACGATGAACAAAGAGGAGAAATAATCTGCAACGAGTGCGGGCTCATTGTTGAAGAAAAAATGGTTGACACTGGGCAGGATGTCGGCGGGCAGTTTGACAAATCTGACAAGAAAGGCAGAGGAGGCGCTCCAATTTCTATGCAAAAATTTGACAAAGGCCTAACAACCAATGTCGGGGAGATATCAGATATCTACAAATTGGAATCAGGACAAACAAGAAAATTCCTCAGATTAAAGAAATGGCAGGAAAGAGTATCAACTTCGATTGAAAGAAACCTCAGATTGGCAATGGCAGAGCTTAGAAGAGTCGCTTCCTTCCTTAATCTTCCATCCGTAGTAAGAGACGAAGCTTCCAGAGTCTATAATTTCGTTCTTCAAAGAGGATTAGTGAGAGGAAGAAGCATGGAATCAGTAATTGCAGCATGCATCTATGCAGCTTGCCGTTCCTACAACATCCCAAGAACGCTTGATGAAATAGCCGCAGCATCAGATGTTGAAAGAAAAGAGATTGGAAGAACATACAGATTCATAGTAAGAAAATTAAAAATCAAAGTCACCCCAAGCTCTCCGAAAGATTACATCTCAAGATTCTCATCAATCCTTCATTTGAGTCCAAAAACACAGAATGAAGCACTTAAAATTCTCAAGAGAGCAGATATAAGCGAGCTCACAAGTGGAAGAGGCCCGGCAGGCATTGCTGCAGCTGGATTGTATGTTGCAGCCCTCATGAATGATGAAAAGAAAACACAGAGAGAAGTTGCAGATGTAGCAGGAATAACAGAAGTTACAATAAGAAACAGATACAAAGAGCTGATAGAACGTCTGGGCTTGGAAGAAAAGCTCAAGGCAAAGGTTGCATCAGCCGAAAAAGAAAAAGCCAAAGCCCTTAAAGCCAAGAAGTAATAGCACAATAGATTTTTTATAGTTCATTCTTCAGCAATATTCATGAAAGCGCTCGTAGTCTGCAAGCATCCCCAGGAGCAAATAACAGGCGAAATAAAACAGATTATTGAAAATTCTTTTGAAAAAGTTCTATATTCATGGAAAAACACTCTGAAGAAGCAGGAACTTTCAGACATAGACATAATAATTTCAATCGGCGGCGACGGGACAGCCCTCTCAGCTTCTCATTTCATAGAAAGCAAGCCTCTTCTCGCACTAAATTCTTCCCCAGAAACAAGTGTTGGAGCATTAACAACAATAACGCCCGAACAGTTAAAAGAGAAGCTGGAGCAGATAAAACTAAACAACTTCAAGACAGAAAACCTCGAAAGAATTGAAGTTTCAATAAATAATAATCCGATAGAGCATCTTGCACTGAATGATATATTCATAGCAAATGAAAAAGCCTATCTCATGTCAAAATATAAAATTCTGTCAAACGGAATGGAAGAAATCCAGCGCTCATCAGGATTAATCTTCTCAACGGGAACAGGCTCAACCGCCTGGTTCAAATCAGCAGGCGGAACACCATTCAGCCCGCAGGAAAAATTCATTAAAATGATAGAACGAGAGCCCTATAGGGGCAAAAACACCCAAAAACCAATAATCCAAAGGAAAGAAATAAAGGAGAATGAAGAAATAGAGATTATCCCCCTCGTAAAATCTATCCTCGCAGTAGATTCAATAAGAGAATATGCAATAAATCCTGAAGACAGGATAAAAATAAGAATCTCAAGGCATCCGCTCAAACGGATAATTTAAAACCCACGTAATTTTACCAGTTCCATGCGGGTGTGCCGGAGTGGTCAAACGGGCGACGTTTAGGCCGTCGTTGCTTAGTGCATGCCTAGGTTCGAACCCTAGCACCCGCATCTTCGTTCACCGAAGGATTAAAGCCCGCAGTGAAACGAGGAGATTTAAGGCGAGAGTGAATCGAAGAAAGTATTACAAAGGTTCAGAGATATCAATCTCCTGCATATGACTAACCCTCCTCGTAAAATTAAGAAGAAACAACCTGCACAGAGAAGTTATATTCGGAAGTGGTTATCTTACCGGCAACATTATCATAAGTCTTAAGATTGAAAACAAAAGAATATTCGCCTGTTGCTGTAGGCGTCCCGACTAAAACACATCCGTCAGGCAACTTGTCTATCCTCATCCCAGAAGGAATTCTCGAACTAAGCGGAAGTTCGCAGGAAAAAGATTTTGCGGTTATCCCAGATACAATTACCTGTCTGTATTCAGCCCCAACCGTTGCCACGGGAAGAGTAGTCACCGGGGTAGTCTCTACAGGAACCTGAGATAATGCCTTTCCTTCAACTGCCTCAATGCAATTCTGAACATTCCTAACCTCAATCCAGTTTGATGTATATCCAGGAGCCTTTGCGCATGAGTCCCCAGATGCCAGCAAGAAAACAATTCTTTTATCAACTTTGTCCACGCAAACCCCGGCAGCACCATCTGCAAATCTCTTTCTGCAATCATCTTCAGGGATAATGGTTGTAGTTGGAGTCGCCTCGCCGGCTTTCTCCTTGCAGCAAACATTAGGGCAGTCACTTGAACCCTCTATCAATTCTCCCTTTTCAGGAGGGCACTCCTCGCAAACTCCTCCAAGAGAGATGCAAGCTTTTTCAGCAGGAGCAACCGGCTTGCCCTGCATTGTTGCAGCAATCTGCGGCTTCACAAGATTCCTTACGACAGCCGCATCAACATCTGCCTTCATGAGCAGCAATTTCGCCTTCTGATGATTGAAAACAATTATGGAAACCAAACTATCTGCTCTCGCCCTGAAATCTGCAACTTTCTTTGCATCGCCAATATTAGCCAATACATCCTTCTGAATCTCTCCCATCTTTGTCACTTCTGCATTAACTTCCCCCTCATCAGTTATAATCTGAGGGTTTCCGCCCAAAAGCTGCTTGTTATAAGCATCAATCTGCTGCAAAGTCTGGTTTCTCACACCGGCATTATTATCGCTTATCGCATTGCTTGCACTGTTCTTGTCAAGCCAGCACTTCATGTTCTTGTCGCCGCAATAGCCCACTTCCACATATCTTGAAGGGGAAGTGGACTGCCCAGGATTTAGAGTCGAGCAAATCCTCACAATTCCCCTGTTTGATATCTGAGGAGAGACAGTTTCCTGCACTCCTGCCTGAAGATTAGTAGGATTCACAAGCAAACCCCCAAAATTAGGGCTGCCGCTTACGCATCCGCTCTCTGTCGTTATCTCTTTTTCCTTTGCCTGGTTTGCAACAAAACTATCGGTTATATAATTCACAGCAAATGAGGTTGAAACCTGCTGGAACCCGCATTTCTCCTCTGCATTTATCCTGACGCAAAGTTCCTGATATCCTTCAGGAGCTGTAAAGTCCTTTGTCTCAGAGGCATAAGCTCCCTGTCTTACAAAACCAGTCGCAACTTGTATTGTCGAACTCTGTGGATAATAAGGTGAATTAGGAGGATTCTTCAGATAGACGCTGTAATATGCGCCTGCATTCTTTCCGGCATATATATGATAGAATACTTTGTATTGTGCAGTAGCAGGCACAGTTGCATCGCTGTACTTCATCGCCTGGAAAGAGGCAGTAAATTGCGGCGGGCTCTCTGCTTCAGCAAGGCTCTTTAACGCTGTCGGCCCCTTCCCCGAGATTCGCGCCTTGCAGAACTCGCTTCCAACTTCCTCAATTGACCTTGCCTGGAATGCCTTGAATGAATTTACAGCATAAGTCTGAGTCATATAGTCAACTGAACTCTTGGCATTATTCCATGCGCTTAGGGTGTTCATATACTCCCCGCCCCCGCGAACTTCTCCTCTTCCTCCGGTTACCATAATGTTAATCAGTTTAGGAACAAGCATGTTTGCAACAGGAGCAACCTGCTTCCAGAAGAAGTCGCATGTGTATATTGCAGTAAGCTGGTCGCATATTCCCACAAGCCTTCCTGTATTAAGGCTCTCCTGCAGGCAATCTCTGTGATTCTTTAATATTGAAACCCACGAATCAATCCCTGCCTGTATTCCGCTCAGGCATACAGGAATCAGCACGCCCCCATTTTGTGGCGTCCCAAAGTTAGGAAGACAAAGCAATGCGCTCCCGACTATTCCAGTCTGGATGACATCTGAAACAGGATAATCCCCCCCAAAGTCGCACCTCGTTGCAGGGCATATAACAGGATCGCAAACATTGAACAATATATTGCAATCACTTATGCTCATGACTTCCTGGCACTGCGTGGCAGTCATTGGAGAAGTCAGCGCCCCAGCCTGCATTTTGTTTCCTAAGACAGTGACAATTTTGCTGCCATACTGATTATTTGCCTCTCTTATTGCCTGCCTTGAATCTCTTATCAGCCTCGAAGAAGTTGCAGAATCCTGCCCAAGAATTGGCCTGTCCGAAGTGCCTTCAATATAAAGATCGCATGCGTCATTAATATCAATATTGCCATCATTTCCTACATTGCATATCCTCCAGCTCTTCGGCAATCCAGAGCTGTCATAGGACTTGACATTATTTCCTAATCCGACAAGAGATTCAACCCTCGCATACCATCCATTATTCAAATCAAACGGAACAATATTCGCCAAACTCTTATCAGGCCCGCTGCCAAAATATCTTACCTGCCTGTCAGCCGCCCTTATGCTATTGCCCTTAAGCACATCGCCTGCATCAACAAACTGGGAAATCCCAAAGTCTGCATTGAAGTTGCCAGAATACGGCTCTTCAATCTGAACAGCAGGATCACTGGGATTGTATTCATAAACTGCAAGCGGATTGAGAATTTTTCCATCCTTCTTGCCTACAACAAGATATGTGCCAAGAGTTCCCTTGTCAGATGCTCTTCCCGAAACAATCATGGCAGCATCAGCGCCAAGCCCGGAAAAGACATCTGCAGGTTGCGCGCTGGTGACTGGCTTACCGCCCAGAATAATGCTAGTTCCCTCCGTCTTCAAAGGCAATATCGTCCCGACTGCCGGCTTCGCGGCAGCCCCAACTCCAACCTGCGCAGTCTGCGCATTCAGGGAGTTTCTTGTCTGGATTACCTCTTTCTGCACTCTCTCACTATCCGCTATCTTGCTCTGTTTTGCCCTTAAATCTGTATCCGCAAAGCCATATGCTGAAGACTTGCCCTTCATCTGCAGGTCGTAATCAACATCCCTCATGTCAGAATATGTGTAAGGAATATTCCCGTTTGCATAACTGTCAGGATTCTTTATCCCGTGTCCATCAAGAGTCTGCGTGCCATACTTGGATACAAGCTGGGTGTAATAAGCCTTAATCGCGTTCTTCTCATCAATGCTCTTGCCAGAAAGCAAATTGCCTGATGTAACCCCTGGCTGTCCTTCAGCAGCAACAATTCTCTTATTTACATCATTCATAGCATCAGTTCTATCGCCGATTTCCTTATTTATCGCATCAGCTTCCCCGCTAAAGCACTGTGTCATTGTTCTGTAACCCTTTTCTTTGTTAGCCACCATGCTCTCGCACTTCTTCTTCCATCCAGTTGGCCCATTCATTGCATCCTGCCTTGCCTTGGCCTCCCCGCTTGCCCCGGATATAAAGTTCTTCACAGTTATAGCTGCCGCAGTTGCAAGGCACGTTGTTTTAAGTCCAGTTACAACTTTCTCAAGCCTCTTTGATATGCTCTCCCATTTTTGTATGCTCTCATTTATGTTCTTTATCATATCCTTTGTCTTGTCTGTAGACAATTTAATGGCCCTTTTCTCAATTCCAATCTTCACTGTAAGATTCGTTTCAGTTTCAGTGCCAATTGCCTTTGGCAGAATCCTTATTCTTGCAGCTACTTTTGCATTTACGCTGTTTAATCTCAGAGAAACCTTATTGCTGCACGCATTAATTGCATCCTGCCCTGTCCTGAGAGAAACTGTAGTTGTAACAGGTTTGTCTTTCGAATTGACCAGCGGGCATTGCACAACAACCTCTGCCCGGTTTATATCGATTATTCTTTTCAATATGACTTTTCCCCTGTCGCTGGTTGGGCGCGCCTCATTTTCTCCAAGCCCCTGTATGTTTTCTGTATTCCAGCTCAAGTCAACGGAAGGCTTATCCCCAGGCAGCTTAAATCCCTTCAAACTAACCGTGCTGTATTTTCCGTTAATATCAACAACTGCCGAAGCATTGCTTGCATCATTCTGGTAAATTCCGCTCAAAAGATTATTGTATTTGTTTATATCCTGCGAATTAGGATACTTCTCAATTATCTTCCTAAGAAGCCCCTCCTCTGTCGCATATTTGCCCATTTGTCTGGACAAGTCAATCGCAGCATATAATGCTGCCTCGCCATATGGAGCCGCAATTTCCACATCTTTTGGCTTATCCTGCGGATAGTCATTGGCAACCTGCTCATACTCTGCTATAGCTTGTTTGAATGCCTCTTCAGTTTTCGCGTCATACAGCTTATCAGACAGAGAAACTTTGCTTGCCACTATGACGCTGGCAGAAACATCACTCATCGTTTTAGATGAATCTGCCTTGTTTACAATCGTATAAACCCCCTTAGCCGTATCAGCCCCGCTTATAGTCCATATGTCACTTGGACTCTGCCCGGCAAGAAAAACCTCATCGTTAACATTAAATTTATAATTGAGGGGATCAAGTCTCAGCATAAACCTGCCTTTCGAGCCGCACGCTATGCTAAGATTGCCTATGCCCCCACTGGAACTAACCCCAATATCCTGAACAACGCATGCGTCATCCAGGAACCTGCTTCCGCGGTAAACCTCCACTGTATCAGTGCCGCTCACACCGCTTATTTCCAATACCGCCCGAGATTTTGAAGCTTCCATACTGTCATAAGCAACCTGCACCGCAGCCATGCAATAGCTCCCAGGGAAATATATCTCCCTTGAAACCTGCCCCTTCTTAACGCTGACAGTTGATATGAGCCTGTCTCCAAAATAAACAGAAACAGCAGCATTATTTTCATCAACCTCATTTAATCTGACAAAATATCTCCCGTTCCAGAAGCTCTGCCTCGCCTTGGCAATTTCCCAATCACTATCGCTGACAGGCTCAAGAATAAATTCTGCTCTTCCTACTCCAAGCGAATTGCCCGCCTCATAATCCAATTGGGCTGACAAATTAACTGTCACATAATCCGGCATATCCTTCTCATTTGGAGTTCTCTTCAGCACCACAACAACATAACCTATGTTATTGATAATCGGGCTCCCAAGAAGCATATCTCTTGTTCGCAGAGCCGCCCTCGCCGGATGAAATCCCGTTCCAACAACCGTAGCAGGATACTTCCCGCCGAATCTGATATTTCTTATTTGCTTTACATCTATCAATGGGTTTATTTGCAGTGCATCAATCTGGCAGAAAACCGGAACATTCTGGTCAGCAAGCAAATCGCTTCTCACAACAGCAGGCTGGCAGCCCGCAGGGGCAACCATCAGCAAAAAGTCCTGTCTCGCACGGCAATCGTCTTTATTTGTCAGCACAGGCCAATATGAGCTCAAATCAGATTGGGAATAATATTGCTGGAAATCCGCCTGAGACTGATAATTCACAAACCCTGCGCTTCCAGTAGCTGCAACAATTTCAGAAAATAAAATGATTGAAATCACACAAACCACAAAAACTAAAAGATTATTTCTTGCATTCATACTGCAAGAGCCACCCCCATGCTGTCAAATGCCTCAAAATTATTCTGCAGTTCATCAAGCGACTTTGGCATAGGCAAAGAATCAACCTCAAGTTTTAACTTGCCCTTCTGCAAATCAGAAGGAAGTATGTAAATCTCGGATTTCCCTCCCCCAATCAATGCAGAATCTATCTTAGTCTCAGGAAGAACTATGTCCACGCACTCTTCCTTTGTCACTCCAAGGAAGCCTCCAATCACGCCGCCGCTGGATACTTCCTGGCACTGTGTTTTCTTGCTTGCAGGTATTGTAAGCGTGGAATTCCCATATGCATAAACAGTCACATTATAAAGCCCTTCAGATAATTTTATGCTCTCAGCATCAGGAAGAGCGGTTGAGACGCTCTTATCCGCCCCCTCAAACACAACTATTGCTATCCCTTCAAGAGACTTTCCTCCAACGCTCAACTCAACACCAACATCATACTCTTTTTCCATAATCAAGTCAACCGACTTTTCTTCATTTGTGGAAAATACCTGCTTAACATCGCTATAACCCTCTGCCCTTGCCTTAACATAGCCATTGACGCACGCAGGAGCTTTCCCGGCAAAAGTCCCTCCGCTCGTGCTCCCAAGAATGCACTGCTGATTCATGCATGAATAACTGATATTGGCGTCTATTTTATTCAATTCGGAATCATAAACATTTACCTGCACATCCTGTGTATTCAATTGGCAGATATCAACTTCTGTTGTGTCCTCACCAGGCAGCAAATCCGTCAATACAGCCTGTCTTGGCATGTTCTTGTCAATTATGACTACAACAGGGAACTGAAATATTTCTGCTCCTTCCATTATTTGTATCATTACCGGGAAGCTCATATCATAAACAAAATGATAAGGCGCATAGCAGAAGCCCATCATGCTCATCCCAGGCTGTGTTCCGACAGGTTCTGCAACCATCAGTTCATTATCTGCTCCAAATATCTCTATTTTAGTTGGCCATGCCCTCGAATAAATCAGGCTTACAGCCTGGTCTGAAGGCGTGTCAACAACAAAATAGTTCTTTTCCTTATTAGACAGGCTGTAGTAATCTCCCTTGAATTTTATTGAAGCTATGTTTGCCTCAAGCGCTTCTTTCAAAGTCGCAACAACATCTCTTGTCTTCCATATTTTTCCAGAGCAGCTTATTTCAACCCCGTCTACAGGAGCATACAGTCTGAGCACATCTGCGCTATAATTCTCAAGCAGCGCATCATCCCTTTGATTCTGGTAAATATTTATCGCGCTGGTATAAAGCTTGCCAAATTGGCTCGGGACAGTCGCCTCATGCGTGCTCTTCCTTGCCAAAACATCCCCCTTTGAAACAACCATGTCTGCGCCGACAGAAACACTGACGCTTGTATCGCTTATTGTAGTCTTCACAACAGGAGTGCTCAAATTTATAGCCGCGCCCTCATTGTAAAAGTCATCAAAGTTGCAGTCATCGTTTACTTTTTCAGCAACATACCTTGAAATCTCATCCTGAATCTCCGCCTTTGAAGGCACATTTTCCTTGATAAGCCCATTGCCTGATACATAAAACCAATAAGGCACCGGAAATCCCAGAAAATTCAGCTGTGATGAAAATGGCGCATACTCGCTCCCAGGAATGTAGTTTTCAACATAAACGCGCCCGCCCTGGCTTTCAGCAAGGCTAATCGCGCCCTGGACTTCATACTCTATGCAGGACTGATAATAATCAAAAACTGGCTTCACCTCAGCAGGCACAGACGGCCCAAAAAGCTGCCCCCTGAATGTATAAAATACAACAATTGCCCCGACAACAACCAATGCAATAATGACATAAACTGCTATCTGCCCCCTTTTGTCAAAACCTTTATTCACTTTTTTGCCTCCTTGGAATCCGCTTTTTTCCTTATCAAATCAATAATCTCGCTGTTTATATCTCCTTTTATAGACTCCTTAAACTTTTCCCAAAGTTTCTCGTCTTCTACAAGTAGCAGATACTTCTTCATTCAACCCTCTTTCTCCGATAATAGCTTCTCTGATTTCCAGGGAAACTCCCTTCTCCAAAGAGAGTAAGCCTCCATATTTAAACATTTCTTATTAACTAACTAAGTTAATTAGTTAGTAACTTACTAATAATAGCCCGGTCAGTATAAAACAGCAATCAGGAAAGAAACAAAGCCTCTAGGGGGATTCGAACCCCCGACCCTCGGTTCGTTTGAATGCATCATGCATCAAACGCTTGCGATGCAATCGCATTGTACAAAACCGATGCTCTACCCCTGAGCTATAGAGGCATAAACTCTCAACATAACAATCCTTTAAAAACACTATGCTTATATTATTAGATAGGCCTCATAGTCTAATGGTAGAACGTCTCTTTCACGTGGAGAATGCCGCGGTTCGATTCCGCGTGGGGCCATATCATTAAACTTATATAGGATTAATTCCGAATTTTATTATGGCCTTGTAGTCTAGTGGTTATGACGCGTCTTTGACGTGGATGAGGTCGCGGTTCGATTCCGCGCAGGGCCATTTTATTAAAAACTAAAATAAGGCTTAAACGCTAATCTTTCTCGCATACTTCCCAATTATCGGAATCTCTTTCATATCCCCGCTCAATGAATAAACTATTCCAATCACCCAAAGGACAATCCATCCAATCCAAGCAACAGAAGCCAAAATCCATCCAAGAATGGGCACCAGGGCTATTATCCATATAACAACAGAAGCAATAAACAAAATCAACCCCTGCTTCCCATAGAACATAACATACTTGTCATTCTTTTTCACGGCAAGCGCAATAATAAAACCAATAACTGTCAGAAACACTGCAAGAAATGCAAATAGCTTCCTGTCATCCTCTTTCTTTGCCATGCTAGATCAAGTAAATTGTTATTTAAAAACCTATTCGTCTACAAAACTCGCCTTTCCGCCGGCAACAAGAATCTCGGCTACATCCTTCTCAAGATTTGCCAATTCTCCGGATGCAAACGGCCCAGCAACATTCCCAAGCAAATCTACAAACTGCTCAACATCCTGATTGAATATTATCATCCTGTATTTTTTTGCGTCCTCGACTTTTCTCTGGATGAATACGGCGGAAAGTTCCTTCTCAGATTCCTCAAACGACTTAACCATCTTCTCAAACAAATTTCTCTCCAAAGAAAGCATATTTTCGTAATCCCTTTTCATTATGCCTGTCTCGGCAGCCACAAAAACAAGATTGAGCAATTTTTTCTTCCTTCGCAGCATCAGCTCCTTGAATATAGCAACAGAATTTTCAAGCTGCTTTTTTGTCTTTGCAACTGAATCAACAAAAAGATTGCTCTCCATCGCAGACTGCTCCCTTTTCTCATTCAAATACTCTGAAACATCCACAAAAAAGTTCTTAGGCAGCGCCTGCAAAGTCTCATTGAATTTTTCTTTCCTCAAAAGCTCGTATAAATCATTATAGGTAAGCATTTAAAGAAAATTCAATAACAGTTTATAAAAATAATTATAGTCTGGTTATTTGGTGAAAAGACTATTCTTAAGGAGATTTCTGCCGGAAATCCTCCTCCCGCTAAGCCCGTCCTTTTCCGTGAATCTCTTCTCGCTTCCCTTTTCCTCCGGATAAATCAGGACCGGAACAGGCTCCCCACTATGCGCCTTTTTTCTGCACGCAGTAGTATGGTCTGCTGTAACAATCAATCTGTTCTCTCCGATGAATTTCTTTAGGTAAGAAAAGAAATCCTTGTCAATCATTTCTATCATTTTTACCTTGTCAAGCGGCTTATTGTCATGCCCGGGCACGTCAGTCTCCTTGAAATGTATATAGAAATAATCATACTTGTTCTTGTTCCACCAGAGCATTTTCTTTGCATATTTGATTGCATCCTCCAGCCCCTCATAAAGATTGCCGTAAACATCTATTCCCTTCAGCTTTGGATATTTGAATTTATAGACTCGCATCCCAACGCTCTCGCCCATTCCCATCTCAAGAGGCATATAACCCAGGCACATCCATTTTCCCTGGAGTTTTTTGAATTTTATTGGTGTACTGCCGGGATCCCTGCAAAGAATGATATTGGCAGAAAACAATCCCTTCTTTGCCCTTGCAATATTTACCGGATGCCTGTCCAATACCTCAAAACTCTGCCTGACAAAGCTGTTGACAAGCTCAGCAGCAAGCTTGGAATCTTCTTCATCATCAAGCGGTTTTGCAAAAGATACCTTTCCCTCCACCCCAAAAGCCACGCCGGCAGAGCCATAAGCGGGGTCAACATTGCTTATGTTGTCCGAAAATCCGCCCCTTATTACCAGCACTCCTCTATGCTGCACCGAAGTATAAAACTCGAACTTGAAAGGTAATTTGACATTCTCATTTATAGCCTTTGCCAGAATCCTTGCTTCCTCGGTGGTAAGAGTCCTTCCAGCCCTCCTGTCAAGAACATTCAAATTTTTCAAGTCATCAATGGTGGCAAAATTGCACCTAAAAGCCAAATCCCCGTTCTTTAGTTTTATTCCAAGCCCTATGGCTTCAATAGGCCCTCTCGGGGCAAAATTAGGGTCATATCCCATCAAAGAAACAATTGCGGCTGAAGATTCAGGCGCAACCCCCTCCTTGACTGTATAGCAATTGTCTATTCTCGACTTTTTTGCTATCTCATCAAGATTTGGAGTCTTTGCCACCTCCAAAGGAGTCTTTTCCCCGAGAGCAGAGCAAGGCTCATCAGCCACGCCGTCAATAATAATAAAAACCCCTTTCATCCTTGCAACAAACAATCGACATATATAAAATTAATTATTATCAACTTTTTAATTTGCCGTCCAATTTGTATCAAACCTAATATTTTATATATCGTTCATCCTATTTACAAATATGTTTGAGGCACTAAAGAAAAAAATAGCATCATGGTTAGGCAAGCCTGAGAAAAAAGAGAAGGAAAAGGCAAAAGCCAGAGCAAAAAAGGCAGGCAAGAAGATAGAAAAAAAGGAAAAGAAGCCAAAAAAACAGAAAAAGCAGGAAGCGAAAAAGACAGCAAAGAAAGAGCTCAAACCCCAATTAGAGTTTAACGCGGGAATGCAGAAATACGAGCCGGATTTAGAAAAAATTAAGGAAAAAGCAGAAGAAATCATAGAAAAAACAGAAACTCAAAAAGAAGCAGCAAAAGAATCCGCAGAAGAAGTCATTAAAGAAGTAGAAAAAGAGGAAAAAACAGAAGAAGAGGAACAACCAAAAAAAGAAGGATTTTTCTCCAAATTATTCAAAAAATTCTCAAGCGCCAAAATAACAGAAGAGAATTTCAATGAAATATTCGAAGGACTGGAAATAATTCTGCTTGAGAACAATGTTGCTCTTGAAGTCGTAGAAAAAATAAGAGAAAATCTCTCAAAAATTCTCATAGGCGCAGAAGTGAAAAGAACAGACATAGAAAAAAAGATTACAGAAAGCCTCAAGAAAGCCATTCTTGAAGTACTAATCGAACCTCCAAATCTCATAGAACAAATAAACCGCAAAGAAGATCCCCCCTTTGTAATGCTCTTCTTCGGAATAAACGGTTCGGGCAAAACAACCTCCATAGCAAAGCTTGCCCACAAGCTCAAAAAAGCAGGAATCACCACAATTATGGCGGCAGCAGACACATTCAGGGCAGCATCAATAGAGCAGCTCGAAACCCACGGCAAAAATCTTGGCATAGAAGTAGTCTCCAAGGAATACGGAGCCGACCCTGCATCAGTTGCGTTCGATGCAATACAATATGCGAAGAAAAATCACATTAGGGCAGTTCTTATAGACACTGCGGGAAGAATGTATACAAAACAAAATCTAATGAGAGAAATGGAAAAGATAGTCAGAATTTCCAAACCCGACCTGAAAATATTTGTAGGTGAATCTATAACAGGCAACGATGCGACAGAACAGGCAAAAACTTTCAATGAAACAGCGGGCATAGATGGAATAATTCTCAGCAAAGCGGATGTCGACGAGAAAGCCGGAACAATTTTGTCAGTTTCCCATGTAACCGGCAAGCCAATTTACTTCTTGGGCACAGGACAGGGCTATGACGACCTTACAGACTTCAATAAATCCTCTGTTCTCCAGCATTTAGGTTTAGAATAAAAATATAAACTTATCCGAAAATGGACCTAAACCAAGAAATAATTTTTTGCAATAATGATTGTTCAACGCATGAACTGTCAATGCAAAGATTTGTCAGGCACTCGTAATGCTGAGTGCAAGGTGCCGCCTCTTTGGCTTTTTGAGGCAAAAGATTATGAGTATCACCGCAATATACTGGAATGCCTTCAGACTCTGTTCTTGTTCCAACCGGCAAACATGCATCTCCTTTCTTGCATCCTGCGCATTGTGCTGTTAGATCTATGCATATGCTATTAATGCAAGTATTTGTCAGGCACTCATAATTTTGTTCGCATGCTGCCGCTTCCTTGGCTTTCTGAGGAAGCAACTGATGGCTAACAAGATCACAGTAGACTGGGATTCCTGCAGAGTCAGTTCTAGTCCCGAAAGGCAAACACGCATTATCTTTTACGCATCCCTGGCAAGTTAGTTTAAGCCTGGCCTCCTTCGTTTCAAAAGCGCAGTAGAAAAGTGTAATATCAGTAATGCCTTTTTCCATTCCTTCCTTTTCAGATGGAGGAACTGAGTGTACTTCCATTTTAGCAAATGTAAAATTAATGCCTGAAATAATTGCGCTTTCGCCAACTGCAAGTCTTGCGCTCTCATTACCAATACCAACACTAACAAATCCCTCTTTTAATGAAATTACTTTCAGAGTATATAATCCCTCAAAACCATAAGGTTTCCCCAAGGAAACATTTTGCCCTTCTTCTGATAAAACCCCGTAATGTGGCGTTACTCCCACCTGGCTGGCCAATCCAAAACACTCATTAGAAGTCATTGCATAAACCCCGCTAATAAATACAAGAGAAAACATAACAAAGATAAATGCTAAAATACCTCGCCCCATGTTAAGAAATAAAGAAATAATATATATATATCTTGCGCTTTCGAACCAAAATGTAACCTGGAATAAAAACCACAAATTTATTAACCATCCCAAAACATCTATTTCTATCCTATAGCTGATAAGGGAAGTTGTCAGCAAGACCTCAAGAACGAAAGTTCTTGATGGCACCCAAGAATCAGAAGATTCTTGGTGAACCGTAGGTGTCTTACGAATGCTCGAAAAGCTATCAGCAGTATTGAAGAAAACAACAGACAAGATAGCTAATGCCATATTCCTTGACAAAAACATGGTTGAATCCATAGTAAAAGACCTCCAAAGAGCGCTCATAGAGGCGGACGTCAATGTTCCCCTTGTCCTTGAGCTTACTAAAAAAATAAAGCAGGCAGCCCTAGACGAAAGAATAAAGGGCATCGAGAAAAAAGAGCACATAATCAAGCTTCTCCATGATGAACTGATAAAGATTCTCGGGCAAAAAAAAGAAATAAAGCTCGAAAAGCACAACGTTTTCCTTATGGTGGGCCTATACGGCGCGGGAAAAACAACCACAATCTCAAAACTTGCAGCTTACTATGCAAAGAGGGGAAACAAAGTCTGTGCAGTTGGGCTTGATGTTCATAGGCCTGCAGCCCAAGACCAGTTAAAGCAGCTCTGCGATAAGCTGAATATTAAGGCATTCATAGACAAAACAGAAAAAGACCCAAAAAAAATCTGGAAGAAATATGAATCGGAGCTGAAAGATTATTCCCTTGTTCTTGTGGACAGCGCAGGCAGAGACTCTTTAGATGCAGATTTAATAAAAGAAATAAAAGACATAGCCAAACTCTCAAAGCCCACAGAAACAATCCTTATCATGCCTGCGGACATAGGGCAGACGGCAAAGAAACAGGCTGAAGGCTTCAAAAAAGCAGTTGATATCACAGGCGTTATAATCACAAGAATGGACTCAACTGCAAAAGGCGGCGGTGCCCTCACAGCCTGCACAGAAGTTCAAGCACCGGTCATCTTCATAGGAACTGGAGAAAAACCAGCAGATTTGGAGCCATTTAATCCTGAGTCTTTCCTTTCCAGACTTTTGGGAATGGGGGATTTGCAGGCACTAATGGAAAGAATTCATTCTGCAATGTCTGAAGAAGAAATAGAAAAAACACAACAAAAATTGAGAGAAGGCAAATTCACGATGCATGAGTTTGAATCACAGCTCGATGCAATGGGTTCAATGGGTTCGTTTGACAAGCTGATGAGTCTAATTCCGGGATTAGGAAAGGCAAAAATTCCCGAATCAGCTATGGAAATGCAGCAAGTCAAAGTCAAAAACTGGAAATCTGCGATAAAGTCAATGACAAAGGAAGAAAAAGAAGACCCTGAAATACTTGAAAAGCAAACCTCAAGAATCCAAAGAATAGCAAAAGGGGCGGGCATAACGACATCCGATGTAAGAACACTAATAAAACAATACAGAATGATAAAAGAAATGATAAAATCACAATCCTCCATTACGGAAGGAAAGCTCGACCAAAAAACAATGATGAAGCTGGCAAGAAAGTTCGGCAAGAAGATGAGATTATGAAAAACAGAAATATAGTCTCTTTGACTCCCAGAACTTTCTTGTCTAAGGAAAGTTGTAGAAAAATGAAATTCTGATAGAACAACTATATTTTTAAACCAAAACAAGACATAACTTTTATGGATATCAACACAAGCATAATAACAATTCTGACGGGAATGATAGGGGTTCTCTGCGGAGCAGCCGCAGGCTCTTATTTCAATCTCAAATCCGCAAGAAAGGACATCTTGTTCAAGAGAAAGCTCGGATATTTCGAAAAATTAGTCCAGGACATAGAAAAAAACCTCAGGCTTTACAAAAAAGTCATTCTCTCTCTTTCAGAATCTTCAAAAATAAAGGAAATAAAGCAAAGCATGGCAGAAATAAAACAGGAAAGGAAAAATTTCTTCGTAATGGCAAGCCCCCTCTACTTTGACGTAAAAAAAATGACAGAAAGAATAACAAATTTTGTAAATATTGAAAAATCCATATTTGCAGCGTTCGAAAATCTTGAAAAAAACCACAAAAGAGGCCCGTCCAAAGCAAGAAGCCTGTTCGGGCTAAATGAGGCCCTGCAAAAGCTAAATAAAGCCGGAGAAATTGCAATCCTGGAAATGCGAAGGGAGCTTTACAGCAAATGACATCAAGCAGAGAGAACATAATAGGCAGGGGAGCAGAGGCAATTCTCATCCATGAGAACAACAACTTAATCAAAAGAAGAATCAAAAAGTCTTATAGAATAGATATTTTAGACCAAAAACTCAGGAAGCAAAGAACAAGAAAAGAATCCAAGTTGCTCGAAAAGGCAGCAAAGCTAATCCCAGTGCCTAAATTAAAGGGAGGTTGTCAGCAAGGAACCGATAGGTGCCTTACGATGGAAATAGATATGGAATTCCTTGAAGGCAAAAAACTTTCAGAGCATCTTGACAATCTAAAAAACGCAGAAGAAATCTGCAAAGAAATAGGGCAAAACATAGCAAAACTTCACGATGCAGGCATAATCCACGGAGATTTAACCACTTCCAATATGATTTACGTTGAAAATAACCAAAAAGAAAAACCTGCTGCCCCCCTCAATCAGGATAAGGATGATAATTCCAGGAAAAACATCGGAAAAGTCTATTTCATTGACTTCGGATTGGGATTTGAATCAAAAAAGATAGAAGACAAAGCCGTAGACCTTCATCTAATAAAACAGGCATTAGAAGCAAAACATTTTAACCACTACGAGAGATTCTTCAATGCAATTCTTGAAGGCTATAAAGCTTCAAAACACCATGAAGCCACAATAAACAGGCTGAAAGCAGTAGAAAAAAGAGGAAGATATAAGGGAGCTTACTAATCAAAATGACACTCGAAGAAAGATTTGTCTCAAAAGACATAATGGACAGAACTGTCTATCACATAACCAAACCAGGACACAAAAGAGGCAGGTTATACACCCAAAAAGCAATCATGACCTATCTTAATCAGCAACAAGCATCAAAAACTATTGATTTGAAATTTGATTCCTACGAATTAGAAATAGAGCTGTATCAGTCACTTGATAGATGGAAAGCAGACAGAGCTTCTAGAAAAGAAAGATGGGAAAAGATTCTTTCCAGACAAACCTCAAAAAGAGCCATTTACTAGCAAATCCTTATAAATCAAATCAAACCACTATAGCCATAGCCCCGTAGTATAGTGGTCAAGTATACAGGCCTTTGGCGCCTGGGACCGCGGTTCGAATCCGCGCGGGGCTATCGCATTTGCGGATTCGAGTTCGAATCCCGTAATGAGCTTAGAAGCGAATGAGGGCACCGCGGAACACAGTTCTGCGAGTGCCGCGCGGGGCTATTTCGCTTGCCGAAGAATTAAAGCCCGCAGCCGAAGGCGAGGAGCCTTAAGGCGAGAGCAAGTCGAAATCACTATTATTTGGCATTTATATCTTTACCCCGGAATCCTTCGGATGTTTATCATGCTGGTCCATCTTTCCAGAATTAAGGCAGTCCCAGCATGGCTGAATTGTCCCATCTGCTTTCATAATCCTTTTCTTGCCCTGGCACTTCGGGCAGACTTCACTTGAATTTTCCATAGAAAACACAGGCAAGTCGCGTATTAAAATTTTGTTGTTGTGAACAAATCACTTCTTCTCAAAAACAAGCTCAAAAATCCTGATTTCGCAGAGAGCAAGAGGATAAATCTTCTTTAGCTTTATAAAAAGCTCCTTCTGAAGCTTATTAGTCACTATATCCGTGAAAACTTCCTTTGCTTCTCTGGTTTTTACATGCCCCTCAACAAAACTTCTTGCGCTGTTTCTCAGCTGTTTTCTCACAGCTCTTGAAACCTTATTTCTGGTTATAAAAAAAGGCTTAACCCTCGCCTTTCCATCCTTGCACTCAACAACAAAAGAATCTTCAACATAATCTATCCCAACACGCATCATTCTTCTTATGTACGAGCCAATAAGTTCAACGCTAATCGGCTCGCCTTCAAAAGAGCCATCTGCTTTCTTCACAACCTTAAGCCTCATCTCAAAATTCTTTCCCTTCAAGCTTCTTGTCAAGTCAAGCTTCACAACTTTTCCTTCAAGCTCTTCAAGCGAAGAAGCATAAAGCTGTATTTTAGTTGCAGTTAATGGAGCTTTCACTTCAAAAAACGCCTTCTTTGCTCCTTTCTTCACTTTAACAGGTTGTGTTTGTTCTGCCATGTTACTTGGACACTTTTTCTCCTATAACAATCTTTGATGAACGTATCGCCTTTCTCAAATTTTTCATCTTCCCGCATTCCTTGCATTTGAACAGAATTCCAATCCTCTTGGTAACTTTTACCTTCATCTTCCAATCCTTCGCGCCTTTCTTGCTTCTTCTGCCCCAGTTACCATACCCATGCAAACTCCTCAATTTAACCCTTGAAGGAGAGCCTCTTGACATTGGATGTGCCGCAGAACGAGATTTTTGCTTTGCAGTTGAAACAGTCTGAGAAGTATGCTTCTTGCAATACGGACAATATCTGTTTTTTTCCTTTGGTAATTTCATTTTAGTGGTCAAAAAAGCTATCCCGGAACAGACCTGTTCGAGGGTCAAAGCAATATTAAACCATGTTTCAAGTGCTTTTTAAAGATTGTGCTTTACAAATTTGAATATAAGGAAGTCGTCAGCAAGACCTCAAGGATAAAATCCTTGATTGTCTCCAAGAATCAGAAGATTCTTGGTGAACCATTGATGTCTTGCACAACCACAAGCTTTTTAACGCACTCTTTCCAAACAAAAATATGACAGAGAAGGAAACCGAGAAAGCAGATGAAAAGAAAGAGATAAAGAAAAGCGATTGGATAAAGATAAAGCCGGCAGAGCTTGAAAAGATAATTGTAGATTTGTATAAGCAGGGCGAATCTGCCGCAAGAATTGGGCTTGTTCTTAGGGACAAGTACGGAGTTCCAAAAGCAAAACTGCTCGGAAAGAAAATAACAAAGATACTGCAGGACACAAAAGTCACATTGCGCTCTGAAAAAGATAAAGTAACACAAAAGATGGATTCTCTCAACAAGCATATAGCAAATAACAAGCACGATCAACCAGCAAGAAAGCAGCTTGTGAAGCAGCTTTGGGCTCTCAAGAAGATTGAGCGGAACGCTTTGCAGTAAGAATATTCATTTAAAAAGGAGTTTAAGTCAAGGGAATGTTAACAAAGATAAAATCAGCTATCCAACGCATAGATGAGCTCAGTAAAACAAAACCGATTCAGATAATAAGCCACTTCGACACGGACGGGATTACTTCCGCCGCAATCTTTGCCCGGGCATTACATCGCTGGAACAAAAAATTCTCCCTGAAAATAGTCAAGGGCCTGGATGAAGATTTCATAAAGTCTCTCCCCGAAGATAATGTTCTTATTTTTCTTGACCTCGCATCGGGCAGCCTGAAGCACTTAAAGGAAAAAAAGACAGAAGTTTTCATCTTTGACCATCACGAAATAATCGACCCGATACCTGAAAATATTATGATAATAAACCCCGTTCTTCATAATAAAGAGCCAATTTCAGGAGCAGCAGTCTGTTATTTGTTCGCGAAAGAGCTTTCAGAAGAAAACCTGGACTCTGCAAACCTTGCAGTCGTGGGCATGGTCGGGGACTCTTTAGAAAAGGACCTCTGCAAGGATTATGACAACATCTTAAAAGACGCCGAGATAGTCATAAAGAAAGGTCTGCTTCTCTACCCCTCAACAAGACCGCTCGACAAGGCGCTTGAATACTCTTCAGGGCTCTATATTAACGGCATTACAGGCTCGTACAAAGGAGTTATCGACCTTCTTCGTGAAGCAGACATCGCAAAAATCGATGGAAGATTCAAATCACTCTACGAGCTGACAGAAGAAGAAATGTCAAGACTGATTACTTCAGTTATGCTGAGGATGGTGGGGCACAAGGATGCCTCCAGCCTGATAGGCAACCTCTATCTTGTGAAAATCTTCAATAAGCTCGAGGATGCAAGAGAATTCTCAGCCCTGATAAATGCATGCAGCCGCATGGATAACCCAAAAGTAGCCCTGGGATTCTGTCTCGGCAACAGAAAATACATAGAAGAAGCAGAAAAGATATACATAGAATACAAGCAGCACCTCGTCTCGGCATTGAGATACGTCTCAGAGTCTGAAAAGATATCCGGCAAGAATTATACTATTATCAATGCCAGAGACAACATAAAAGACACAATCATAGGCACAGTTGCTTCCATAATCTCCCGCTCCCCCCTTTATTCGGAAGGCACAATAATAGTTGCTCTCGCATACAACGAAGACAAGATAAAAGTTTCTGCAAGAATAGTCGGAAAGGAGGGCAGGAATGTAAGAGAGGTGCTTAACCGTGTAGTCGTCCCTCTTGGCGGGGAAGTAGGAGGGCACTCAAACGCAGCCGGCTGCCTGATATCAAAGGAAAAAGAGAATAAGTTCATCGAAGAGCTGCAGAAAGTTCTTGAACTTGAGTTGATAAAAGTCTGATATTGAGCAAATCTTTAAAATACCCCTAAATCACTAATCATTATGGAAAATATCAAGAAAAGCAAATTCCTGAAGATAATCTGCCCCAGATGCAAGAAGCAGAAAACTGTATTCGGAAAATCCTCAACCGCGGTAAAATGCGAAAATTGCAATTATCTTCTTCTCAAAACTGGAGGCGGAAAATCAAGAATAAGGGCGCCCGTCAAGGAGGTTTTATGGAAATAAAAGAAGATGACATAGTGATGTGCACTGTCAAAAAAATAGAAGGCACCACCGTATTTGTAGAAATAGATGAGGACGGAGAAGGCAGCATAGTTATGTCCGAAATTGCTGCAGGAAGAATCAGGAACATAAGGGAATACGTCTCCCCTGGCAAAAAGATTGTCTGCAAGGTCCTGAAGGCCGCCAAAGAGCACATAGAGCTCAGCCTTAGAAGAGTCACTGCAAAGGAAAAGGAAGAAATTAAAAGCAAATATGAAAAAGAACGCACCCTTCTCGGAATGCTCAGAGCGGTAACAAAAAAGCCCGAAGATGTCCTGAAAAAGATAAAAGAATCCCACGAGGCGGCAGAATTTATAGAAGAGGCAAGGGCAAATCCCCAAATCGCTGACAAATTTATGCCCAAATCTGAAGCACAAACATTCATAAAGATATTATCCGAGAAAAAAGAAAAAGAAAAAATTGTAAAAAAGAATATCGCAATAAAATCCTTCTCTCCAACAGGAATAAACGAAATAAAGGAAATTCTTTCAGCAGCAAAAAATGTAGAAATAAGCTACCTTGGCTCCTCAAAATTCTCAATATCCGCAAAAGGCAGGGACTTCAAGCAGGCAAATCATCAGGTCTTGACAGCAATAGAACAAATAAAAAACAAGGCAAAGGAAAAAAAGATGCTCTTCGACTCAGATGAAAAATAAACATGAAACTAAAAAAATGTTCAAATTCTGAATGCAATATCTACACTCTCAAAGATGCATGCCCAAAATGCGATAAAGAGACAAAAGATGCTCATTACAAGTTCGTAAAGATTAGAAACGTTAAACCAGTGTCTTCTGACTAATTTCTTTCTTAACAATCTCCATATCATTCTCCCACTCAACTTTAAGCTTCTGATTATAGATTATCGCAGCAGGATGAAATAAAGGAATAAGTTTGACATTCATCCCATCAATATCTATCATCCTGACTTTTCCATGAACAGTTGTTATTCCTGGCTGTTTATCCATCAAATCAGGATTGCATCCTGATAGAAAGAACTTGGTGGCATAGTTTCCAAGAGAACATATAACTTTTGGCTTCATCTCTCTTATCTGTTTCATAAGCCATGGAGTATGTGCTCTTATTTCCTCGGTAGAAGGCGCGCGATTCTCAGGAGGGCGATACTTCAAAATATTAGTAATGTATATGTCACTCAAAGTTAAACCCACTTCCCCTAGCAATTTATCCAGATTTTTACCAGCAGCCCCGACAAAAGGCAATCCCTGCTCATCTTCGTTCCTTCCAGCCGCTTCGCCAACAAATAAGATGGTAGCATTGGGATTTCCTTTACCAAAAACTATATTGGTCGAACTCTCAAAAAGAGGTAGCTTCGCCCTAATAGCTTCTTCTTTAAGCTCGTCGAAGACTTTCTGCTTATCCACCATCTTCCAGCCTACCCTTTGAGGTTAATATTCTTTTGGCCCATTCTTCAGAACCCCTCACCGATAATGTTCTAACCTTGCTTTTATCCAGCCAGCGATATAAAGTAGAAAGACTAATACCCAATTCCCCAGCGATTTCTCGAGGCACCAGTCCTTTATTTAATGATTTAAACAACACCCCTGCCATATCCTTCCCAGTGCTATCCTCAAGACTTAGCCATTTTTTTCCAAAATATTTAATTTTCTCAGTTTTCTCATAAAATTGCCTAGCTACCAATTGTTTCTCAAATTTCCTCTTCAAGAATAAATCTTCTTTGTTCAATCCTTCAAATAAAAAATTTATTATTTTGAGAGCATTATGGGAATAAAACTCCAGTTGATAAGTAAGCGCAACATTTCCTTTCTTAGTAACTTTATTTCTTTCTCTAAGATTAAAATTACTTATTCCCAGAGTATTTCTTAAACTATAAATAAGCCCGTTCATAAAATCAAGACTCCCATTAGAAAAACCTACGCAGATTTCTTTTCCTCCATTTTTACGAACTCTAGTAATTATCCAGCCATCTCCATCTAAAAAGCCTCGAATAAAATGTCTCAATTGACAATTTGGAACCTCTGGAAATTTTAACACTTTTGTCTTATTTGGAATTATTCCAAATAAATTAATATCCTCGATAAGGGAAAAGCTATTGATCCTCAATCTATATGATTTGGACCTTTCTTCAATCGGATAATTGGAGCTTAATTCTTCATTAAATCTTTGTAACAATAATTTATCAGATACAAACTTGTTACTTAATTCCCAACTCAAGGTTCTCTGATATACACAACCATCTGCGCAAGTAAACCCCAAGATGTAGGCCATATTGGGACTCCATTTTCTAAAAAACTTCTTATTAACACTATGAACTCTCTTTCCAGAATTTTCATTACCCATCTTCTCCTCTCCCAGGTATTAGAAAAACTTTGAGTATATATCTTTATCCGCACACTAAAAAGTAGTAAGCATAGTTCAGGGTTTATCCAATCTAAAAGTTTAAAAATCCATCTCAAAACTATCTTGTATGGCAATTCAACAATGTCTAGTCATAATCAAGCCAGACGGACTTGTAAAGAGTCTTACCGGGAACATAATTACTTCTTTATCAGAAACAAAACTCAAGATAGTGGGCGCAAAAGTGCTTAAAGTATCAAAAGAACTCGCAGAAAAGCACTATTCAGAGCTTCTCCCAAACCTTGTAAAGAAGCATGGTGAAGCAAAAGGCAAGGAAATATTTGAAAGTGTTATTGATTACATAAAAGGAAGATATCACACTGACAGGGTTATGGCTCTCGTCTATCACGGAGAAGATGCAATTCAAAAAGTAAGAGAGATAGCAGGCGAAACAAACCCTGAAAAAGCCTCTCCAATTTCAATAAGAGGCAAATTCGGAAGAATTCACTCTGAAACCAAAGTCTTCGAGAACGTCATGCATGCCTCAGATTCCCCAGAATCTGCAGAAAAGGAAATAAAACTCTGGTTTGCCCCCGAGGAACTCGCAGAATTAATCTATTCAACAAAAACAGAAAACAAATGCTCAGATATTCTAATCTGGAAGTAAACCACCTCCTCTAAGCGCCCCTACGAAGATTTGAACTTCGGTCCCAACCTCCGCAAGGTTGTGTTCTATCCGGGCTGAACTATAGGGGCAATAATACAAAAAAAGCAGGCTTTTTAGATTTTTAGAATTTCTAACTAGATTTAACTTTTAATTCCTGCAGTAGCCAATCTCTCTAAGGCTTCCACTCTCTCCTTGCCACTTAAATCCCTATCATAACCCCCGTTGGGATGCAGAGGCACCAAGTGATAAGAATTACTGCCAGCGATACCAACAGCTTCATAATCTCTTTCATATACGCCTGCCCCAATAAAATTGGTTTTAACAAGCCTTCGTCCTTCAGCCAGACTAGTCATTACAATTAACTCAGAATTCTCCCCATGCTTGAGAACATCCCCTTTATCTATGGAAGGAGTTATGATTACCTGAACCTTCCTACAAGAAATAACCCGATATGGTACACATCCTGTTCCAGTTCCTCCCATTTTACTCCTCTTCATCTCTTACGCCCTTAAGCGTCACATAAAACACACACTCATTTTCCGGAAGATTCGGCGAGTCAATTAACTTTGCCACTCTCGAGCCCTGCTTCCCCCTTCTGAAATACATCCTGTAAGTTGAATTATGCACAATAAATCCATTTGCAATATAGTTCTCATTTGAAGGCACTGAGAAGTCAAATAATTTTTGGCCATTGTTTTCTGAAATATTTATCTCTCTTATTTTTTCAAATGAAATATCTCCATTCAGCAGACCGAATATGAAATTAATTTTCTGCTTGATTTGCCTGTCCTTAATTTTGCACTGCATTAGAGCATCAAACGCACTCTTAAGCTCATTCTTATTCACCCATTGGTAATCAAGTGACCTCGGCTTAAGAAATTTGGAATAATTAAGATTGCATAATTCTAAAAGCGCCCTCAAATCACTTCTTTTAACAGGCATCATTTCTTTCTTATATGTTGCACTGCATTCCTTAATGGCTTCAAGCAGTCTCTCCTGCTTATCAACCGCACTGAATCCAATAGCAAGGTAATTTTTAATGTCTCTGTCAGTTATCCTCAAAATATTCATTTTTTTTCTTCCGATAGCAAATTTAATTGTTGCCCTTATCCCGCTTCTTAGCAGAAACATCTGAAGATATCTTAATATCTTTTCTTCTTTTTGGGCAATAGTTATATGCGGTCTTTTTTTGCTAATATGCCCTTCAGCATCAACAAATCCGTGAATAAACGCATTTACAACATCAACTTTTGACTTTCCAATTTCATTCAATAGATTAGGCAGCATAAATCTAAACAGATTTACAATTTCTATTGAATTAACATTTAAGCTAAAACAATTTTTGCTGCTCATTTTTTTAATGCTTCCTGAAATATTAAAACTCTCCCTGAATAGATTATTATAAACCTGCAATACCTCGCTCCTTGCATCCCTAAACCTTAATCCTCCATATTCAAAATTGCCATCTCCTATAAAATAACCAAATATCTGCGCAAGTGCAGGTGTTAAAAACTCAGGCATTCTCAAATCCTTGTATTTACAGCTGAAAACTGGCTCAATCTGCAATGCTAACTGCCCGCCGAAATACTCCTGCAAATTATCCAAAACTTCAAAGGAAGTAGGATATTCTTGATTCAAAACTCTCCTAAACTGCCGTGGCGTAATCCCGATTTTATTGCAAATTTCTTTTCGAACAACATCATTTTCGCTCATGCCTTTTTTAACAAGTTCGGCAGATTGCTTTGGCAATTTTCCTATTCTTCTCACTTTAAATCTTGTAATTGCTCTTTCTTCCCCGGCAATATCAATTTTTCCAGCTTGAGCTACAAAATCCCCGACTCCTAGCTCTTTTGCCTCTTTTTCAACAAGCCCGAAATTCTCTATCGCAAAAAACCTGTGCAATCCGGAGCATTCAATTTGATTATTTGTTTTTATATTGTATATTTGCTTGACATCAGGATTAACAAAAACCTGCCCGCTCTCTGCAGATTTTATTTTCATTTCAGAAAAAATGCCAGACATAACATTATTCTGCTTCATGTCTTTTATTTCAATAATACCTCCGTCTGCAAGCTGAATAAGGGAATCTCCCGTCAAACAGGCATGTCCGACGATATTCCCCCCTATAGCAGTCGTTGGATCCCCGAACATCATCGCAGGATTAGCCATCACCTGGTTTGTCACATAAACAGCAAGATTATGCTGCTCAGCCATCTTTATCAGATTATGAAGATACCTGTTTAATTTCTGCTGTCTGTCAGCAAGCTGTCCTCTGCCCGCAAATTCTGCCCTGAAATGCGCAGTCAATGAATCAATAATAACAAGCTTTATCGGCTCCCCGTCTTTTATCATCTCATTCACCTTGTCAATCAGCAGAATCTGATGGTCCGAATTGAACGCCCTTGCCACAAGAATATTCTTCAGGACTTTGTCAGGATTTGCACCAAGCCCTTCTGCAATCTGCCTGACTCTGTCAGTTCTGAATGTCCCCTCAGTGTCAATATACACCGCCTTTCCATTCGCACCCCCCTGCTCTTTTGGCAGCTGCGCGTTAACAGCGAGCGTCAAGCCCAACTGGGTCTTACCTGAGCCAAAAGCCCCGTAAGCCTCAGTCATGGCTCCAGTTTCAATGCCTCTCCCTCCCAGAAGTCCATTCAGATTTTTTGAACCTGTAGTTATGAACAAAATGCTTTCCCTCTTCTTTGCAAACTCCAAGCCGTCAGAAAAGCCGAGTTTCAGCATACTTCTTGCAGCCTGAATTGCCTTTCGCGCAACAGCCTCTCCAACACCCGCCATCTCAGAAAGCGCAACTGGACTCATCACCGCAAGCCCCATCAAATCATATACGCCCGCAGCCTCAAGCTTTGCGGCAATTCCCGGCCCTATCCCGGGTATATCCGTAAGCTTCGCCTCTCCGCTCTCCTCTTTCTTGACTTCCTTTTCCTCGTCTGCTTTAGCCATGAAGTTCCGAGAGATGGTTAGTATATAAAGTTTATAACACAGGAAACAATATGATGAAATATACTATTTGGGTTGTTTCCTGTTCAGAGATTTCAATAAGAAATCTCTTGCACTAAAAAATACACTTCCCAAAATACATTAAAACCTGTCAATCAGAAGAACAAACCCAGAAAAAGGGCCGCATCAGCTATCAGAAAACCGATAAATATCGAATACTCTGTCGTTCCGCCCGTTCTTAGCAGCCCGCTTGAACTTTTCTTCCATGGCCAGAAAGGCATAATCCCTTCCTGGGTGAAACTATCTGCAAAAAGATGCGAGCCATAACCCAAAAAGAATGGCAAGGCCAGAACAGGAAGCAAAAATGCAAGAATAACTGAAGCAATTATGCAAAAGCTGAAACTATGAAACACTCCCCTGTGCCTTGCAACAAACTGCAACGGTCTGAAAATGCTGTTATGCCCCACAGCAGAGCCCGGAGAGTCAATATCGGGAAGCAGGGCGGCAATCAGGACAACAGGAAAGAAAACTAACTTGTAATTCACATGCGGCAGGAACACAAATGCAAGTGCAAGCCCTATCGCAAGATGCGTCCTCTTTATCATTTTTATAAAGGGCAGCATCAAGATTTAAATTTATTGATTCCAAGGAGGGGTGACATATCAGGGGAAACTTGGTTCTCATATATCAAGATTTAAATTTATTGATTTAAAGGAGGGGTGACATATCGGGAACCTTGGTGTCTATATATCAAGATTCAAATTTATGGATTACACCTTTACCTCAATTTCCTTGATAAGAGCGTCAATATCTATCCCCTCCAGGTTGTCTATATTGAACTCCATCGTGTTATACAGCGCATTGTTCCTCATATTCCCATAAAAGATTCTTTCCTCCCCAAGAAGATATCCCCTCTTCTCAGCAAACTTTTCAAGCGAAAAAATCTCCTCATCAGTAAAGCCAAGCTTGTTTATATTCTCCCCAAAAAGGACGCTTCTTATGGTAGAAGTCCCGTCATCCAAAACGATATTCAAAAGAGCCCTTTTCAATGGCTCAACCTTTCCATGCGTCTTGCACTCTCCCTCCAAAGCCCTCTTCTTGCATTCAGGACAAACCTCAAAATATCTTGGCTCAAAAGCCTGCACGATTATCGCCCTTATTCTCACATTCTGCCCGACTTTTGCATCCTTCAATTTTCCTGTCTCGAATACTTTCTCTGATACAACCGCATCAATTTGCTCACTGCTAATCTTGATGTCTGAAAAAGAGGAAAGATGCAGCTCCCCATTTCTGACATTGGCATTCACGAGCTCGACAACATCTCCTTTTTTTATCTTGCCCTGCTCAATCAGCCCGATATGATTCGTGTCCCACAACACAACGCGGGCGTTTCCGCTGTCATCTGCAATCCTTAGGTTGGCAACCTTGCCCGCCCGCCCGTTCTTGTTATACTCCCTTATGGAAAGAACGTCTATTATCTTGCCCACAACATTAGCTCTTTTCATTCCCTGGAATATTTCAGAAAGCTTGAGCCGTTCCATGTCAAGATTTATGCCCATTTCTGCAGCTACAATTTGTGCAGCCCCCTCCTTTGATATCAGACCGGATAACTTCGCCTTCTTCGCCTCAACTTTCCTTTCTATCTCCTCCGCGGTCAGTTTGGAAATCTTTGATATCCTCTCAACAAGCTTGTTATAGTTCTCCATTCCGATAGAAACGATATCCCATTTAAAAGTATTTTGTCACACAAAGAGCTATAATAAAAAACATTTATATATGGGCGATTATTAATATTAAAAGGATAATCAAAAGGAGGTAAATCGCAATGGCAAAATTGACCGCATGGCTTGTAACCTTGATTGGTATTCTTCTAGTGCTGCCTCTGATTGGAGTATCGGCATTGGCATCAATCAATGATTGGGTAATCGCTTTGGCAGTGCTCATCATAGGTATCGCCAAGCTTGTAAGAAATTACAGCAGGTAAAGTCACAAAGCTTTACACCTTTTGTTTTTATGCTTTCTTTTTCTGTTTTTTTCTTTATTTTTTGTACAAATTGGCATTTATCTGCCAAATCTTTATAAACCGAAGATTGCAACAATAATTATGGGAATTGTATCAGTTATAACAAAGCTAATGCCAAACTCTCCAAGTACAGACTTGGAAAAGATAAAATCCGCGGCAAAAGAATTGATGGAAAAAGAAGGCGCAAAGAATATATCCTTCGAAGAGAGGGATATAGCTTTCGGGCTCAAGGCTGTAATAATGAAAATGGCTTGGCCAGAAGAAAAAGACACCAGCCTGATTGAAGATGCACTTGCCAGGATAGAAAACGTCTCTTCAGTCCAAATAGAAGATTATCGTAGAGCCTTTGGATAGACAGAAAAAAAATGCTAACCCCGGAACAAGTCAAAACTCTGAAAGAACAGCTTTTAAATCAGATTAAAAACCTTCCCGAAGATAAGAAAGCTGAAGCAGTTGCCCAGATAGAATCACTCTCTCCGCAAGCCCTTGAGCTGATGCTAAAACAACAAAACCAAAAAACCCCCAAGTCCGCAGAAGGAATATTCCGTCTTATTGTAAAAGGAGAAATTCCCTCATCAATAATTGATGATAATGCCTCTTCAATAGCTGTTTTAGAAATAAATCCTGTATCAAAAGGGCACTCAATAATAATTCCCCTGAAAGCCGTGCAAACCATCAAGGATATTCCAACACAGGCATTTACACTTGCCAAAAAAATATCAAAAAGGATGATATCCAAGCTGAAAGCCAAATCAACAGAAATTCAGACAGAAGCAAAACTTGGTGAAATCATAATCAACATCATCCCCATATATGACAAGCCCCTAAACCTTGAGTCTCAAAGATACAAAGCTTCAAAAGAAGAGATTGATGATGTATCAAAACTTCTAAGAATCAGAAAAAAGCCAAAAATAGAAAAAATAAAACAGTCAAAGCCAAAAGAAATCAAAGAAAGCTCAAAATCAGAGATTCTAAAGCTGCCCCGAAGAATACCATAACAGCAAAAGCCATCAAAAATGCAGGTGTGAAAGGAATTCCCTCTTTTATCAGGACATTCTTGCCCGCTTTTCTCAATTTCAAGACATCATCAGCACTCAAACCATGCACTGTTTTCCTGACAACCCCTCTTCCAAGTTTAACATCCCCGACAAGCCAGTCTCCTTCTGTCAAATTCTCCGCCTTAACAAGCCTAATCATGCAGACATCAAGAGATTTTGCATAAACAATCAAAAGAAAACTAAAAAGAGCAAGCAAAACACCCGTGCAAAGCAGCCAAAAATCAAATCCAATCAGGAAATAAATCAAAACAACAAAAACCAGCGCAGCAAGAACGGCAAAAATCAAATTCCTGCCTTTCCCAAAGTTCTTCCTAAATTCAGAGGCAAACTTTGAACGATGCTTTCCAACTAAAAAGAGGCTATAAACCAAACTATAGAGCGCGCCAGCAGCAAACAAAACTATCACAAACCCCAATCCAACAACAGCCAAATCCAAAAAGCTCTCAAACGGCAAAATAACACCCATTCCCATCAGCAGTTTTGCGTCACCGCCTGCAAAAACCCGGGCATAATAAAACAGATTTGCCAATCCGTAAAATAACACAAACCCCATCAAACCGTAAACAAAAAACATCCAATCTAAAGAGTAAGAAGCATAAAAAACCCTATAAGCCAGCCCAAAAGCAACAAGAGAGAAATTCAGCCAGTTGGCAACCTCTCTTTTCCGCATATCCTGCACAACCGCAAAAACCATCCAAACAAAAGCAAGCCCAAACAAGAATCCGTATCTTTCCATTCCAACAATCATGTTCAAAACAATCACCCCTCATTTAAAACCCTTGTGCCCTTTCCTAAGCAATGCATCCCCATAATGCAACAGCAAATAATTCTCGCCTATTTCTGAGAAGGATTATTAGTCATCCGTATATTAGCTCCCCTCTGAGCCCCGCCCCTCTTATATCTCATATACCGGGCCTTCGCCCTCTTATCCCCTTTAGTCTTTCGCCTCTCAGGAACACCATAATCCATAACATAAACAACAAAAGCTAAATTAAAAATCTATCTGAAAACCAAAAAAATTACTTAGCAGTTTTTGCATCAACTGCGCTAATTGCATCAGCACCCTGCTTGCCCGTCAAAAGATAAAGGCAAGTCTTACCATTGTACAAAGTAGTATCCTTCTTCAAATTAGCTGCATTGGTTCCAGAAACACCATTCTGGGCAATCTCCCCGTCCGCACCAAGCTTCACACCGTATATGCTAGCACAATAAGCCTTAGCACTTTCATCCCTACTCCTGCCACAGTCCAAGGTCTTATCCAACCCTGTTATCTGTTCAGCCTGGCAATTAATATACTGCGTCTGCCCATTAATCGTAACCTTCTTGAACTCATTGCAGTAGGAGAAAGTAGAGTCGCTCTGCGCCGCAAGCTTGCACGCCTGCACAACAGTCTCCACATTAGAACCGCCGCCAAATATGTTTATCTTCCCCCACAAATTCTGCCATCCCATAGAAAATCCAAGGATAAGCATAACAAGAACAACTATGCCTATTACGATAAGAACGAGCGTCGCAACAGACATCTCCTGCCCCTTTTTATTCACCATGCCTTAATTAAAAACTCTTTATTTATAAACCTTTTTCTTTGTTAAACAAAGAAAAATGGGATAAGGATATTAATCATCAAACCTTTTTGTCTTCATAAACAGTTACCCAGGAACTTCCCATCCTTGTCAAAAAGCAGGCACAAGCCAAAATCTCTCTTTACCTGATTGTTCCCATACGAATACTGCACAAACAAGCCCTCCACTTTCAGCCTATACCCTTCAGAGTCCATCTCAAATCCAAAATCATCATTGCGTATCTTGGCAAAGAAATTGCCCGCTTCCTGCACACCAAGCTCCTTTGAAGCGGCAATCTGCACAAATTCCGCCTGTGGTATGTCTGATTTGCTCTCAATAACCTCCCTGGCAATCATTTTCGCGCTCTCAACGACATAAGTTTGGGCAGCCTCCACTCCAGCAAGAGTTTTGGAAACATTAAGCGACTTATCTCCAAAATCTCCGCTAAAACTGCTGAACGAAACAAGAGCCACAACTACAAGAACAATCGCAACCAGGAAAAGCATCAATATCGGTATCTGCCCCTTCCTATTCATCATCAAAAGCATCCTCCATAATAATAATCAACATAAATTCTCTCCTGCTTTCCATCTTTATCAGCCCGCAAGAACGAAATTGCCCTCATGTATGCCTTGCTCTGTTTATACATCACATTGAGATTTGTCTCAACTGCATTGGGCTCCTTGATGGAATTAATGCCCCCGCCGCTCGTCCTGACAAAGAAATAATCAGGAGTCAGTGTTCTTGAAGGATTTTCCATCGGAGCTGAAAATATAAACAAGCAGCCCGCATTCTCATTAACAAGCTCCCTCAACCCCAGCCCAATAGCATCTTTCAGCCTCTGCCTTGAAGCAGAGTCTTCCTCATTCCAATAAAGGGCAACAGCCCCCAGGACACTTGACTGCCTTGGTGTTGTCTGCACAAGAGCAGCGCTATCCTTAGGATTCGGCGCAACTAACACGTAAGTTATCTGCTTTGACATCAAATCTTCCTGTGTTGCAAGACTGTCTGCAAAAACTGGATTTGCAGCCGTCTTTCCAAGAGAGAAAGCGGCGGACAAGAAAACAAAAACGCCCATTATTATGAATATAAGTATCATTATCGGAACAACTGTAATCAGCTTCCCGACCTGCCCCTTCCTGTTCATTTTGCATTCCTCCTTATCTGCTGATTGCTCGTTGCAATTATCGTATATTCACCCGTGCTGATTATCGAGCATCCTAAAAATTTGTTGCTCTCCTTCAGCCCGCAGGGCTCAAAATCTCCCTTTGAAGAAAAAACAATCTTCGCAGAATCTGCTTCGCCTATGCAATTTGATGGGCTGCTTTCTCCCCTGCAAACCTTTATTCGATTATACGACTCTATTACCGACTTGCCCAAATTGCATTTCTGATACAATAAATCAGCTCCGCCCTCGCTTTTCAAGCCACTAATCCACTCTCCCCCCGAATTTATCAGGCAATCCTTCACCCTGAAGCTGAGCATCTCTGCATCACTGCCCCTGAAATCAAACTCCGAGCCGATAAAAATGCCTGTCCCTATCACAATCCCGGCCCCTATAAGCACTATCAAAAAAATGAACGCAAAAATCATTAACTGCTCTCCCAACTGCCCCTTTTTATGCATTTTTTGCCTCCTTCTTGATAATAGAGAAATGCAGCCTGTTCACCGGCTCAGCATAAAATATCCACTTATTCTCCCCTGGAGCAACGGCAACATTGACATTATTGAAATAACTGTAGCAGCTTCTTCTTCCGAGGCTCAGCTTCACGCAAACCTCATTGTTAAAATTATCAAAAGAAAAAATATCCTCGAAATTTGCAATCTTGTTCTTCTGTGCAATTTCTGTTGCTTTCTGCACATCAATTATTATTTTGTCGCCCGGCTTTGACAAGTCAATTACCTTTGCTATCTCCTTGGCATAATAATCTTCCCAGACAGCAGCCCCGTTCATCTTGCTGTTCACAAAAGCCATCATGCCAACAAAGAAAACAATTAGCAATATCAAATAAATGACATTATCCATCACAATATCTCCAATCTTTGCTCTCTTGTTCATCTTATGATTATACTGACAATTTCAGAGTTGTTGAACCGCCACTGCCCTTTATTTTTTCAACTTTTATTTCATAAAGATTGCTCTGGTCCATATTTATAACAGGCATAACAACAGACTTTGTTTCCGGAGGTGAATATGCCCCCGAACTGCCGAATGCTCCGCCGCTTCCGGCAGTCGAATAGCTCTCCGATTTTCCAACCACTTCAACTTTATTGGCATCAACAAGCCTGCAGAATCCCTTCTGTTGGCAAAGTATCGGAGGCTGTTCAAATGTTCCGTCAGCTCTTATATCCCCGGGCCTTATCACGCCGCTGCAAATGCAGACACAGCTCTTGAAATAACAGCTTTCGGGCCTTGATTTATCATCTTTGCTCCATCCTGCAATAAACCAGCCCTTAACGCCTCTTACAACCACATTCGCACTCTGCCCTTCCTGGATGGCATTTGCCCTCGCCTCCATTGTATTGATGATGCTCTGCGCATTTGTCGCATCCTGATTCGCATAAGCAGAATAAAGTCTCCAAGCCGCATAAAGAATTAGCGCCAATCCAACAACTGCAATTATTGTTGTTAGGACATTGTTTACCAAATCTGCTTTTTTGTTTCTCATATCTCCCCTTCTATATTGGCGCACACGGCATTAATCTCCTTGAAATTATAATTTAATCCCTGCACCATTGAACATCCGCTCTTCGTCTTGTCGCTATTTGAACTAAATGCGCCGCAATATGTTGCAGCCGCAAGCTGCCCCTGATGGGCATTATAAGCCCCATAGCCTCCCACAGCCGCCGCCGTGCCAATAGCAATAGCCGCCCCGACAGGAGTAAAGACAACTCTTGAAGCAAATTTCCCGACAGGGCTCATGAATGTTGCTGCCCCCAAAGTAACCCCTGCCGCAGCCAAATTATTCAGAACCGTATCTACACTTGGGGGTTTCATCTGCATAAAAACAATCGCCAGCTCTCTGTTCACAACAAGCTGAGAAGCCTGCGTTTGCTGGGCAGCTGCTTCTACCTTTTGTTCATAAGTTGAGTCTAGTTTTACCTGCCCCAGCTTATTATACTCGCTGGCACTAAGCTGCCCGCCAACATTTGCATAAGAAGAAACACCCCTGTCTGTAAAAGTCTGCAGATAAGTCAAACTGCTTCCCGGCACCTGATGAGTTTTCATATAGCTATTCACGTCTATTGCATTCAAGTCCACACCCTGGATATCCTTGTCAACCGCAATTCTTGAGCAAATAACGCACGTAGGCTGAGTCTTGCTCCATCCAAGGCTTTCCGTAGCCTTAGTGAATATATCCAGCTTGCCCTCCCCCATCATGCTCCAGCAGTCAAACATTGCATTTGCAGTTATCTTTTCAATCTCTGTCTTCTTATCCCCGCTCACTCTCATACGAACCACATCCTGCTCCCCCGCAAACTGGTCTTCACATCCCCCAAAAACCTTGTCAGTGATGCATATCTTCTCACTCTTGCACTTCAATGGAAAAGCCGCCTGCGTAATATCCGGCGAAGTGGCCCTCGTAAGAACAGAAAGCTTGCAGATATCCTTTTCACTATAACCTCCAAAATCAACTAGGAACAAAGCAAGCAGCACAATGCCAAAGCCGACTACGGCTATAATCAGCATAATTATTTGCGTTGATGTTAAATCCCCCCTTCTCTCCATTAAAAACTAAAGAAATCCCCGTTTATAATGATTACGCACTAAATCTCTTGACAAGGAGATAGACTGCCGCTCCAGCAATTATAAGGAATATTATCCAAATTAATATGTCAGTTATGCCCTCTTGCGCGAACTGCCCTTTCTTTCCCATTTAAGTACAAACTCCCCCGGTCATAGGATTTGACAAATCCACCACCAAATCTTTATCTGAATTATATCTCGATTTGTCCACGCAAACCTTGACGCTCTCAATTTTTCCATTCTCTAATGTAAAACCAATTTCAACCGGTTTGTTAAGCACACTATCTCTCCACTCAATAACGTCTTTCTTCAACAATGTCTGAGAATTTGTCAAACTGGGCAAATAAGAATAACTTTTACCGTCTTTAGTTAATCCGCTTAATGTTCCATCAAGATAAAGTGCATATCCCTCCCCGCCCCCGGCTGGTATTATCAAAACTTCCCCATTTTTTACCTGCAGTTTCGAATAGCTTCCAAAAAAGCCTGCTTTCAGGCTGTCCCACCACCCCATCGGCGGGCTGCTTCCTCCAGGCTGATAAACCAATCTGTAAGTTAACGTTCCCCTGTCCGCTATCGGTCTCTCTCCATCAACATCAAAAAAGAAATATGCGACAAGAGAGGTATAAGTCTTTGTATAATCCAGTGTCTTTCCATTAAGCTCAACGTTCTTTTGCATCTCAAAATCATTCCACTTCACCCCGTCATAATACTGCACCTTATCCTCTGAAAACTTGTATCTCAATACCTCCAAGCCCGTAGCAGGAGGCTTTGTCTGGTTAAATCCGGGCAGATATTCAAAAAAAGGAAGCCCTTTCCCGCTGAACCACATCCACAGCCCGATTATTACAAGAACAAGAACAACAACAGCAATAACTGCAGCGATTATTGCCCCAGTTCCTGTTGATTGTTCTTCGCCTCTCTTGTTCATCGCTATTCTCTTGAAATTCGTCACTTTCCAAACCTCATAAGATTCTTGAAAAAGTCAATAGCTCCCTGCCCCTTTCCAGAAAGAATCACAAAAACTATGATAACCAGCACTAAAGCCACTGCCCCGATTATCCAGGGTATAAGCGTCTCCCATATCTGCCCCTTTTTGTTATTCTTCATTTTCTTTCCAAGGTTTCTTTTCAAAAGAAAGCTTAATTATTAAACCTAATGATTTTAAGGTTTAATATCTCCGATAGCTCTCTTCCACCCCAGTCTTCCGATACTAAATAATCCCTTCTAATCGCACAATTTATAATATCCTTTTCACCTTATTATTTCATAAAAAGATGGTGTCATCCAAGGAAATTCTGGAAAAATATAGCAAGAAGCTCGAGTCAGAAATAGGCACTGGGCAGACAGCGGGCTATTCAGGAGAGTACGTCCAATTCAAGCAGGAGATGATTTCTGAAGTCACAGGATATGAAAAATGGGCCAAATCCCTTGGCAACATCATTTCCATAAAAGTAGCGGAAAAAGACCGCATAAGAATTCAAAGGCAGCTTGACATAGCACATACAGACATAACACCCAGCCAGGCCCTCACTCTCTCCCTGCTCTCGATGCTCGTTGTTTTCTTTGGCACTATTGTTCTCGCAATAGCCACCTACATAATAAATCCCAATATTCAGTTCTCGAATCTCCTGCTTTTCTCATTCCTCGGCGTAATATCAAGCATCTTCCTGTTCTACTACACATACACAATCCCTGAAAGATTGGCAAATGCCTGGCGGTTGAAAGCCTCTTCGCAGATGGTGCCCGCAGTTCTCTATGTAGTTGTCTACATGAAGCACACCTCAAATCTTGAAAGAGCAATCCAGTTTGCATCTGAACATCTCGAAGGCTATCTCGCCCTCGACTTCAAAAAAGTATTTTACGATGTAGAGATAGGCAAGTTCTCTACAATAAAAGATTCATTGGAAAGCTATCTTGAAGGCTGGAGAGGCTACGCCCCCGAATTCATAGAATCCTTCCACCTTATCGAATCCTCTCTTTTCGAGCCATCTGAACAGCGCAGAGTTGAAATTCTTGAAAAGTCACTGCAGGTAATTCTCGATGGGATTTATGAAAAGATGCTGAAATATTCAAGGGAAATCCGCTCTCCTTTGACAAACGTCTACATGCTTGGAATTGTCCTTCCAACTCTCGGATTGGCTCTTCTGCCTCTCGGTTCCACTCTTCTCGGAGGGATAGTCCAATGGACGCACGTCTTCGTCATATTCAACATAATTGTTCCTTTTTTTGTCTTCTATCTGACTTCAAACATACTGCTGAAGCGCCCCGGAGGCTACGGCGAAACTTCAGTGCTCGAACTTAATCCTGATTACCAAAAATATGCCTCAGGAAAACACTGGACAAAAGCAGTGCTTATCGCACTGCCTTTCATTCTCCTTGGCTTTGCCCCGTTTATATTCTATTACGGATTTGGAATGGACCCCAAGATGGGGGAGCTCGGGCTGAATTTCATGGCAGACACAAGAATATTCGGCTTCCAGTCAGTTGAAGGCAAAACAATAGGCCCATTAGGCCCAATCTCTGTCCTCTTCAGCCTGTTCATTCCCCTCGGACTTGCCTTATTATTTTCAATAGCCTACTCCTCAAAGACAAAAGAGCTCATGAAAACAAGAGAAGACACAAAAATCCTCGAAGAAGAATTCACAAATTCTCTTTTCCAGCTGGGAAACAGGCTTGGTGATGGAATTCCCGCAGAAATAGCTTTTGCCAAAGTTGCCGAGTCAACAAGAGGGCAAAAAACAGAAGGTTTCTTTGCTCTTGTAAACCAAAACATCCAGCAACTCGGCATGTCAGTCGAGAGAGCAATCTTCGACAGCAGAAGAGGAGCGATAATCTATTATCCTTCAGCTCTAATCTCAACATCAATGCGAATACTTGTCGAGTCAGTCAAGAAAGGGCTTAAAGTCGCAGCTCAGTCGCTCATGTCAATATCAGAATACGTAAAGAACATACAAAAAATAAACCAGAGACTGAGAGACTTGCTTGCAGAGATAGTCTCTGACATGAAATCAAACATGACATTCCTTGCCCCACTGCTCGCAGGCATAGTTGTCGGCCTTTCATCGATGATAACCACAATATTAGGCAAGCTCCAGCAGATGCAGTCTACAGCCGGTGGAGGGGGGGCTGTTGCAGGATTTGGAAACATCGGGCAGATTACAAACTTATTCAACGTTACAGAGATGATTCCGCCCTACTTCCTTCAGTTGTCCATCGGGATTTACCTCATAGAAATAACTTTCATACTCACAGCAGCCCTTGTCACAGTTGAGTCCGGAAAAGACCAGCTTAAGGAGAAATCGGACCTTTCAAAGCACCTCCGCTCAGGCATGCTCCTTTACCTTGCAACTTCATTGCTTGCAATAATAGCCCTGACAGTCCTTGCAGCAGTCGCACTCGGCAGTTCCTGATAAAAAATTTCTGATTAGAATTTCTCAGCAGCAGCATAAAGCCACTTCTTCCATTCAGGAAAAACCCTGTCTCCCAATGGTATCCCTATCTCTTTTCTTACATCATCAGAAACCCTGTGAAACGCGCTGTTGCAGAGTGCATTGAATTTTGCTTCCATGAGTTCAGGCCTCCCAAGCTTGTTCGCAATGTCAACCATCTCCTGCTTTACTCTGCCCCTAAGCAAAATATTATCATAAACTGCATCCCAATTCCCTGCCCATCCTTTCACATTCCCAGCAATATTCTTTATTATGACAGATTCTCCATTCATCAGCTCCGGGCTCGGCTCCAGCTCGTCCTTTTCTACATTGTATCTCACCAAATCAACAAAACCGGCTTCCTGTGAAGGATCGTTCTTCCAATGCTTTCTTACTTCAGTCAGGCTCATCAATCTTTTCATGGAGTGCAGTCCATCAGGAGTCTTCACCGGATTTGCCACAACAATCAAATCAGTCGCCTTGAAGCTTGTTGAAGGCACTTCCAAATCATTGACAACTCTGTCAAAAACCCCGTAAGGCGAATCTCCATGGATTGTTCCTGCAACCACATTTGCCAGTGCACCCACTCTCATTGCTTCGTACAGCGCCTTCGCCTCAGAGCTCCTTACTTCCCCGACAATAAGCGCCGAATCTCCAAGTCTAAGGCTTGTCCTTATCCCTTCAGAAGCCTCAACTTCTGTTGTCCCTGAAACAAGCGCGCTCCTCACCTTCATTCTCATTATGTCATATCCTATTTTTCTCAGTGCATCAACAGGCAGTTCAAGTGTATCCTCAATAACAATTACCCTGAACTTTGGCATTATCTCAAGCAGCAAACTCCCAAGAAGCGAAGTTTTTCCAGAGCTTCTTGTCCCGGCAACAAGAATAGTCCTGTTCCCGTCAACCATGAAACTCAATAACCCTGCAGTAAATGAATTAAGCATTCTTTTCTGGATAAAAAGCGGCAAAGTCCAGGGCTCATCCCTGTGCCTTCTTATAGCATATCCCAACCCAGACGGTGAAAGCGGTTGCGTTATTGCCGCAACTCTCGCCCTTGCATTGCCAAAAACCAAATCAGTATCAAGAACGGGATTTGCCTCGTCAAGAGGCCTGCCTGACTGCAGCCTCAGCTTCGCAGCCCATGAATCTGCATCTTCATAACTTGGGATAATATTTGTATAACATTCATCATACTTCTCATGCCTGACAAAGATAGGATTCTGCGCAATCGGCGCATTCAGAACAATATCCTGCAGTTTTGTGTCCATAAGCAAAATTTCTATAAGTCCAAAGCCTATCGTATATCTTACAAGTATTTTGGCGAGTTTGTTCAGTTCTCTATTGCTCAGCTCAATTCCCTTACTCTTTGATAACTCGCTAAGCAAATCAATCGACACATTGAAGAAAACCTGCCTCGTTTTGTCAGGGTCCGTGAATTCCTCTGCCTTTGGTCTATGCTCAATAAGCACGTTCCTCGCCAGATTGAGGAGCATATGATGCTCTTCTGTCAATGTGTACTCGGGGGGCATTATATGATAGAAATATTTTGGCTCATCCTTGTTTTTTAGGATAGTTACAGGGATAGTTTCCATTTCAGATTTTATCTCATACTGGTCAACAAACTCAATATCCTTGGGCATCTGTGCAACAAGCCGTGTAAAGGTAAAATTGGGCAGGATATCTGGCCTGAAAACAGATTTGTAAACTTCTCTGCTTCCGCCGGCATAGTCCGAGATAGTGCCCAAAACCATCTTTATCAGCCTGGTGTTTTCAAGCAATCCCTGAAACCTCTCAAGCATTCTTATGTAATTTATCAGCCCAGACTTGTTCAGCACCTGCCCCGTTTCCAGCTGATTTCTCAGGCTTCTTATCCTCTTCTTTAAGTCCAGATAGCAGGCAACGGGGTCCTGTCTTACTAAATTGAGCAAATAGCTCAGCTCCGCGTGCATCTCCGGGACATTGCCATACAGGCTAAGTTTTTCTATGGAAAGCACAGCCTCCTGCTTCAGCAGGAAGTTATAGATGGCAGCAATCTCAGCAAGAAGCGAAACCTGCTCAAAAGGATAGTTATAGTTTCTCTGCTGGACAAAAATGATTCTCGAAACATTCGGATTCTCTGCCAATGAATCAACCGTCCTTGCCATCACAGAAGGATTATCGGCTACCGAAGGCACAAATGGGGCGCTGAGGTAATTCACATACATCACATCCTCCCCTGCCTTTCTCTCAATCTCTGTCGAATACAATGGCGAATTTTCCTTGAACAGCATCTTTCCTCTTTTTGCCCTATAGTCTAGTATAGTTTCTTTGACTCCTAGAACTTTCTTCTCTAAAGAAAGTCGTAGATTATATAGATTTCTATTCACAACTATCTTGCTTTTCTCTTTCCAAGAGATCTTTTCTTTCCAGGGTTTCTTTTTCAAAGAAAGCCTATTTAAACTCTGAAAAATTGTATAAACTATGGAAGAGGGGTACCAGGCACAGCCGGAGTCCTTGGACATGAGCATTCGTCTGAGGGATTTGGAAGAAAAAAATAGGCTTCTGAGAGACAGGGTTTTACTGTTGGGGCAAAGCGTTATCGAAGAGAGAGACAAGAGCTTCAAAGAGGCCCAGGAAATGAAAAGCATAGTCATAAAACTAAGAGAAGAGATGGACCGCATGAAAGAATTGATGCAGAGAATGGCAGAACAGATATCTTCCATGGCCAGAAAAGAAGAGCTTATGATATTGCAAAGGCAGTTTGACTTGCTAAGGAGGGGCTAGCAAGTTCAAAGGAAAGTTCATAAAAGGAATCCTGCAAGTTCAAAGGAGGGGTTCCTAAGGGGAACCTTGGTTCCCATAGATAGAAATTTAAACTTCCTTTCAATATAAACTATAAGAAAAAAGATGGCACTATTAAACGATATAAAAAAGATGCAGAGCGAGGGTAAGACCGAGCAGGAGATAATAGCAACCATGAGGCAGCAGGGAGTCTCTCCAAAAGATATAATAGAAGCGCTCTCTCAATCTAAAATAAAAGAAGCCGTGACAGGCGCGCAAGAAACACAGGCGCCAGCGCCTTCTCCTCAAGACTTGCAGCAGGAAGCGCTCATGCCCGGCACCGATGTCATGCCAAATCCTTCTCCAGATATGCAGGCTTCTCCAACAATGTCCCAGCCAATGGAGTCTCCTCAGCAAATGCCCGAACAATCTGCATATCCTCAACAGCCCCAACAGATGCAGCCCGCATACCAGGAATATCCGCAATATCAGCAGCAATATGCCCCCCAGGCAGGCTCAATAAGCCCAGATACAATCACAGAAATCTCAGAACAGGTAGTCTCAGAAAAATTGTCCACATTAAAAAAAGACATAGAGCAGATTATAGACATGAAAACGACAGTAGAGTCAAAAATAGAATATTTCGACGAAAGGCTTAAGCGCATAGAGAAGATAATAGACAGATTGCAGCTCTCAATAATGCAAAAAGTAGGAGATTACATGACAAACATAGATGACATAAAGAAAGAAATTGTGGAAACCCAAAAGTCCTTCAAAGCCCTAACATCATCAGAATCTCCAAGAGAGAAACCAAAGAAAACTCAACAGCAAGAATCTGAATAATTTTCTTAAAATCTAATTTAAAGGATGATTCATAAAAGAAAACTTGGTTTCTTTTATTACTTAACCTTTATCAGCACCCAGCTTACTAGTGCCCCAACAACAAGCAAAATCAAAGGCCCGTATATTCTTGGTGTCGTTATCCAATCCGCAAACTTCAAAACAGGGGTTGCAGAAGAGAATGTATAATAGGCAGAAACCAGAAACACAACAAGCAGCAGCACAGCAATTACCGCGCCAACTCCTTTAGTCAATCCCTCAGGCACCTTCCCCAAAAATCCAACCATTGCCAAAAAGAACAATGCAATTATCACAAAAACCGCAAACCAAGGTGTTATAGAAATTACATATTCCCTCGCACTGGTCAAACTTATGAATATTGTAGAAACAAGAAAAGAAACAAACAAGTTAACCCACTTGCTCTCTCCAAGAATCTTGTACTTTGCCAGCACTGCAAAAACAACCGTAAAAATCAGAAAGAAAGTTATGATTGGCAGATAATCCTGTATCAAAGAAATGTCAACTGCTGCCATGATTAAGTTTGGCTCTGATGCATTTTAAACTTCCCAGCTTCCAGACTAGGAGTCCCCCCAGCCTTGGAGGCAACAACCGCAAGTATAACCCCAATAAGCAAAATCGCACCTATGATGACACCTGCATAATCCTCAACATAGCCATATGAACCAAGCCAGCCTACATTCTCAAAAGTTCCAACAATCGTGATTATCCAGATAATAACTGCAACTGCAGCAATCCCGTACATCCAATACTTCGCCTCGCCCTCATGAATAAACAATCCTGTCAGTATTAAAAGCGCCAAGATAACCGCAATGCCCACACCAAGTCTTGGGAATATCTCAGAGAAGAACTGCTGCACAAAACCAAGCCTAAGCGCCAGAAGCCCGACAACAAGAGCAACAATTACATGAACCCCTTTCTGCTTTCCAATAATGTTTGTAGAGGTAAGTATCCCGAAAACCACTGCAAATATCAGCAGGAAAGGAAGAACATAGTCAAACACCCCATAAACCTGCCATTGGTTTAATATCTCTGCAATACTTATTACCATAACCAAGCTAAAAGAAGTTTCTTTAAATATGTTTCGTTAAAAGAGCTCAATGAGAACCAGAACTCGAACTAGAGCTTGAACTGCCGCCAAAACCAATCACCACAACAACTGCCACAATCACAAGCACAATAAAGAATATATTAGTCAGCCAGCTTGAACCGCTTCCGCCAATAGCATTAGTAACATAACCCATCCCGCCAGTAAGATAAAGCACTGCCACAGCAACAACAATAGCAGCAATAGCAGCAATCGCCCACTGCACGCCACTATTCACCTTAAAATCCCCCTGCTTGAAAGCAAATCCCCAAAGAAGGAAGAAAGCAAGAAGAACAACAAGCCCAACTGCAAGAATAGGTATCAAACCAGTTATAATATCAGTAACACTTCCTACAGCAACAACAATCAATCCAAGCACAAGAGCAACAATCGCATCAGTCTGCCTCTTGTCCTTCCCAAGTATCTCAGACTTCTGTAATATTGCATAGGCAACTGCAAATACAAGAAGAAACGGCAATATGAAATCCTTAATCAACGGACTCGACAATATTGTAGCTGCCATGAATAATCTCACTCAGATTAATATTTAAATCTTCTCACAAGCCAGAACTAAACCAAATCGCCCGCAGAACTTCCTTCAGGCGAAGGTGTCTCAGGCATATCACTGTCCGCCCCGACAGGCAATGATGCCTTGGTAATTATAAAAACATCCCCGATAGCTTTTACAAACTGGTGGGGGATTATGACTCCTCTTGCCCCCCCGATTGAGCCGATTATCCCAGAACTCAGGCGTATTTTCCATCCGTCAATCTTATTATCAACAAGATTAACCTCGTCTATCTGCCCGAAATAGTCTCCTTCAGACGTATAAACATGCTTCCCTAAAACTTCACTTATCTTTTTTATTCTCAGCATATTTAAATTCTATTACGGAGACTATTTATACTTTATGTTTTTGCACAATATGTATCAAATATCGATGCCATAATGTTTATATAAAACCCCCAACTTATAAAATCATGAAGTTATCCGAATTTCTTAACATTCTCGCCGCAGCAGTCATATTCACAATAGTGGGCAGCCTTGCATTCATCACAGAATCAAAATGGTCCATGCTTCCCGAGGTATTCTTCTTCTCCATAATCATAATATTCGGCTCCATTTTCGCAAAAAAGCTCATGGCCTATCTTCTCGATGCAGATGTCGAGCACGAAATCTGGAAATTCTCAAGATGGGGATACAAAAAGCACCAGTACTTCAACAAAGAAATTCCTGCAGGAATAATCTTCCCTTTGATAATCTCGCTGTTCTCGCTCGGATGGCTGAAATTCTCCGCATTTCTGACATATGAGGCAAGGGCGTTAAAAAGAAGAGCGGCAAAAAGATTCGGATTTTACAGTTTCACAGAGCTCACAGAATGGCACAACGGAGTAATAGGCGCAGCAGGCATTGTAGCCGCATTCATTATAGCAATAATAGCCTATTTCCTTCCCTGGAATCTTGAATATCTTGCAAAACTTTCAGTTTTCTACGCTCTCTCAAATATGCTACCAATCTCAAAGCTTGATGGAACACAAATTTTCTTCGGCTCCAGAGTCCTCTGGACAGTTCTCGCCGTAATAACTCTCATCCTCACATCCTATGCTTTCATTCTCTAAAGGCAATAAATTAATTTAAACCCCCAATCTCTGCCAATATTCTATGCTAAACATTACTCCAAGAGAATATCAAAAAGCAATCTTTGAAGTTGCCAGGGAAAAGAATACTCTTGTTGTTCTGCCCACAGGAATAGGAAAAACCCTCATAGCTCTCATGTTGTCAATAGAGAGGCTAAAGAAGCATCCGATGAGCAAGATTGTCTTTCTTGCCCCCACAAGACCGCTGGTAGAACAGCACTTTGATTACTTCAAAAAGCACCTGCCCGAGCTGTTTGCAGATTTGCAGCTTTTTACAGGCCAGATTCCTGCGGAAAAAAGGAAAAAAATCTGGCAGACAGCAGAAGTCATATTCTCAACCCCTCAATGCGTTGCCAACGACCTAGAACACTATCTCTACAACCTAAATGACGTCTCATTACTGGTAATCGACGAAGCCCATCGCTGCCTAAAAAACTATGACTACACAAAAGTTGTCGGCAAATACAAAGGCCAGGCGAAAAATCAAAGAATTCTGGGTTTGACAGCCTCTCCAGGCTCAGATCCTGAAAAAGTAAGGCAGATAAGCAAACATTTGAGTTTGGATGAGATAGAAGTCAGAACTCGGGATTCAAACGACGTAAAACCCTACATGCAGGAGCGCGAGTTTACAAAGATAGAAGTTCCATTTCCCCCTCATCTCATGGAAATCCGCGCGCTGCTTCAAAAAATATACAACGAAAAAGTCAACAAGCTGAAAGAAAGCAATTTTCTTCTCGGTCCGGTAAACAAGATAACCCTTCTCAAGCTTCAGCAAAGATTGTTTTCACAAATACAGCAAAGAAACTTCGCAGCCATGACCGGAGTCTCCTGGACAGCCCAGGCAATTAAAATCTCCCATGCCCTCGAGCTTCTCGAAACCCAAACTCTCAGCGGGCTAAACCTTTATATGAAATCCATGATTGAGCAGGCAGCCCAAAAAAAATCAAGGGCAGTTCAGACCCTTGTCAAATCCCCTGAATTCAATGCTGCGAATATACTTCTCCAGGAATTAATAACAAGAAAAATAGAGCATCCAAAGATAAACCAGATATCAGACATAGTAAGAAATGAATTCAAGGAAAATCCAAAATCAAAAATAATAATTTTCTCCCAATTCAGGGAAACGGCATCAACAATATCCAAAAAAGTAAGTGAGATAGAAAACATAAAATCCGGGATTTTCATCGGACAGGCAAAAAAGAAAATTTCCGGAGGTTTATCGCAAAAAGAACAAAAGCAGGTAATAGATAATTTCAGGGAAGGAAAGCTGAATGTCATCTGTGCAACATCCATAGGCGAAGAAGGCCTCGATATACCCGAAGTCAGCGCCGTAATTTTCTATGAACCCATTCCAAGCGCCATAAGAAAAATTCAGCGCGCAGGAAGAACCGCCAGATTACAGCCGGGAAAACTGATAATTCTCGTAACCCTGGATACAAGAGATGAAATTCACCATTATGCAGCAAGCGCCAGAGAAAAAAAGATGTATAAAACAATAGAACTTGTAAAGAAAGAACTAAAAACCCAACCAAAAACCCTTGACAATTTCAAACAATAAAAAATAAGAAAAATAAAAACAAAATGCCTTTCCACAACATTTTTTCAAAAGAAAAGACAGAAAATAAAGACGAAAATCAAAACAAACCAAAAATCTTCATAGACAATCACGAAAAAAACTCCCTCGTTCCCTCTTTTCTATGCAAATTAGGCACAAGCATAGAATTCGCAGACCTAAAAGTTGCAGATTACATTGTAAATGATGTAGCAATAGAAAGAAAAACAATCCCGGATTTCAAATCTTCAATAATAAGCAAAAGGCTGCTCTTTCAAATCAATGAATTAAAGCAATATCCCAACAGTCTTATCATCCTGGAAGGTATTTCCAATTTCAGCCTTTATGAAGGCACAATTCACGAGAATGCGTTCAGAGGTTTTATTCTTTCAACAGTCCTGGAACAAAAAATTCCAATAGTTTTCACAGAAGATGAAGAAGACACTGCGAGATATCTCTCAGTTCTTGCAAAAAAGACAAAAAAATCAGAAATCTCTTTAAGACAAAAGATTCCACTGACAAAAGAGGAACAAAAACAATTCATTCTCGAAGGATTTCCAGGCATTGGTCCAACAACTGCAAACAAACTTCTAAAAAAGTTCAAATCACTTAACAATATTTTCAAAGCAAGCGAAGAAGAATTAAAAGAAATCCTAGGCAAGAAAGCAGAATCCTTTCTCAGGCTGCTCCTCGATTACTAGAAGATGCCTCACGAGATCCCAGAAAACAATCAAGATCTATTACATAAAAAACTCCCTCAAGATTCTCTCTTCTCCTTTGGTCATCAATAGACTCAGGGGGTAGCACTTTTATCTCGACGCCAGCCAGAGATTCTCTCATTCCCTGGACGACGCAATCAGCTCGTTCTCCTCCATTTGTATAAACAACTATTCTGTTTGCATAATCAAATGCCCTAAACCCTTTCACCAAATCTTCAACAATATCCATTAAAATTCATCAAGCCATCTCAAATTTAAATACAAATGTATATCGCAAAATATATATTCAAAAACAAAAATAATATAAACTAAGAGATTCTTCTCAGTCTATATTCCTCACTCTTTAGACTTGATAACTTCCAAGTCGCTATAAACAGGTCCAATCGGCTTAAGCTCTGATTTCTTTAACTTAAACTCAGAGCACTCAAATCCAATAGGTTTAACATAAACACTTTCAATATGCGAAAGAAAACCCTTTTTATCTTTAATATATTTAACTCGTGCGATAGTTAAATGCCCCATAAACCTCTCTTCAGCAGGAAAAACTTCTTTCAAGCTATCATCAATCTCCTTCTGCAAATCATAAATCCCCTTTCCCTCAACCTTAATCCATACAATTCTGAGCTTTCCATGAATGGAAAAAGTTCCAATTTTGCCAAGTTTTAATTTCATCTTATCAAACTTAATTCCCCGAAGCTTTTCACGAACAGCTTCAACCTTAGAATCATCAATCTCCCCAAGAAACTTCAAGGTAAGATGCAAATTCTCAAGTTCAGTAAGCTTTCCCGTAAACTTGACGCCAGAAAGCAGCTCCTGCACGCGCGCAATTTCCTTAATAACAGAATCAGGAAATTCAATCGCAATAAATGCCCGAGTCAAATCCAAATCAGTCATCCTATCTCTTCGGTGCAATCAAAGCCGTGCTGAAATCTTTAATCTTTGCAAGCTCTTTCACATCTTCAAGACTTACTTTTCTTATTTTTTCTTCATGCTTGTAATAATCTTTGGCATTCCCAACAAGCTCATGAGCCATTAGCTCATTCATCACATTTGCACCTTCCTCTGAAGAGACTCTTCTCAGCCCAATAACCCTCTCCTTGGCTTCATTCAGCTCTTTCTCGCCCATATTCTTCACATTTTCAAACTCATCAAGAATAATTTTCTTCACTTCCTCAACATTTTTCTTCGGAGTCCCGACATAAATGCTGTAATAATTGTAATTCTTCTCTGAGTTTACAGAACTTTTAACGGCATAGGCGAGTCCTTTCTCCTCGCGAATCTTCAAAAACAATCTAGAGGACATCCCATTCGCAAGATATGCGTCAAGAACTTCAAGTGCATAAAATTCCTTTGTGTTTGGAAGAGGCGCATGAATCGCAAATAAAAAATGCGCCTGGTCTATTCCATCCCTTTCTTCAACAAAATGCCCGTTCTTTGTTTTTATCTTAAATTCTTTCAGCTTTTTCCCCTCACTCTCAAAATTCTTCTCAATATATGCACAAACCTTCTCAAAGTCCGCATTTCCGACAATCGTTGCAATGTAATTTTCAGGGGAATAATGTTTTTTGAAATAATCAAAAACAAAATCTCTTGTCATCGCAGACACCGTCTTATCACTTCCAATTACTCCTTCCCCAAACGGCTTGTCATATAGCTCGCTCTCAATCTTATCAAAAACAAATCTCTGCGGCATGTCATGATACATCTTTATTTCTTCAAGAATAACCTTCTTCTCCTTCTCAAACTTCTTTTCCTCAAATTTAGGATTCTTCAGCATATCAATTATTATATCAATTCCCGCAAACACATGCTCTGAAGGCAGCTTAAACCAGAAAGAAGTCACTTCATGTGATGTAAAAGCATTCAATATTCCCCCTTTCTTCTCAATTTCTCTGGAAATATCTTCATGACTCCTTGTCTTTGTTCCCGTAAACACCAAATGCTCCATAAAATGTGCAATTCCCTTTACTTTAGACTCTTCAAAAGCCGCCCCAAACCTGTTTGTTATAGAAAAAGAAACAACCGGAAGCTCCCGCTTCTCCATAATCACAATCATCCCGTTCTTTAGCTTCTTCCTAAGCAGTTTCATTTCAACTTTTTCCTCATTTTTATTTTATAGTCTTTATAACCAAAATGCCTATAAAAATCATACGCCCTATTTCCAACAACAACACCCAGCTCCATAATTTTAATCCTCTTCTTCTTAGCATATTCTTCCAAAAAATCAATTAGCATTTTTCCATATCCCTTTCCCTGCTCCTTTTCAGACACCAACAGCATCCCAATTGAAGCAATCTTTTCTTTAACTGGGATGTTTATGCTTATCGTGCCACAGCCAATTAACTTATTATTTCTTTCCAAGCCGAAGAACTTTTCTTTGGCAAAATTTTTTCTTGTATGTTCTCCAATCCCTTTTAAATTATAATCAATTCCCAATCTTTTCCAAACAGGAACAATTGAAACTTTGTGCAGTTCAATAATCTTGCCTATCTCACTTCTCCTCAATAAGCGGATTTTCACTTTATTAAAAGTCATTCTCAAAGAAAAACCAAATTATTAATAAACCTTGTGTAACGAAGTATAATCATGCCGGTAAATGCAGGATATGAATATTTTAACGCTGAAAAGAAATATTCGGCAGCGCAAACAATAGATGAAAAAATAGCTGCCCTCGAAGAAATGATTCGCGCAGCCCCAAAGCATAAATCCAGCGAGAATTTCGTAGCAGAACTTAAAAATCGTTTAAGAGGATTAATCCAAAAGAAAGAAAAATCAAAATCAACAGGAAAAACAACAAGAAAAAGCATAAAGAAAGAAGGATATCAATGCGTTCTTGTAGGCTTGCCAAACTCCGGAAAATCATCAATTCTTGCTGCAATCACAAATGCAAAACCCAAAATAAGTGCAAATCCATTCACAACCCAAGTCCCAGAGGTTGGAACAATGAACTATCAGGGGATAAAAGCACAGATAGTAGATACCCCGAGCATAGGCTCTGAATTCTTTGATATCGGCACCATTCACACTGCAGATTGTTTAATCCTGGTCATAGAATCTCTCACAAATTTGGAAAAAATTACCCCATTGCTAATAAGAGCGCCCGGAAAAAGAATAGTAGTAATAAACAAATCGGACCTGTTGGACGAAACACAAACAAGAAAACTCCAGGAAACCATAAAAAGCAGAAAAATCCCGGGAATTCTCGTTTCAACAATCACCGGGCAGGGCATAGAACAGCTCAAGCAAAAAATATTTGACTGCATGGAATCCATAAGAGTTTACACCAAAGAGCCCGGCAAATCTCCCAGCCCCGACCCGGTAACTTTGCCAAAAAATTCAACAGTCCATGACATAGCAGAATCAATCCTAAAGGGATTTTCACAAAAAGTCAAGGAAGCCAGAGTCACAGGCCCGTCAGGCAAGTTCCCCAATCAGCGCGTCAGCCTCGCCCATGTCCTGAAGGACAAAGATATCGTGGAATTTAAGACAAAATAAACAATATCGCTCTACCACAGATTTTTATTTAAAATAAGACAAGATAGAGAATTAATGCAAAAACTGCTCGATATACTTCGCAAATAGATGAGCATGAGCATAAAATTAAAAAGTTGGACGAAAAGATTAATATATATGAAAGGCTATCCAAATTAGAAGCAGAGATATATCTATCAAAAAGGAGATTAAAAAATGGATAAAGAGGGGTTTGTTGAGGCAATTGAATTAGTTAAGATGATAGTCATCTTCCTTATGGGTTATGTTATATTAAAAGCACTTGGAATAACAATCTAATCATCTATTTTGTAATTCTTCCTTATAGGAGCAACAATCTTCTCCAGATATTCCGTAACTGCCTTCTTCAAATCAAGCGGATGCAGTTTTCCAGCAGCATAAACACGCTCAAGCTCTTCATAACTCTTAAACTTAACATTTCCCCCAAACTTTTTGTCTCTCTTTACCTCAACATGCTCAAATCTTGGGAATACTATCAGCTTTGATATCTGCAAAAGAGGATTATCTTCAACAATCTTCTCAGGGCAATAGGCATTCTTTATATTTTTTTCAATTTCTTCATAGCTGTCAGTTACTGATATTCCGCTTCCCGGAATGGACTTGGACATTTTTTCCCCGGGACCCTTAAGAGAAGTTATCAGCGGAGTATGCAACGCAACAAACTTGTAATTTAAAGTCTTCTCCATGTCCTTTCCTATCATGTGAACCTTTCTCTGCTCCATCCCTCCAAGCGCAACATCAACTTTCAGATGTTTTATGTCTGCAGCTTGCATCAACGGATACCACAATTGCGAGATTGTCGCATTCTCAACATCGCGGGCAATTTCCTGCATGCTCCTTAAGCCCCTCTGAATTGTAGAAGCCTGTGCCAGGGCCATCACATCTATGGTATAATCGGGCTCAAACTGAAAATCACTCCCTAAAACAACTTCTGCCTTCAGCCCAATTGCCTTAACAGTCCTTCTCCAGTTCTCAACTTCCTTCTTTATTTCGTCTCTAGAGCCCTTTCTGTTGAGCATTGCATGCACATCTGCAAGCAAAACCTTAACTTTAAAGCCGCATTCCTGCAAATCCATCAGCTTTGTTATTGTTACAAAATGCCCAAGATGCATCGGCCCGCTTGGCTCATAACCACAATAAACAACAGGGTTCTTCTTGCTTTTCAGCAATGCATCAAACTCCTCTTTAGTCACAAGCTCTGCAATATTTCTCATCAAAACCTCTTGATTTTTCTTTCCCATGGTATCACAATAAAACCTTAATATTTAAAAGTTGTCCAACAACTTTTATGCCAAAAAACCCGAAGGTTTTTTATGTATAAAATTACCCCATTTTGCCATGAGACGCCTATCATTTGCACTAACAATAGCAGGACTTTTCATCCTTCTCATAATTTTAAACTTCTCATCCCCTGTTTTAGTTGATAATCCTTCACAGCTATCAACTTTAGAGCAAAACACAAAAGTTCAAACAAGCGGCAAAGTAGTATATGAAAGACAATACCAGACCGTAAAAACCCTAAAACTAGATAACGGTATAGAAATCCTCTGTAATAGCTGCAAATCACAGATTAACCGAACTATTACAGTCATCGGAACAGTAGAAATATACCAAAACAGAACCCAAATTCAAGCTCTTAGAATAGAGGAAGGTGACGTGTCAGGGAACCTAGGTTCCATACACTCATAACATTTAACTACTAAAATACCTTCTATAAATGATAAAAAGGGGAAATAACACAGCTTGAAACTCTCAAAAAACGGCGAAATAGTTCTGAATAGATTTCTTGCAAGGGATAGAGAAGGAAATATCATAGAAACCCCTGAACAACTGCTAAAAAGAGTGGCAAAAAACATTGCAATCCAAGATTTAAGGTATGATTCAACAAGAAAAGAAGCGGCAAAAACAGAAAAAGAGTTCTACAATGCCATGAACAACCTCGAATTCCTGCCAAATCTCCCAACTTTGGCAAACGCTGGAAGAAAATTGCAGCAGTTGGCTGCCTGTTTTGTTATTCCGGTGCCTGATAACACTGAAGGAATCTTCCAGGCAGTCAAAGAGCTTGCCATTGTCCAAAAAACAGGAGGCGGAACAGGCTTCTCATTCTCAAGGCTAAGACCCGAAGGCGCATATGTCGCAGAAACTGGAGGCATAGCATCGGGCCCTGTCTCGTTTATGAAAGTTTTTGATGCTGCAACAGGAGCAATAAAGGAAGGGGGCATCAGAAGGGGCGCAAATATGGGAGTTTTAAGGATAGATCACCCCGACATAGAGAAATTCATAAATGCAAAAGAGCGCGGAGATTTGCCCAACTTCAACATTTCAGTTGCTATTACAGAAAAATTCATGCAGGCCCTGATAAAAGACAAGGACTTTGACCTCGCATTCAACGGAAAAGTATACAAAACTCTCAAAGCAAAAGAACTTTACAAATCAATCTGCAAGCACGCCTGGCTTAACGGCGACCCAGGAATACTTTTCATAGACAAAATCAACGAATCCAATCCCACACCAAAGCTGGGCATTATAGAATCAACTAATCCTTGCGGCGAACAGCCTCTTCTTCCCTACGAATCCTGCGTCCTTGGAAGCATAAATGTTTCAAAATTCATTAAAAACAAAAAGATAAATCAGAAGGCTCTTGCAGGCACAATTAAGACAGCTGTCCATTTTCTTGACAATTCCATTGATGCATCAAGCTATCCAATTCCAGAAATAGAAATGGTAGTCAAGGGCAACAGAAAGATAGGTTTGGGAATCATGGGTTTCGCAGATGCATTAGTCGAATGCGAAATCCCCTACGATTCAAAAGATGCAGAAAAATTTGCGCAAAAATTAATGAAATTCATAAAACAGGAAGCAACTAAAGCAAGCACGGAACTCGCAAAGAAAAGAGGCCCATTCCCAAACATAAGAGAAAGCATATACAAGAACAAAAATATCCGCAATGCCACACTCACAACAATAGCGCCGACAGGCACCATAGCGCTTATAGCAAACTGCTCTGAAGGCATAGAGCCCATATTCAGCCCTATATCGCACAGGCACTCAACATATGGAGTTCTAACAGAAATGGATATGCTGTTCGAGCAACTTGCAAAAAAAATGAACATCGGCGAGCAAACTCTCAGCCAGATAGAATCCCAGGGCACTCTCAAAAACACAAACATCCCTGAAAAAATAAAAAGAATATTCAGAACAGCCCACGATATTTCACCGGAATGGCACATTCGTCTCCAGGCATCATTCCAGAAATACACAGACAATGCAGTAAGTAAAACAGTCAATCTTCCCAATAGTGCAACAGTCGAAGACGTCGAAAAAGTCTTCCTTCTTGCCTATCAGTCCGGCTGCAAAGGACTTACAATCTATAGATACAACAGCCGAAAGCAGCAGATTCTTGAATTCTGCAAGCAGTGCGACATTAAAAAGTAAAATAAAAATTAAATTTTAACTTTATCTAAGGTTCAATTCCAATCCAGAATAGTCTTTCTTATCTGCATTCCCATAATTCACAGTCGCATCTCCAAGAGAAAGCGAATTGTAAGTTCTCTTTGGTGTTCTCTCATCCATAAAGCTGTTCAAATCAAGCGAATAGTCAGATTTAACTTCTTCTCTCTCGGCAGTTCTAGCAACTGCAGAAACAGGAGCTTCTGCAACAATATTGACAACATTATTCTTTGGAGCAGAATAATTCTGGTATCCAATTAATCCGGCAACACCAACAGCAACTCCGGCAGCAAAAGCAGCAGCCTTACCGGCATATTTCCTGAACCATCCCGCTCTCTGCTCTTTTGGCTTTTCCATTCTCCTTTCCGACTTTGGCTTTGCCATAGGAACTCTCGCAGCCCTTCCCATTATCTTCTTGAAACTTCCAAGCAATTCCCAGTCACCATAATCATGAAGCTCTGTTTCCAATGTTCTAAGAATTTGCTCGTACCATGAATTCTCATGATTGCACATAAATCCCTGGAAATTCCGCCCGTATCCGCGTATTCCGCTTTCCTCATGCATTTCTTTTAGCCTTGCAAGTGCAGCCAGTTTGCCATGCAATCTCAGGCGATTCTCTGCTCTGGTGCGTGGATTTATAAGAAGATTGTTTCTCATGTCCATAGGAGCAGTATATTCCATGTACAGTTTATTCCTGTCTGCAATTACTTTGCCTGTATTCAGCATCTGGTGATAAGCTTTTGAATAAACATTTATATCCCCCAAACGATGCTCAAGCATTTCAAATCGCATCGCTATCCCTCCAGACTTAGCTATTCCCTTAAGTTGGCTCGCAGCCTTAATTGCCTCTCTTAACAGAATTTCTGTGCTTCCGTCAAACCTGACATCTTTTTTCTCATCAAATCCGCCAAATCTTAATCTTTCCCTCTCTTCCACATCAAATCTTGTGTCGTATAATGTCTGCTCAACAACGCCAATATACTCTTCAAGCACAGACATCCTTTCATCTATCTCTTTCTCTGAAATCCTTGGCCTCTTGGGCACAGCTACAGCCATTACAGCAGTCCGTGTATCTTCAAGTGCATTTGTCATATTCACTCTAGGCAAGAAGGCTTTTTAAGCCTTTCTATATGTCACCACTACATAATGGTTAAACATAAGCAATTACATGCCCCAGCAAAGCCCATATTTCCCCCCCAAATATTCAAAGGCAAGCATCTATATATTTTTTACCCGAAGACATAAGACACCTCATCACTCATAAGCTCCCTTCGTTTCCTCCGCAATTTCCCTATAGAGAGATTTTGCTCCGAGAGGATCAACATTTGTGCACTCAAACACAAAGCTCAGTCCAAACATTTTTGGCTTGAAAAAATTCATCAAATCAGAAGACATGAAGCGGGCAACCTTCGAAAGGAATGTAACTCCTCCCCCCTCCCCGCTCGCCTTTTGTTTCTCCTTCTTATTCTCTCTTGCTATGAATGGGCTGAGCTGCTTCCAAAAAGGAGGGCATACTCCGTAACTGGTGCTGGAAATAACAAAAAATCTGTTATTCCTAAGATACTCCCTGAAATTATTGAACCTGAATAAAGCAGGATAGATTAACTTATGCCCGCTCCTCGGGTTTGGCGTCGAGATTATCAATCTTCCATTCTTCCTTAAGACCCTTTGTATCTCCTCCGCGGCACTTTGCGGTGATTTTAGGTGTTCAAAGACTTCCAATGCAATCACAGCATCAAAGCTCGAGTCTCCAAAAGGCAGCTTTTCTTTGCTCACATCAACTAAAAACGCTTTGATTCCCTTCTCCCTCAAAAATTTTACCGCATTTTTCGAAATATCTGCGGCATAAACTTCATTCTCCCCCTTTAGATACTGGACAACCCCTCCGTCGCCGCAGCCTATCTCCAAGATTTTTTTATTTCTTGTATTCCTGAAATACTTTTCCTTGTACCACTTGTACCTTAAGCTGTTGGAGCCGTTCACCTTCAGATAATACTTCTCATGAATTTTCTTTTCCTCGCCCATCATAGATTTTTCAAATGCTATTAACTTAAAAACCTTTCATCTTATCTAAAATAAATATGATTGAATTACTCATCGCTCTCATCATAGGAGTCATGGCAGGAACCATCACAGGCCTCTCGCCAGGCATCCACATAAACCTTGTTGCCTCCCTTCTTCTCGCCTCTCTAAACAGCCTCACTTCCGTCCCCATCATTGCCCTTGTAGTATTCATAACAGCCATGTCCATAACTCATACATTCCTAGATTTCATTCCCAGCATATTTTTAGGCGCCCCCGAGGAAGATTCCTTCTTGTCAGTCCTCCCGGGGCACAGAATGCTTCTTGAAGGCAGGGGCTTCGAAGCTTTCATCATCACAATTTATGGCTCTTTGGCAGCATTAATCATCATCCTTGCATTCGCCCCATTATACATCTACTTCCTCCCAGGCATTTTCACAGCGACAAAAACAGCAATTCCATTTATTCTCATTTTCATTTCACTATATCTCATTTTCAGGGAAAAAAATTTCATGCTTTCCCTGGTAGTTTTTCTCCTTGCAGGGCTTTTGGGTTTCCTTGCATTCAATCTTCCCGTAAAACAGCCATTAATGCCTCTCCTTTCCGGAATGTTTGGCCTCTCCGGGCTTATTATAAGCCTAAAAACAAAATCAAAAATTCCAAAACAAAAAATAAAGCCAATAAGCCAGATAAAAATGCCCAAAAAAGAACTTCTCAAGTCGATAGGAGCAATCCTAATCTCATCTCCGTTCTGTGCTTTCCTTCCAGGCATAGGCTCTGGGCACGCGGCAACAATCGGCTCAGAAGTTATCCCCCAAAACACAAAAGGTTTTCTCTTTCTCGTTGGAGCAACAAACACCATCATCATGGGTTTGAGTTTTGTAACTCTTTACGCAATAAGCAAAGCCCGCTCAGGCTCCGCCGCAGCAATATCTGAGCTCCTGAAAACAATAACGGCATCAAACATTATCACAATTTTAATCACAATTGTCATAGCAGGCATACTTGCAGCATTAGTCGGCATCTTTATTGCACGAATCTGCGCAAAACACATCTCAAAACTGAATTACACATGGCTCACATCACTAACAATGGTTATCCTGATTGCATTTGCAATAATTTTCTCAAACCCATTGGGAATTTTAGTCCTGATAACATCAACAGCCTTGGGCATTTTCACCATAACAAGCGAATCCCGAAGAATAAACCTAATGGGGGCATTAATAATCCCCGCAATTCTCTATTATCTGCTCTGAGAAACTTCTTTCCCTTCAAAACTTCCAATCCTTTCCCTCAAATCCTTAACTGACATTTGCCCATCGCAAAAATCATTGCACAACCGCAAAACCGCACTAGCAATATCCATATTGCTCACTCCAACACCATCCACGAAACTATACCCGGTGCGTTCCCCCCTTTCTAAATCACCAAGATAATCACGAATGCCATGCCTAACTCGAGCAAGCCTTACACCCCCATTCTGAACAACATAAACATATATTTTTTCTTCAGATCCTTCCATCAGACTAACCAAAAATGCTCGTTTATAAACTTTTATGAACAATCAAATCCACTTCGCAAGCGCTTCCTGTTTATCCTTCTCTTTTCCAAAGATGCTTTGTATATATCTTTCTGTGAGCTCAAGATTCTCAAGCAAATAAGGTGAGGCATTGTAGGTTCTTGCCAAATCAAGAGCGGGCTGCATATATTTCAATATGCTCCCCTCTGAAATTGTGAATATTATCTTCCCTCCGCAGCTTGTGCACTTCCCGACAAGAGGAGGGCGCCTGAATTTCGTATTGCACTTGACGCATCTGAACTCCTGCTGCGAGAACTTTCTCAGATTGCCCCTTATGTCCCTGATAAAATGCCTCTCTATTATCAGCCTCGAGACATCCTTCACGTCAAGCGCCCTTATCTTTCCGCAAAGTCTCATCTGGCTTGCAACCTTTTCCTGCATCGTCGGCAAAGACTTATATGAAGAGTTCAAAGATGTTCTGTTTATGTCCGCGCAACCATGGCTGAACATTATGTTTGAGAAAGGATCAGCCCCCTCCTTTAATCTTCTCTTTACATTGTCAACTTTTATTTCAGAAGAATGCTTTCCCTGCTCTGCAAGCTCATAAAGTTCAAGAGGATACTGCCCGCACAGCTCAAAGTCAAGAATCTGGTCGTCAACTTCCCCTGCGCGAATGCATGTATTAAGCACAAGAGGAGCGTCCTGCGTTCCCCCTCTGTGCGAAGGCAGGAATTTCCTCGAAAAGTTAAGAAGCAAATCCATCAAGGACATGACTGCAGCCTCATCGCCGTCGCAGTCTCTTCTCATAGCCGCATGCATATAAGGAGAAGCAAGCATCGCCTGAGTTTTTGAAAAACCAATGATTCTCCCTACAGTTGCAGTGCATATATGGGGGGCAATGCAAACCATTAAAGTTCCAAGCATCTCTTCTTTCCTCTGCGCATTGTGCAATCTTGGCAGCTCATATATTCTCTCAAGCTCGTCATCAATGAATTTCCCAACTTTAAAGAAAACATCGTCTGCTCTCTCATCAGGAGAGTCCGGGCACGAAGGCAGTATTAAGTCATGAGGAAACATCGTCAATATCTGCTCATCATTCATCAATTCTTTCCCATAAATATCTTTTTCATACCCCAGCTTCTTCAGCTTCTCTACGCTCGTCCCTATTTCTCTTGGCTTGAAATGAGTTATCGGCATCTCCGTCATGTCATACCTTATTGTCCCGTCCTTGTTTACATTCAGCCCATACTTGGCGCGAAGCAATCCTTTTGCAAGATTCTCGCAGCTGTGATCCTTGCTGCTTGTTCCCCTTATTCCTTTTATCACTCCTCCGCTCTCTTCAATTTTCATTCCGGCCCTCTTTTCCGCAGCATCAAGATAGTGTTTTATATCCAGCCTCTTTTCCTTGAAATCAAACACCGTCGGATGCTCTGGGCACATCCCGGCGTAATTATAATCGCACTCGGGGCAGTACTTCATCTTTGTGCATCGGGCATTGCACCTCTCGCACGAAGGATAAATTGTCTCTTTTTGGCACGGCTCGCAATAATAGACAGGGAAATCGGATATAACCTCCCCAACCAAAGCTGCCTCTGCAAAACTTCTCAATCTGCCTCCTTCTTTTCCAACAGGAAACAAAACATGAGGGCTTCCTTTCAATTTTCTTAGCTTGGATTTTTCTGGCCTTCCCATTCTCGCCCCAATAAAAGTTCCGGACTTGTCCTTTATCCTGAACTTGGAAAGAAACTGGACAATTTCAAGCACGGGCTTCTCCGAAATAACTTTTGAAATTGCATCTATCCCCTTCTCAAGATTCAAAATGCAGTCATCAATCCCCAAATTCAGCAGCAACGCCTGCGAATTTGTCTCATCAACTACCACATTCTCAATAGTTACTTTATGCTCGCATCCAATCAATTCAAGCGCCCTCTTCCCCTTGACAAACCTTTCCTTGTCATTTATCGCATAAGGCAATATTATCTTTTTTCCAACAAGATTTCCATGCGCAAACCAATCCAATAAGCCCATAAAGTGCCCATAATCAATTTCCCTCCAGTAATAGATATAAGCAGGATAAAGCGGAATCCCATATTTTTTTGAAAGTTCGATTGCCCTTTCAAGACTGACTTTTCTTCTGTCAATATCAACTTTTCCTTCCCCTGCGAGCGTCGCAGCCTTCTGAAGCTCAAGCTCCCACCATTCCTCAACATAACCCTGTTTCAATAATTCATAATTTCTGTTTGCAACATCTCCAAATGGAACAAGCATATCCCCCAGATAGATTATTTCCTCAACATCTGAATATATCTTCTTGGCTTCATCATAATCCGAAATCTTGCGCACACTCCCGTTTCTCAGCTTTACGATTGGCCCGTCAATCTCATCGCATACCCCTATGGCACAGCCCTTTGTGGGTTTCTCAATTTTCAGCTGTGTTCCAACCGATAGAAAACAATCCGATATGCCCATTGTCGCAGGATGAACTGCATTGGCGGAAAATCCGCTTATCCTCGTCCTCCCATATCTGAATCTTAATCCTCCAGAACGCGACGGATGGCTAAACACAGGCCTCCCCGCTACTATATCTTTTATGTAAGTTGGAGAAGCATCAGCGCTCCCCTTCTCCCTTTTCTTGTGAATCTTGATGTATTCATCCAGGAACTCCCACCCTGTCGCCTTAAACCCTTTTTCCTGTGTCGCCCTGAGCAATCTCAGCCCCTTTTGTGCTTTCTGGGCAAGCCCCTCGGAAAATATAAGGCACATTCCCCCTCGGATAAAATTAGTTTCAATCCTGGAAAGGTCCTTATAGTTTGAAACCTCCCTGTCATGCGAAGGCTCTCCTGTTATCTCAATTGGTATGTTCTTTGCAAGGAAAGTTATCTCCTCTTCTGTAGGAAGATACTGCAGATTGTTGCATCTCTCATGATAATCATAATTTTCAGTCACATATCTCTTTACTTCCTGCTCATCCGGGTCATATTTTGCATATCCAAAATGCTCTCTTAGATAATCTATCAGCATTAGTACAACACAAGAGGCAGTCGTTCCAGCGCTTCTTATCGGCCCTGAGAAATATGCCTTGAAATATTCTTTTTCATCCTTTGTTTTTCCTAATTTTAACTCTGTAAACCCTTCAAGAGGGGAAGAAACAACCCCAAGAGTTGTATATGAGAACCCTACCCTTATTCCTGCATCTATCGCCTGAAGCAGACTCTCAAATTTGCAGTATTTCTCATGTGCGATTTCCTCAGCAATCTTAAAAGAGACTGCCGGAGTCAGCGGCCCATATTCATTCTCCAGCTCAAGAATCCTGTCAATGAGTCTTTTATCATTTAACTGCGGATAGATTGTTGATATCAGCCCAACAGCTTTCTCTGCAAGCGTCGTTGCAATGGGAATTTCAATGTTTGGCACAGGGTCCAGCCCCTTAGCCCTCGCCTCAGCTGCAATCTTGAAGTATTTCGCAGTCTCTTCCTCAATCATCTTGAAATATTCCTGAGTGTTCACGCCGCAACCTCCAGATTCACCTCAACCTTAACATCAGGCTTAACCTCAACCTCAATTTCATCCTCTTTCTTATCAGAAAAATCAAAAATTTTGAGCTCGCGGGTTTTTAAGTTAAAAACAGGCACCTTGCAGGGATCCGGAACATTTCCAACCTTCTCTTCAAAAGGAGTCTGTGACTGCCAGCAGCTTCCAGTGACTATAAGCACGCCATTATAATTTTCCACATCCAGCCTGTGAACCTCTCCTGTAGCCAGTATGTCCGGAACTTCTGCAATGACAAGCGGGTCCTTGTCAGCATTTGGGATATATGTAACTGCGGAATGCACAGGCGCAAGATGTCTCCTCTTGAGCATATGTTTTACCGCTTTCGCAGGAGTTTTATGTGCCTTTATCTCCCTCAATTCAGGAATTCCGTTTATAAAAGAGTGTATGCTCGCCCCATGATACATTAAAACCTTAAAATCCTTATCCCCCTCGCTTATTTTCACGCTGGCTGGATTTGTTACGAGCACAAGATTATCAAGTTCGTACATCGCCCCGGCATAATTCTTGTCTATAAGCGGCTGCGGCTCTGCAACACGGGAAGCATCGTGCTGCCCAGGGCATAAAAACATCGTTATTTTCTTGGGAACCTTCGAAAGATATGAAGCAAGCTGCCCATACTGCTCCTTCATGCTCTTCAACGTCAGGGAATCTTCCTGCCCCGGAAAAATTCCCACCCCATCAACATTATCCCCCACAAAAAAGATATATCTTATCTTTTGTGCAGTTTCATCGCTGCTGTTCAGCCACTCTAAAAACTTCTCCACATTCTTCTGCAGATGCATCTTGCTTCCCACGTGCATGTCAGAAAGGAAAGCAATCGCGATATCCTCATCAAACCTCGTTTTCTGATAGATAAATGCATCCGGATAGAATACATCATAAATAAACAGCAAATCCCTGTTCCCTGAAGCCTTTATCCCCACAACATCATCCAATTGCAGCTCTTCAGCCTTCTTGAATGTCTCCTCATTGTCAAACTTGACAAGCCCGCTTATCTCTCCAGTTAAATCTTCAAATTTTATTATCATATTCTTGTTTTTTGTGATTCTTTTCTCTGTCACAATGCCGATTATGGCAAGACTCTGCCTATTGTTTGAAATTTTGTTTATAGAGACAAGATTCTGCTGCAATTCCGGGCGATTCATCAATATTCTCTGCAGCTGATGGTATCTTGCCCTGAAGCTCCCCACAAAATCTGAAACCTCAAGCTTTTTTGTTACAGAAGTGTCAAAACAGGACACCTGAAATGACGAAGATATTTTTCCAACAGGAACATTTCCGGGAACAAACCTGTTCTCTTTCATAATTTCAAGGCTTAAGCCGAGTTTTACAATAATATTCTCTGCTATGCTCTTGTTCTCCCCAGGCAGTCTGCTCACTATGCTCTGCACATATCCAAAATTCTTAGTCAATGCAGAGCGGGTGATTATTTTCTGTCCGGAAAATCTTTCTAATCCCTCAAGCAAATCTTTTGCAAGAGACACGTCATTGAAGCTGTTTATCAAATCAAATATGTCTTTCTCCAGAAGAAGCCCTCTTTCCCTTATTGTTTTTAATATCTCAGCGTTCATATTTCAAGAGATTTTTCCAGAATCTCCTTCGCCTTATCGCGAAGATTTGGGGGCAGCATCAGCTTTATTTCCCTTGTTCTTCCATACCTGCCCTTGCTTATTTCCCGGGCATTTATCACCCCAAGCATATCAAACTCTCCAAGAATATCTGAAACTCTTCTCTGAGTGAGAATCTCCATCTTTAATTTCCCGCAGACATCCTGATAGGCATTGTAAACTTCTCCCGTGTACATCGAATCGCCGCTCCCTCCGTCCTCACTCTTATTCTTCATCTTCCCTCTGCATTTTCTCTCTTCAAGCCCCATTATGGCATACAAAACCAGCTGAAACTGCTTCGGCTCCCCCTCAATGATATCAAGCATCTTATCCCTCTCAATTTTTTCTTTGGCAGCATCAATGTAGTTTAAGGTTATCTTCTTGCTTCCCTCTCTTTCTGTAATTTCTGCAGCAACACGCAATAAATCAAGAGCCCGGCGCGCATCCCCATGCTCTCGCGCAGCATAGGCGGCGCATTTTGCAACAACCCCTTCCTCAAGAGCCCCGTCGCTAAAAGCCTGGTCTGCTCTCTTCTTCAAAATATCCTGCAGCTGCAGGGCATTATAGGGCGAAAATACCAACTCTTCTTCCCCAAGAGAGCTTCTGACTCTCGGATCAATATTATCCATGAAAGTTGCATTATTGCTTATCCCGATTATGTTTATCTGTGCATTTTTCAGCTCGGTATTTAATCTGACAAGACTGTAAATAAAACTATCCGATATTTTTTCCACCGCCTGGTCAATTTCATCAAGCACAATAAGCACAACCTGTTTCTTTTTATCAATTAAATCGACAAATCTTGAATAAACCTCGCTTGTCGGCAGCCCGGTGGGAGGCACACTTCCCCCCAATTCACCGATTATCCTCGCAAGAATCCTGTATTCAGTCTCTGAACTCTTCCCCAGTTTGCAATTCACATAAATAACCTGTATGTTATCACTCCCAAGCTCCTTGCTCTTTGACAAAAGCTTCCCCTTTACATGCTGAACAGATAACGTTTTTCCCGTCCCGGTATTCCCGTAAACAAAAAGATTGCTTGGCTTCTCTCCCCTGAGCGCAGGAGCAAGTATGGATGCTATCTTTTCTATATGTTCCTCCCTATGAAGTATCGTTTCAGGAATATAATTTGACTGCAAGACAGTTTTATTCTTAAATAAACTGTTATCAACAACAGAATCAAATATTTTATCTATCTTATCCACAACTTCACCCTCTTTTTATCTTCCAACATCAAAACCAACCCGATTATAAACTTATCTGTGCTTGAAGCTCTATTTCCTATGCAGAATATTAAACAATAGACAAAAATTCGCTAAAATAAAAGGAAAATCGGGAAAAAAACTAAAAAAGAAATATTCACAACTATAAAATTACAAAACCCTCCCAGACCATCATTTCCCATGGAACTCAAAAAATTAACCTCTTAAACTAAAACTCGTCAAATTCAAAAATTAATCAATCATAAACATATCTACTATAAACTATATTTTATAATATATATAATATAATATAGAAATATTTAAAAATAAAAATAAAAGAAACAAAAAACAAAATTTGAGTTTATAAACATTTTCATATTCTCCATACGAAACCAGGGAGTCAGGGGGTCAATCAGCCTAAAACATTCGTAAACTGCCGTTATAACCCTTAAAATCCTCATTAAGCATCCATCAAAACAAACACCAACAAAAGATTAACCGAACATTCAACATAATTCTCGCTAAGTCTTAACTATCCAAGCCCTACCGCCCTTAATAAATCCCCAAACTTTACAGCAAAATCGCCAAAAAATCCTATGCTGTTCAAATAAACATACAGATAATAACCGGCAACTCCTATAACTCCTGCCCATATTACGAACTTGATAAATCCCCACATCAATCCTATGAATTCCTTTCTTTTTCTCAATGCATCTTCATTCAGCCCTTTGACTCTGAATAAATCAATCGGTCTCTCTATCCCCTTTACCTTCCTCTTTCCAACATAAACATAAGGTATTTCGCTCTTGTTCATAGACAAAAACACCGAATTTGAAAAATAAATCTGTCCGGGCTTCGTTTCCTTTTCCATTCTGGCGACAGCATTAACAGGCTCCCCGTATATGTCATTTCCTCTTATTATTACCTCGCCCGCATTCACAGCAACTTTTACCCATATCGGCACGCTTGGTCTTGTCTCATTATATTCCCAGAATCTATTCTGCATCTCAATCGCGCAATGCAGCGAGTCCGTAGCAGAATCGAAAGCAACAAGGAAAGAATCTCCCAATTTCTTTACAACCCATCCCGAATACTTCTGGAACGTCGGCAAAGCTATTCTGTCGAACGTGTCATTAAGCTCGTCGAACTTTTCCCTTCCAAGTTTTGTGCTTAATTTTGTATAGTCAACTATGTCTATCAGCATAATCGTCAAAACCTTGGATCTTGAATGCCCATCCATGCTCATAAAGCACAAACTTTATTTATAAAATCTCTTATTTTTCAGTTTTGCGTTATTTTTCAGCATTTTCCTGCTAATTTTCGGGAACTTTAACTATATTTTTTATCAGAGAAAAGTTTAAATACAATCCGCATTACCAATAAGCATGGCACTTGATAAAAAGCCGTTGAAGGAAATCATCGGCAAGCTTGTTGTTACAAAAGAGGGCAAGAGGCTCGGAATGGTTAAGGATATAACCTTTGAAACCAGGACAGGAGAATTGCTTCAGATAGTTCTGAAAGACCCAACAGGTTACACAAAAGGGCTCAATCTGGATTCAAACGGAAAGGAAATGCTCGTTCCATACAACAGCATAATTGCAATCGGTGACTTTGTTGTTATCTCTGAAGAAGATTTGATGTAAGAACATCCCAAACATTCCAGGGTTTCACCTTCTATCTCTCTGTTGCAATAACCCTCCAGCACTGCAAATTCCTTTATCCATTTCTTCCCTCTTCATCATTGCTTTCCCAAAGCATTTCTTTTCTCTTTTCTCCCCCAACCTCTTCCCCTTCCCCCTCTTCGCCCCCCACTGTCATCCTTCGCCTCCCCCCTTACCATTAATTCTTTTCTTCTCAATATAATTAACAATCCCACAATAAACTTTAAAAACAGTGCATAACATCCGTTAACATGCAAATAGTTGGATTTAATTTCACAAAGGTTTCAGCCGAAAAAGCAGCAGACTTTACAGCGGGCTCTGAAATAAGCACCGATATAAAATTCGTTGATATAGCGAAAGAAGAGACAGATTTTGCAAAAGAGGGTTCAGAAGCCATGAAAGCCTCATTTGAATTCAAAGTCAGCTATGGAAAGAAAGAAAAGAAGGGCAAGAACCCATTAAACGGCGATATAATTCTCAATGGTTTTATTATTCTGATGGCAACAGGTGAGGAAGCAAACGATGTTCAGAAAGCCTGGAAGAACAAAGAGCTTCCGCAAAACTTCAAGATGCCGATTTTTAATTTTCTCTTGAAGAAATGCTCAATGAAAGCCCTTCAATTGGAAGAAGAGCTCGGCCTTCCATTGCATCTCCCAATGCCTCACATCTCGCCCGCTCCCGCAAATAAAGACGAAAAGAAATGATTCTCAAATAAGTTTATTTCTCTGTATCACTTTAAAGTTACATAAAAATACTATTCTGCAATCCTTAGTTGCCGCCGCCTATGTCCTGATTCAATGCCCAGCCATTTATAAGTCGGGTCAAACAGCACTCCCGGGCACTCCCATAAATCTCTGATTTCTCTTTCTATTCTCTTTCTTCCAAGCCTTGCTGTTTTCTCAACCCCTCTTCTTCCTGTTTTAAAAACCAGATTAAGATACACCCTCTCTCTGTGCACAATTTCATCAGCCATAAGCTCTTCTATGCCTCTCTCTTTATTTGTATATTTTGCAATATCCTTGAAAAAAAGAACCCCTCTCCAGCGCCACACTTCATACAAAGATTCTTCCTGCTTTTCTGCATATCTCGCAAGAGTTCTATAGCCCATTTTTTCCAGCAATCGCCCAAAACTCTCATTGAATCTCATCCCATTGGTCAATTTTTTTCCGTTTCTCATATTAAACACACATAGCAAATAATTCCTCTTAAATCTTTCCCGCACAGTTGTCTTACTTTATATTTTTCAATTTTCCGAAATCCAGAATCCCAAGATTCTCCCCAACAGCATAAACCTCAAAATTGCCAAAATTAACATCCCATGCAAGCACAACTTCATCATCTCTGGGGTCGCTTCCGGCATACCATTCAGAGAAACTCGGCAATATTATCATTTTTTTGCCCCTGAATTTTCCCGTAAGGAAGCATTTATACTTCTCGCTTCTCGCTCCCTCGCTTAATCTAAGCGCAGGATGCCCGTGCCCGACAATAATGCACTTAACTTTGTTGTTCCACAATTGTTTGTAATCTTCATCGCCATGGCAAAAGCAAAACTCCTCCCAAACCCAATAATCCTTAACCTGAAGCTCTCTCTTCCTGGCGATTGGCCCAAGTATATTATCGTGATTCCCCCTTATCAGCACAATCTTCTCGCATTTTCCGGAAAGATAATCAAATAATCCAAGCACATCATTCCATTCCTGCCTCAGAATCCCCCCAAAATCATGCTTAATATCCCCCAGCAGCACAACCCTGTTAATCAGTTTCCCTTTCCCCTCCTTTTCCTTCATGATTTTCCCTCTTTTTTCCTGTGCCCCCTTCGCCAAAGAGCCATTGCCATTAATTCTTGTCTTAATATAATCAAAAACCTTGTCAAGCTCAGAAATAATCTCTTTGAACATCTGCCTTGATACAAGAACACCAGACCTGTTCAATGCCTCCCCATACCCAAGATGCAAATCCCCGATTGCAAGAACCCTTTCTTTCCCGTTTGTCAAAAGCAGGCACTTCCCAACATATTCTATCTCACTCATCCCAAAATGCAAAAACCAATCTAATTAAATCTTTTCTCCAGCGAAGAAAAAAAGGCAGATAATGTTCTTTTGGCTGTATCTTTCTGATACATTAAAGATATCCCTTCTTTGACAAGCCGTGCAAGATGCTCTGGATTTTCAATGTCAACCTCTTCGATTCCATTAAGCTCATAATCCTTTCTTGAATTTTTTCGTTCACTTCTTTTTCTGCCCTTTAAAGAATATCTTCTGATTTCAGAATTAAATCTCCTGATGTAATCTCCGTCAAATTCTCTAAGAACATAAGAGATAAGAACCGCAAGATTTCTCCCGTATTTTCCTGCCCTCGTCTCCCCCATCAAAATCCTATTCGGCCAGATCAATTAAAAACAATTTCCATAGCCCAAAATATCTTTCACAAGCCAATAATAATTTAAACTCACTGTTTCTTAATATTTTATATTTCTTAAAGAATCCAAACCACAGCATTTTTTAAATATGCTCAAACGCTCCCTTATATACGACCACAACCAAGAACCTCTCATACTTTTTAGGAATTACAGCATTTGCAGCTTCCACTCTCTCAGTCCACAATCCCGCAGAGATTCCAATAGAGAAGCCTGAATCAAATCTTGAAACTCTTGCAAACCCAGAAGAGAATTCCCCTGTTCTGTTTACCTTCACACAGTCGTCAGATAATCCTTCACTTACAGACAAAATCACTATAACACTGAGGGGAAGCAGGAGGGACGAGCTTTTTCAATACGATTCTGTATGCTACGAAATCCCCGGGCTTAAACTCCAAGTTCCTCTTCCCGTTCGCGACGGGCTTTCCTCTGCAACCACAACTTTCCCCAAATCCGAAGACCTGAGAAATAAACTCTTCATTCTCTATGGAAAAACGCCAAAGTCGCAAGAACCAATAATAATCTACAGGGAAAACCTCAACCCCGAAAAGAAATCCTATTGACGCCTTCTTCTCATATAGCAGAAAACGCTCAATCCAAGAATGCCCGTTATAAAGAAGAGAATCTCCCAAAGACGCTCCCTGCCTCCAGTTTCTCGGACAATGATTGCGCTTCCCGTCACTGACAAGCCAAAGATTGAAAGTGCAATGACAAAAGATATGATTGTGATGGCCAGAACGGTCCACTCCAAATCCCTCTCCATGTACTACTTAAAATCGATGACTTTTTAAGTCTTATCTCCAATAATCTTCAGATGCAATTCATGCATCCTCTTCAAAAAGCTGGCACGATCTTCCATCTTTATCAAATCCGAACGCCCCTGTATAAGCAGATTAACCCCGAATGGCGAGACAATCGGCGTTCTTATCTTCTTTATCTTAATTTCTCCTGACTCAATCCATTTCAAAACCTTCTTTGCACTGCTTATGTCCATCAAATCCTCAAATACTTCACGTCTTGCTTCACGAAGGATAGGAAACTCATTGCTGAGTTTCTTGACAGCAAGATAAAGCAAACCTGAATGCACCTGCTGCTTGCCCACGCTTTTTTCACGGCCTTTATAATTGCGGAGAATCATAAGCGAGCGGGCAGCGCAATGCCTGAATCTCCTCCCAAGAACTTCTGTCTTCTCAATCGCTTCCTTCAATATCTCAAAAAGATTTTCAGAGTTCACATACTTCAATATTTTATCCTCATCGAGATTCTCCGCAGAAATATAAAATCCATTGTCATTTACCCCAATCTCAACATCTCGATGCTTTAATCTTCCAGCCGCAAATGCATAAGCCCGTGCAAGCGCATCATTTACTCGTCTCCCATAAAGCGAATGGAACAGCATAAACTCCTTCTGCTCCTTGAACTTTTCAACAATCAGAGTTTTTTCATCTGGAACTTCGGCAAAACCTTCCTGCTCCCTGAAATAATCGTAAATCTCTTTGGCGACATTCTCTTTGCAGTATAAGTTCTCTCTTATGAACTCAATGCATCTCTCCTTATCCCCTAATCTCTCCTTCACATGCTTCCTGAACCTGCAAATCTGCAATGCAAGCTCAAAATTAAGCGGTAGCATCTCAGAAAACCATGAAGGAATAGTTGGATTCTTTGTAACCCCTGCTCTAACAAACGCTTTCATCCCTCTTGCAAACAAAAATTGATACTTCTGTCCGCCCAAAACGAATATGTCTCCTCTTTTCATCCTTTCAAGGAATGGTTCATCTATCTTTCCAACAACAGTTCCCTTCCCCTCTCCTGCCCCAATTGTAACATTTATGAATCCTTCCTCAGGAATTGTCCCAACATTAGTCATGTATATCACTCTTGCCAGCTTTCCTCTCTTCCCTATCTCCTTTTTAATCGGGTCATACCATATTTTGGCATAAACATACCTATGTTCCAGCGCATACTCTCCTGCAAGATAGCTTATCACATCATAAAAGTCGTCATTTTTCAGCTCGGAGTAGCAATAGCTCCTTCTTATGACTCTAATCATCTCATTCACATCCCATATTCTTGAAATAGCCATCCCGTAAATCTGCTGCGAAAGCACATCAAGGCAGTTTCTGGGTATCTCCACACTGTCAATCCTGCCTTCAACCATCGCTTTCATCATAACTCCGCACTCCACAAGGTCATCTCTGTCAAGCACAATGAACTCCCCCCTTGGGTTTTCATGCAGCCTGTGCCCTGCTCGTCCTATTCTTTGCAAGGCCCTCGATACTGATTTAGGAGAACGAAGCATAATAACCAGGTCAATGCTTCCTATGTCTATCCCCAATTCAAGCGAAGTAGAGCTGACAACCACTTTCAAATCCCCCTTTCTGAGCCTTTCCTCTATCTCAAACCTCTTTTCCTTGCTCATTGAGCTATGGTGCGCCCCTATAAAACCCGTATATTTGCCCGGAAAATGCATCTCAAGGAAATGAATTATCCTTTCAGTAGCACTTCGGGTGTTGGTGAATATCAGAGTTGTTCTGTTTGAGCCTATCAGCTCATCCAAAAGCTGGTAAAGCTTCCTCTGGCTCTCAATATTTTCGGCCTCAAGGATGTCCTCACCTGGAAAATCAAGCCCAATTTCTATCTTTTTCATCAGTTTAACCTCTGCAACAAGGCAATCTCTGCCCGTTCCAACCAAAAACTTGGCTATTTCGTTTAATGGAGAGATAGTAGCAGACAATCCAATACGCACTGGCTCAATAACACTGGCATTATGCAGCCTCTCAAGGGTAAGGGAAAGGTAGGTTCCCCTCTTGTTAGCCATCGCGTGTACCTCATCAACAATCATGAACTCCAAAGCAGCCAGCTGCTCAACCGTTTTTGTTGTAGTCAATATGATTGCAAGGCTTTCCGGTGTTGTAACAAGTATATGCGGAGCCTTCTTAGCCATCTTTGCCCTGTCTACAACTGCAGTATCCCCCGTCCTAAGCCCCACTCTTATCTCCTGCATCTCAATATTCTTATTCGTTGCAAGTTCTTTTATCTCAGACAG
>PDVH01000002.1_pt1 | contig 79008 bp, 92 predicted proteins | sample 1369781 | NCBI WGS metagenome assembly PDVH01 (sample SAMN07795378, study PRJNA414565) | Alkali sediment metagenome, whole genome shotgun sequencing project. | isolation source: glacial lake sediment | place: Bosnia and Herzegovina: Donje Bare Lake | collected 2016-06
CCTTTTGTCGTGAACTATAACTATTATCAAATAATACCTTCCACTCAGCTTAAAAACCATTTTGTATCGCTCTTCATCATGTCCTTCAAATTGCCTTCTTGATAATTCTTATCGTCGCTATTTCAGCTCTCGTCGGGGCTATCGTCACAATCCACCGATATGCCGATGTTCTTACAAATCCGGTTGGATATAATCTTGCAAGATTCAACATCTCTTCCTGCTCCTGCATTGATGACTACGGAAAATCGCTGCAAATCTATGCAGTCGGTTATGCCTCCCAAGAACTAAATTTCCTTAACTTTTCTTCCTGATGGGTCAATGCGAGATATTGCAGATTCTTGAAAAATACAAGAAGCCAATGTCCCGCACAGAAATTGCAAAAGCATTGAATGATGACTTGTCTTTAATATCTCATTCATTGAAACGGTTGCTGAAATCTGCCGATATAAAAATCATTGAAATAGACAGGAAAGAGGCAATGATTAGATTTCACTGCAAGAGAAGGATGAGACTTTATTATGTTTAAGGTGTTCCCTTTAGTTCTCTGAACAGATAAAACATTAGCGTAACTCCAAAATAAAATCCAACAGTGAAAATCCAGTCTATATCCTTTCCAAATAACCACATGAAGATGAGATAAGCAAAAGTGCAGTATAATGATTTTAGCCAGATGCTAGTGCCTAATCCTTTTTTCTTCTTCATTTTACAATCCTCCCTTCTTTAAATTTGAAAAGTCCGTCGAGAAAATATCTTTTTCATTATCCTTTTCAACAAGTCCTTTTGGCATGATGTTAATTCTAAGAACGAGGGATTAATAAATCTGACGCCCATCCCTTCCCGCTTGCAGGGATAACTCTCATTCATGCGAAAAGTTTATAAACTATAAGCGTTATAATCATTATAATAGATATAGAAGAGAACTAACATGACAAACACAACAATCGCAATAACAAATGAGCTGAAACAAAGAATAAGCGAGCTGGGCAACAAGGGAGAGACATACTCAGATGTAATAGCCAGGCTGATAGCGAGCGCTAAGAAAAGGCAATTGCAGGACTTGTTAATGAATGAGGAAGACAGCATTCCCATAGAAGAAGCCATTTCTAACGCAAAAAAGAAATGGCAAAAGTAATCATAACAAAGAGATTATCTGAGGAAGTAGAAAAGATATTCAAGAAGGAATCTATCGAAATATTTGAATCTATGCGCAAGCTTGAAGAGAATCCTAAAAAAGGTGATTATGTCGGTCAGGTCGGCGGGATAATAATCAAGGAGATAAAGCATGAAAATTACAGGTTTTACTTTATTACAGATGGATTCAAGATAAAAATGCTTCAGACAGAAGAATTGAAAGACCTTCTGATAAAATTCGTGAGGATGTCAGATAAAAAGACACAGCAAAAAGTCATTGATGAGATTAAATCAATATTGAGAAAGTTCGGAGAAGAAGGGTTTGAGTAGTCTTCCCCCGAATTTAACATAGTTTTATAAGCACTGATAAAAGACAAGTTATATGGGATTCGATAGACCGAGAAGCGGAGGATTTGGAGGACGTTCTGGCGGAAGCCGTGGAGGCTTCGGAGGCGGAAGAGGCAGAAGCTTCGGCGGCGACAGAGGCGGATTCGGTGGAGGCTTCAGAGACAGGAGCCCTAGAGAAATGCACGACGCTATCTGCACTAAATGCAAGAAAGAATGCCAGGTTCCATTCAGGCCAACTGGAGATAAGCCTGTTTTGTGCAGCGATTGCTTCAGAGATTCTGATTCAGGTTCAAGAGGTTCAAGCAGAAATGGTTCATCTGGCGGGATGTCCCAGGAGCAATTCAAGACAATTAACACAAAACTTGATAAAATTCTGGAAGTATTGGATACTATTGAATTTGAAGATGAAGAGGGAGATGAGGAAGAGAACGATGCTGGTGACGAAGAAGAGGCTGAAGAGCTAGTTGAAGAGGAAGAAAGTTCTGATAAGAATGAAGGTGAAGAGAAAGATAACAAAGATTCTAAAGAAGACTTGGACGAAGATATAGAAGGCGAGTTGGATGAAGATTCAGACGAAGAATCTCCAAACGAGCCAAAGACTGCTTAATTATTAACAAATAGGCGCCTGTATAAAATAGCTTCAACCCAATTCGAACTCTAAAAAACGTTTAAATAACTGATTTGTTTTGTGTTATTATGAATAAAATAGACATAGCATTGATAATAACTGCGATAATTCTCGTAGCCGCAGCAGCGGTTTTCTTCATGACTGGAGATAACAACGCAAACAATGAACCAAAAATCATTGGCGGGCAAAGAGACATTCATGGCTGCCTTGGTCCGGCGGGTTACAGCTGGAATGAGACCGAAGAGAAATGCGTGAGAGAGTGGCTTCCAACAAATGATTCAGAGAGATATCAGACTCCTGATTAAAGCCTCTTTATCTTCTTGACAATCTCATCAGCAATCTGTTCTGAAGTTTTATCCTTCGTATAAACAACAAAATTGCACCAGCCCTTAAAGATTGGCGGGAACTTTCCTAAATCCTCATCGACTTTTTTTGATAATTCTGTTTTATCTGATTCCTTAAAATGTTTTCTTTCCTTTTCTCTCTCAAAGAGAAACTTTACAGACTCTTCTATATTTTCAGAAGGCAGTAATCCAATGACTATTGATTTTGCCCTTGCATTCTTCCTTAACTCTTCACTGGATTCGGCAAACGTTCTTGAACTTATTGAACCTCCGGACAAATCAAAAACAAAATTATCCTCTTTTGCATAAACATCGTTTATCAGGCTGTAACCCTTTTCCTTTATGAATTCCTTAATTACCCCAGACTTGATTGCCTTGTCCAATCCTCCATGCTTCTCAAGTGCTTTCTCGCCTATTTCATCAGAAGAAATGTATTTTAGCTTCAGCTTTTCTGCCACAATCTTAGAAATTGTTGATTTTCCAACAGACCTTGGCCCAGTTATGGTTATAATCATCTACAATCTCTTCCCCGCAAACTTAATCAAAACATGCCTGTAGAGATTTATCAAAAGAAGGAAGCATGCAAAAGCTATGAACTGCGCCACTAAAGTCGCATAAAACACATGATGCTCATTGTTAAGCATGTACCTGTCAACAAAGAAAAGCATCGGATAATAAACTCCCACTGTTAAAACAAATGCAACAGGAGTGAAGTAAAGCAAGTCGTTTGCAAATTTGGCTCTCGAGAAATCCTTTTCCATTACCTTGTCATAAACTCTGAGAGAAAGGAAGAATATTGCAGCTCCTATAATCGCCCCAATAGTTGCAAATAAAGAGATTGTAGTTGAAGAGGTTGTAAAAAGCGAGGATGCATAGCCAAAAATCTGCGCCCCGATAATTGCCCCGACTTCCCCGAATAATATCTCCTTGTTGAAATTAAAAGCTGATTTTGACACCATTTCAGCGTTTCGGAGGCTCGTCCTGCCAATACCTCTCCTTTCCTTTCATGTCTCTTTCAGACTGCCTAACCATCTCCCCCTTTCTCATCCTTCTTACAAACCTGAGGTTTTTCATGCTCAGGCTTATCAATCCATACTTCTCAAATCTCCTCGGGGATATAAAAACCTTCCCAGGGCTCTCAAGAATCCCGAACCTGTAGCCTGCTTCAACCGCCTCCCATGCATAATACGAATCTTCCCCATGTTCCCAGTTCTTAAAGCCTCCAATCGCTTCATGAACCTCTCGCCTCGCAAACATGCAGTTTTGCATCAGTGGCTTTCTTGAATGCTGCTCCTTTTTCATCACATAATTCGCACTGCCATAAATTATTTTGTATGCAATATCCCTGAAAAATCTTCCAGTTCTTATTGGTTTTTGCATTATTCCTGCAACATCAAGCCATCTGCTATTCATTTCCTCCAATGCTTTCTCCAAAGCATATTCAGAATCCAGTCTCGCATCTGCATCAAGAAAGCAAAAAATCTTTGAGCTTGAAGAGGCGGCAGCTGCCCCATTATTCCTGCTCACGTCAGGCCTTCCCCCATCAACAACCTTGCACCCAAGTTTTTCTGCTATTTCCCTTGTCCTGTCTGTAGAAAAGGCATTGCCTACAATAATTTCAATATTCCTGAAACTCTGCTTTTTTACAGATTCAACTGCATCAGGCAGGTAAAGCTCTTCATTCCTCGCAGGGATTATAACACTCAAATACGGCTCGAAATATACCATTAAAACCCAACCCTTAGACGCTTTAAAAACCTAACTGGCTGTTTTTCCCACAAAAGAGAGGTGAATCCCTCAAAACACTTAAATAAACAAATTGCATAACACAATCATGAAAAAAGTGGTGAGAAGAGCACTAAGGAAAAACAAAAATTCAGCCAGGATTCTCGTCCTTTCATTTGTTGCAGTAATCATCACAGCAGTCATAGGAAGCCTTTTTACTAATGCAGCAACAGACAGCTGGTATCAATCAATAAAACCTGCAATAACCCCCCCTAATTTTGTCTTCCCGATTGCCTGGACAATACTTTACATTCTTATAGCATTCTCAATCTGGCTTTCGATTATCAATTCATCAGGAAAAGCAAGAAAATTGCTGATATCCCTGTTCGCAATAAACCTTATCCTCAATGCCCTCTGGAGTATCCTGTTCTTCGGAATGCATCTCCCTGTTCTCTCATTCATAGACTTGGCATTAATGTGGCTTTCAATCATTGTTCTTATAAAAACAACCTGGAAAGTCAGCAAAACAGCTGCCTGGCTTCTTCTCCCATATGCCTGCTGGGTCACATTCGCAGGCCTGCTCAATTACCTGATTGCATTCTAAGAAATCAGCCAAAAATCTCATAAAGGCAGCGGCGTATCCTTGTAAGAATAGTTTTCCTGATATTGTTTCCATCCAATATGTCTACCAATCCCCCGCTTGAAAGGTCATATTCTGCCTTTGTCCTTACGTTGCCGGGCATTGATTTTGCAATCTGCCCAACAATCCCCCCGCCCAAATCAAAGTCATCCACAATCTCCCCAAACTCTTTGCCCGCTCTTCCCTTAACTATCTCCTGCGCGCGCTTTCGATGCTCCTCATCCGAATAGTTTACCACTCTTCCCTTATTGCCTGGGAGTTTTATAAAACCAAACATAATGTCCTTGTCAGGCACATAGACAAAATTAACATCGACAAGCTCAGGAGAAGCAGGATTGTAAGGATCGTGCTCTCTTGTCCTTATATGATAGGCCCTCATGACAAACAGAAAAATCAGGCTTTTTTAAGGATTTATATACCAACTATCTCATATCCTTTTCTACTTCCTTTCTTTCAAGGACATTCTCAAGCTCTTCTTTCTCTTCAGCCTTCACTTCCTTCTGTGCGAGGATTTCCCCATCAGCCTTTTTGGCTTTCTTGCTGCCATTTTTCATGAAAAAACTATGCAAATCATCTTAAAAAAGCTTCCGAAAACAGCAAAAAACCCCACAACAAAACTTAAATAGCCTGATTTTTATTTTTTGTAATGCCAATACGAAAAGTTAACCCAAAAGTTCCTGAAATTGCCCCAAAAAATAAGAGAACAGCAATAGAACTGTACAAGGCAGGGCTGTATGATTTTGAAGACCCCGAATCTGATTCACGCTGCCATCGCAAGGGCGTTTTTGTCAGCTCCCTAAGAGGAAAAGGATTTGTGGAAAGTTCTGTCGATAGAAGCCACAGGCTCAAAGTTCCATCAGATGGAGACGCAAGATATCTCAGGACTGCCATCCAGCAGCATATCTACAACGGGCAGTCAGGGCTTGACAATTCGAGAGATGAAGTCCGCGTCTACTGCAATGGCAAAGCAAGGATAATTGCATACATGGAAATAGTTCGCAGACAGCCCGGATTCGAAATGCCATATGACACTGCAAAGCTAAAAGCTCTCTGTCCGGCAGAAGTCGGGAGAATAGAAGATGCCCTTGAAGATTGCAGGAGCCCAACAGAACCCCTGATAAGATTAGTCTATTATCCTAAACCAAAACCAAAGCCAAGAGAACTCGCAGAAAGCGAAAAAAAAGCAGAAAGAATCAGGGAATTGGCAGAAAGATGCAGGATAGCCTTGTCTAAATAAAACTTTAAATAATCGCTCCATTTTGAGAAAACGTAATGGAAGAAGAAATAAAAGAGGTTCAGACTGAAATCAAGGAAGTGCAGGGAAAAATAATTCCTTCAAAGCCAAATGCAAAAGTTCCAAAGGAGGAGCTGCACAATGTTCTCAAGCTTATCGCCCCCGGAACGCATTTCAGGACAGCTTTAGACAGCATAGTAAAGGCAGGAAAAGGCGCCTTGATAGCAATAGAAAATGACAATATTCCTCAATTAATTGATGGAGGCTTCAGGGTAAACTGCAGATTCACGCCCCAAAGGCTTGTAGAGCTCAGCAAGATGGACGGGGCGATAATCATCTCAAAAGATTTGAAAAAAATAGCTCATGCAAATGTTCTTCTCACTCCAGATAGCAAAATAAAGACAAATGAGACAGGCACAAGGCACAAGGCGGCAGAAAGGACAGCAAAGCAGACAGAGAGCGTAGTTGTAGCCGTCTCTGAAAGAAGGCACGAGATAGTTCTCTTTTACAAGAATGTGAGGCACATAGTCAAAAACACAGCAGACTTGCTGCGAAAAGCCAACGAGCAGATGCAGATGCTCGAAAAACACAGGGAATTATTTGACTCCAATTTGGAAAAGCTGAACCGTTCAGAGTTAAGGAGCTACCTCAATCTTAACCATGCAATGAATGTCATGCAAAAAGGAAGAATAATCCAGAAAATAAGCGACGACATGAAAAAATACCTTGTTGAATTGGGAAATGAGGGCATATTGTTAAAGACAAGGCTTAAGGAAATAACGCAAAACGTGGAAAAAGAGACAGATTTAGTCATAAAAGATTACACGAAGATAGGGCTGAAAAAATCAAAGCTCCTTCTCGAAAGCCTCTCATACGAGGAGCTTCTTGATGCAGAAAACATAAAGAAAGTTCTCGCTTTTGATGAAAAAGTAAAGGCCGAAGCCATAAAAGGCTGGAGAATCCTTTCCAAAACCTCTCTTTTAGAGCCCGAAATAGCTCTTCTCCTAAAGGAAACAGGAAATTTGGGAAAGGCAATTCACGCTGAAATGGATTTGTACAATAATGTCCTAGGCACGGACAAAGCAACACAATTCAAGGAAGAAATTGAAAAGATAAAGCTGAATTATTAAGCAAAAAGCATCTATATGTTACTTAAGAGTAGTTACAAATAACAAGGTTTATATACTAGTTATGCCTAGGATATATATGAATAAAGACACAAAAACTTATGGTGAAGCATATGCATTCTTTGACTGCAACGCATCAAAAAAACAGATAGAAGCAGAGCTGCCAACGATTCGTGAATGTGTTAAAACACCCTCTAATCTTGAATTATCACTTATAGAAGGAGTTGAAAATTTGAGAGGAGATAAGAAATTAACGGCTGTTGCCAAAAAGGCTATAGATTCTGGAATGAAATATGTTTTAGAAGCTAGATATGAAGGCGCGACTAATAAACAAACTGCAGATGAAGTTGCTGCTATTTTGAATCAGGCATATCAGTCTCCACTATATTCTGATAAGGAAGAGTTCAGAGGCGGTATTGTATACCAAGACAGAGGAAGATACGTTTTTAGAGAGTAATTCTCAGAGATATTAAATCCTCAGCTTCCCGTTCTGCCAGTCTCTTATAATCTGCAGGGCAGTTCTTCTCTCATCAATAACTCCGCCTTTAAGGAGGAATTTCCTTGCTTTCCCTATATCAAGCATTATTTCATAGCTGTCAGGCTCTTCCTCATCTATTCTTATCTTATAAAAATCCTCCAATCCGCGCCAATTGCTCGCGAGGAACATCTTTATTATCTCGCACGCAAGCAATTCAGGATTTTTCACCTGCTCGGGATTCTTCGCAGCAAGAATTCCAAGCTTTATCTCATCATCGCCGTACGGAAACACTCCTGGAGAATCCAAAACATGCAGTCTTCCGGCCTTTATAATCTGCACCCCTTTAGTGGTTCCGGCAACAGAGGACATTAGAGCCTTTGCCCTGTGAGCAAGAGCATTGATTATTGCAGATTTCCCTACATTTGGATAGCCAACAACCCCGACTTTTGGATTTTCAATGCCCGCGCGCTTCGCAGCAATGAGAATCGCAGTCTTAAGCCTCCCTATGCCTATATTCTTGGGCCCTGATACAAAGAAAGCATGCTGATATCTCTTCTTCAGGAATTTGAGATGCTCATCAGACACCAGGTCAATCTTATTAAATGCCATAAACAGCTTTTTGTTCATTCGGGCAACCATGCTTTCAAGCTGCTCATTCCTCGACATGTCAGGCATCCTCGCGTCCATTACCATTACAATTACGTCCGCCTTCATTACAATCTTCTTCACAATCTCCCAGTAAGTCATGTACAAAGCAGGCAAAACAATCTTAAAAACCTTTATAGCTGAAGCTTTTCAAAGCGAAGCTTAAAGATTGCCCTAAAGCAATCTTTATAAACCGACTAAAATTCAAGGAAACATGAAGAGAAGCTCAAGACGCTGGAAAAAGAAAAGGCAGATGCGATGGAAGTGGCAGCGAAAGCGCCTGAAGAAAGAGAAGCATAGAAGGAAGATGCACAGATTGAGGTCTGTCTAAATACCGAAGACGAACTGAACATATTCTATTTTGCACAACAATAATGCTTATATGCGAAGATTTGCAAAATCAAGCATTAAAGATTTGTATTATGAATGTGTAAATAAGTATACAAATCTTTATAATCAATTTTTGGTGTAAATTTATATAAATTAATTCAAAAGAGGAAACGAAATGAGCCAAACAGACATATGGACAGAAAGATACCGCCCTTCCAAGTTCGAGGAAGTTGTTGGGCAGCATGAGATAATAAAGAGAATCAAATCTCTTGTCCAGGCAATGAATATTCCTCATTTTCTCTTTGCAGGCCCTGCAGGAACAGGAAAATCCACGCTCGCCCTTATAGTGGTAAAAGAATTATTCGGCCCGAGCTGGAAAGAGAATTATCTCGAGCTTAATGCCTCAGATGAAAGAGGAATAGACGTTGTTCGGCAAAAAGTAAAAGACTTCGCAAGGACAAAAGCGATAAAGAACGTTCCTTTCAAGGTTATTTTCCTTGATGAAGCTGACGCCCTTACAAGGGAAGCCCAGCAGGCGCTTAGAAGGACTATGGAAAACTTCACAAATACCTGCAGGTTCATCCTATCGTGCAATTACTCAAGCAAAATAATAGACCCTATACAATCAAGATGTGTTTCTTTCAGGTTCAAGATTCTTGAGAAGAAAGACATAGCAGAAGTCATAAAGAAAGTCTCTGAAAAGGAAAACCTGAAGATTTCGCCCGATGCCTATGAGTCAATCTATGAAGCAAGCGAGGGCGATTGCAGAAAAGCCATAAATCTTCTCCAGGCTACAGCTTCAATAGCTCTGGACATAAATGCAGAGATGATATCTATGATTGCAGCTTCTGCAAAGCCCACAGGCATAAAAATTGTTCTCGATTACGCGCTGGCAGGCGATTTCATCAACGCGAGGGACAAATTATTGGATGTCATGCTAAAGGAAAGCGTCTCTGGAACAGATATAGTTAAGGCAATTCAAAAAGAAATCTGGAATCTTCAGATAGAGCCTGAGATAAAAGTCAGGCTTACGGAAAAAACAGGAGAAGCTGAATTCAGGATGACAGAAGGCAGCGACGAATTCGTCCAGCTCCAGGCTCTTTTGGCATCATTCGTTCTGGCAGGGCAGGGCAAAGCCCTCTGATAAGATGGGCATACAAGTAGAATTCAATCCGGATTTGGCATTAAGAAAGCATGGCACACCAGACAGACTTGCACAGGAGTGCCTCCCAGAAAAATTGGAAGTGGGAAGAGTATATGAATTCTTAAAGAGAGGACAAAGAAACTACTGGCTTGACGGAGAGATACCCCTAGTAGAAACAACAGGAAACGGAAACTTGTCAAGACCAATCGCAAGCATCCTGATAATGAAAGTGGTTCATGAAAGGACAGAAAAGCAAGGCATAATGACAAGAGGAAAATATATTGTAAATGAAGTTTACGACCCAAAAGACCCAACAATCCATTTTGAGGGAATGAATAAGGTTGGAGAAAGGAAACAATGAGCATGACATTAGAAAGAAAAGTCAAAAAAGAAGCAGACTTGGACAAAAAAGGTTTGCCAAACAGAGATGGAGTTTATCTGGCAATAGGAGTTTGGGGAGGGGATGAACCCGAAGAAATAGAGGTATATCATCACCCTGTAAAAGGACTATGCTGTTTTCAGGAGGATTTTGGCAGTGCAGGAACAGGAGTAGATGACAGATATGACTGCCATGTCTCTGTTCAGTGCACGGGACTAACTTTCGTTAAGAGGGTTGGAGATTTAGACACAAGAGGAAAAGATGACATTTGAAGAAAAAATGCACAACAATTTAGCTGAAAAATACAGGGCAACAAAATTTGAGGAGATTCACGGGCAGGATGCGGCGATAAGTGAAGTAAAAAACTTCCTCAAAGCTTTTCCTAAGAAAAAAGCGCTGATTCTCTACGGCCCTGCGGGCACAGGAAAGACTTCCCTTGCCATTGCAGCCGCAAAAGAAAATAATTTTGAGCTTCTCGAGCTGAATGCTTCTGATTTGAGAAACCGCCTTAAGCTTGAGCAGATAGTCAAGCCTGCAACAGAACAGCAAAGCCTCTTCAAGCAGGGAAAGGTGATAATTATGGACGAAGTTGACGGCGTTACAGGCACAGATATAGGCGGCATCCCCGAACTTGTGAAGCTTGTCGGCACAACAAGATATCCCATAATCATGACATGCAATGATGTCTGGCAGTCAAAGCTCTCTCCATTAAGGGCAAAATGCAAGGTTGTTGAGATGAAAGCGCTCTCAATGCTTTCAATCCTGGAAATTCTCAAAAAAATCTCTGAAAAGGAGGGAATAAACAAAAATATCTCCTTCCTGAGCCAGCTTGCTGTAAAATCGCAGGGCGATGTAAGGGCTGCAATCAATGACCTGCAGTCCTACGCTTATGAGCACAATCTTCTCGTTGACATAACAGAAAAAAGGGACGTAGAAGAGAACATTTTCAATATCCTGAGGAAATTGTTCAAGGAAAGGGCTCCGTTCCTTGAGCTTTTTGACAGCACAAAGCTTTCCCTTGACGAGATATTCCTCTGGATTGAGGAGAACATCCCGAGAGAATACAAGAATGAGGCTCTCGCCAGTGCATATTACGCGCTCGGAAAAGCCGACGTCTTCAGGGGCAGGATATACAGGGAGCAATACTGGAGATTCCTTATTTATCAGAATGTTTTTCAAAGTGCTGGAATCTCATTCGCCAAAAAAATACCCCTTCAAGGATTTACAAGATATGAAAATCCAAAAAGAATACTGAAAATCTGGCTTCACAATCAAAAAACAGAAAAGAAAAAGACAATTGCAAAAAAATATGCAAGGCTTGTTCACTGCTCTTTTAAGAGAGCAATGCGGGACTTTGACATTATAAGACCTATTATGAAAAAGCCCTCTGTCCAGCAGCAAATGCAGCTCTCAGAGGAAGAAATGGATTTCCTGAGCAAATAAAGAATAAATCAGCCCTTATGCTTGCTTCCGCCCTTTTCCCCTGGAAGAGGAGGCGGAAGCTCCTCAGCCAATTTCCTGAGGTTTCCCATGTTCTTCATTCTTCTTGCCTTGTCTTCAAGAATCACCCACCAGTCAGGCACGCTGACAAGTTTTGCGGCTATGCTCTCGCGCCACTCCGGCGCATACCTATTGCTAAGTCTGTTCCAGACTCCGTCCTGAAGAGATGCCCCTGCCCGGCTCAGCCTGTCACGCACCGCGCTGTTATGCGTTAAAGCACCAATTGCATCCTTAGTTCTTTCTGTGAAATCGGGAAAATGCCTCTCAAACTCTTTCCTGATAAGAGGCAAATCATATCCCGCGTCTATCCTGGAGAGTGCATAAGCAAGCCAGAAAAAGCTCTCAGGCTCCTTTCTGCCTCCTCCATTGCCAAAAAATTCCCTGCCAAAATCATCAACACTTTTTACTTTCCTGAACCTGCCTGCATAATCTGAAAGCAGGTTTCTTGGAAGATAAATCAGCTCGCTGTTTATCAGGATATCCGCCGCGAACAGCGGTTCATCAATCGCGCAAACATCCCTTACCGCACCCGACTCTTCCCCTGACAATCCTTCATCAAGCTCCCTGTCGCCCAGCATTCCCATAACCTCCTGCAGAAGCATTTTCCTGTAACTTTTGCCCAGCTTGGGATACATTGCGCCTATTACATTATACATATTTCTGCCTGCTTCAAGGGTTTTTGCAGCAAGGGACCCAAGATAACTTGGGAAAGCCTTTTGTTGTTCATTAGCGCTCAGCGCCATATAATGCCCAAAAGCGCATTTCTGCTCCAGGAAACTTTCTACAGAAGCAAACCTCACCTGCATCGCTGCAGCCCATGCAGGCATCGGAATTGCCTGCTCATTTCCATTTGTCATACAGAAAAAACCCAAAAACTCCTTTTAAGCCTTCTCAGAAAAATTTACTACTAATGGTAGTGAAAATCGCTATCTTTAAGCGCCGCAGCCGGCGGCGGTATTTGCAGAACCCGAAGCAGAAGCTTCATAGCCGAATCCTGGGCTTGGAGCGGTGCCTGACAATGTATCTCCGCACTCCGAAGGAGCAGTTGTAAATGCTGCACAGACAGTCTTAAGCAACGAAGCTGAATCCCTCGCTGACTGAGCCTGCGCTCCGTTTATGATAAGAGTAGGGCTTCCCTGCACGCCGTACCCTTCAGCATCGGCAGCATTGACATTATACATCGGGTATTGCCCGCTAAGCCAGCTATCCTGGTCATTAAAGTTTGCAGTTATGCTAAACTGCTTGTCAGCAGCAGCAATGCAGCCATTCAGCTTAGCCTGCTCAACGCCCGTGCTTGCAAGGCACTCACTTGACTTTCCTTCCTTCAAATAGCACTGAAGATAGCCGATAAACTTGCTTGGCTGCTCTTTCTGGATGCAATATTGTCTTGTATTCTCATCAATTTCTATCTTGCCATGCATTGAATAAGAAACATATTTGATGCTGAAATCAATCTTGCTTCCAAGAAGATTAACAACAGGAATTATTCCCTTTTCCATCTGAGTTCCATATGGGCATAATGCCATGACAAATAACTCCACTTTCGGCTTTGCGCTCTTGGGAACTTCAGCAGGTGTCTGAGGCTGTTCACCAGAGCCCGCGGCAGCATTATTGGCAGAAATATCCAGAGGAATCAGGCTCGAGACAAGATATTCCCCATCAAGCGTGACAAAAACAGGAATTTCCTGCCCGTTATACTTCACAATAACCTTGTAAAGAGACTCATTGCGCTCTGTGGACACTAATTCAGCTGTTCCCCCGCCCTGCGCTTTTATGAAAGACATAAGATTCTGTGCTGCAGCATCCCCGCTCACAACATTGCCCGTAGTTGAGCCTGCTTTAAGCACAAGAACAGCAACAAGCACAACAGCCAAGAGAATGGTCGCCAAAATCCAGGGGTTTTCCCTTATCCTGCCCAAAGAGCCCAAAGAAAATCCCTTTCCTCCTTCCTTCTTAACATCACTAGCCATTAATCTCAGAGAAAATGGCAGTTTAAAAGCTTTATGAAAGTCTATAAATTAAATGCAACAATAATATTTAATAAACACGGAATACACAGACTTCTATATGGCTTACGATATTATCATAGGGCGTGATTTGACAGACAAAAAAAGGTTTGGTGACAAGGGCCTGCTTTACATAGGCAAGGGTTATGTAAAGATGGGCAATTACACTTCGCTCTCAAATAAGATTTGGATGGACGTTGCAAGAAGCCACGTCGTCCTCGTGGCCGGAAAAAGGGGAAGTGGCAAGTGTGTCCATGGTGATACGCTAATAGCTTTAGCTGATGGCTCTCAAATTCCAATAAAAGATTTGGAAAACAACCAAGAAAAAATAATATCATTAAATGAAAAATTAAAAATAGAACAAGCAGAAAAATCTGATTTCTTTTCAAGAACAGTAAACAAACTCTTAAGGATAAAATTAAGAAGTGGGAAAGAAATAAAACTAACGGCGGAGCATCCTCTCTTAACAATAAAGGGGTGGCAAGAAGCACAAAATCTGCAAATAGGAAGCAGAATAGCAACTCCGAGAAAAACTTGCTTTGGCAGCTCTGAAATGGAAGAGCAGAAAATAAAACTCCTTGCTTATCTTTTAGCTGAAGGACATCTCTCAAACAGATTCTGCCTATTCTCTAATTATGATGAAAAGATAATTAATGAATTCAAAGAGTGCGTATCTCTTTTTGATAATAACCTTAAAGTTGACATTCACTCAAAACCGGGATGCTTCAGAGTCTCCCAAAAAAATAAATCTTATAAAATAAAGAAGCTCAAGAGAAATTCAAAAGGCCAGTTTATAGATAATAATATAATTTATGAGAAATCTTCTATGGTTAAATGGCTTATAGAACTCGGGATTTATAACAAATTATCAGCACAGAAATTCATTCCGGAAATAATAAGTAAATTGGAAAAAGAACAAATTGCAATTTTCTTAAGCAGATTATTTAGCTGTGATGGCAGCATATTCAAAACAAATGATTACTGGCAAATATCCTACGCTTCCTCATCCGAAAAGATGATTAGACAAATCCAAGATATACTCCTCAAGTTCGGAATCTTATCAAAATTAAGAGCAAAAAAAATTAAATTAAACAACAAGTTATTTGATTCTTTCGAATTAGTTATAAATTCCGAAAATACAATTAAATTCATCGAAGAGATAGGATTTTTTGGAAAGAAAGAAGAAAGACAGAAGATAGCAAAAGAAGAAATAATCACAAAAACAAGAAATCCTAATGTAGACACTATTCCAAAAGAAGTATGGGATTTGTACAAACCTAAAAATTGGACCGAAATTGGCAGGCAAGTTGGTTATAAGTATCCAAAAGCAATGAGAGAAAGAATTCATTATTCTCCATCAAGACAGATGTTGTCCCAGATTGCAGAAATAGAACAATGCAATCCGATTAGATTATTAGCACAATCAGATATATTCTGGGATGAAATAATATCTATGGAACTTCTTGAAGGAGAATTTAAGGTTTATGATATCTGCGTGCCTGGAAACCATAATTTTATTGCAAATGGCATAATAGTTCATAACAGCTACACTCTCGGCGCAATAGCCGAAGAGATATCAAGCCTCCCATCAGATGTCTCGCAGAACATTGCCTCAATAATGTTTGACACAATGGGCATTTTCTGGACTATGAAATACAAGAACGAAAAGGACCGCGCTCTTTTGGATGAATGGGAGCTCACGAGCAAATCTCTCCCTGTAAAAGTGTTCGTCCCATTCGGCAGGGCAGAGGACTACAAGAATAAGGGAATACCCATTGACAAGACATTCGCCCTCAAAGCTTCAGAGCTTGAGGCAGAAGACTGGGTGACAGTCTTTAACCTTGAAATGACAAGCCTGGTTGGAACATTAATAGAGAAAGTCGTGACAGAGCTGAGGGAAAAAAGCCTCCATTTCAACCTGCAGGACATACAGGACGGAATAGAAAAAGACCCAAAAGCAAGCAAGGATGCAAAAGATGTTGCCCAGTCGCTTTTCAAGGCAGCAGATACCTGGGGGATTTTCTCAAAAACAGGAGAAGGCACAGAGATTCATGAGCTTGTCAATGCGGGCACAACAACAGTCCTTGATGTTTCTGTTTACAGCTCCATCGGCGCATTCAACGTCAGGGCTCTCGTGCTTAGCATAATCTCCAGAAAACTTTTCAAGACAAGGATGGACGCAAGGAAAAAAGAAGAGATTGAAGCGATACAGCACGGGCAGGAATATCTCGAATACAAATCGCAGAGGCAGGAGCCTTTAGTCTGGATTTTCATAGATGAAGCCCACGAATTTCTTCCAAAATCAGGAAAAACCCCTGCGACAGACGCGCTAATACAGCTCCTCAGGGAAGGAAGGCAGCCCGGTTTGTCAGTTGTAATGGCAACACAGCAGCCCGGGCAAATCCATCACGACGTAATGACTCAATCAGACATTGTTATTTCTCACAGAGTCACAGCAAAGCCCGACATTGATGCACTGAACGAAATAATGCAAACCTATCTCCTTGAAAGCATAAGGCAGCACATGGATGAATTGCCAGCATTGAAAGGCTCGGCAATCCTGCTTGATGACAATTCAGAAAGAATTTATTCCATAAGAGTAAGACCAAGATTCACCTGGCACGGCGGGGAAGCCCCGACAGCAGTGAAAGCCGAAATATCAATCTGATAACACAAATCCCTGCAGTATTCTGTATAATATAAATGATTTTAAACCCAAAAAAAATAAAGCATTTATGCCAAGAAAAAAACACCCTTCAAAAACAGCATCAAGAATAAGACAGATTAGAGACGAAGTAAAAATCCTCATTTTCGAAGATACCCGGCGCGCCGCGCAGCTGCTTGACGAGAGAAGTCTGGAATGTTATGAAGAAGGGCACAAAGAACCATCAGCACTGAGCAACAAATGCCACTATTGCTACCAAACCCTAATTCCTTCGAGGGAATCCCTTGACCAGGCAAAATTGGGCATCAGAATCTACAATGATATGATATACGGAATACCTCGGATTATTAAGGAATTCGAAAAGGAAAGAAGAGAAGCCGACAAAAGATAATCCTTTAATCCCTCTTGTCGTTCTTCCTCAGCCTGCGAACAGAATTATCTTCCCTTCCATAAACTGACTTATACCAAACAACGGGTTCATCTATTTGCGAAGGCAGCCTGCCTTCTTCAAAAAGCCTCCTCTTTACCATCACCCATCTTTTTGGGAAACTATCCAACGGCTTTAAAAACAACTCTCCTCTTTCATCATTATCCATTCCGTCCACGAACATCTCATAAAGAACTTCAACCATGCCCCTGTCTTCCTTGACAACTCCCCAAACATCTTCAATATCGCCGCTTCCTGCCATGCTAAAAACTATTTCTCCAAGATTCCGCAGTTCCTGCAGCACCTCTCCTCTTGTAGCCCCATACTTCTTTCTCTCCCTTTCCTCTACAAGTTCATTAGGAGTGTCATATATTGCGTATTTTCTATTGCCCCTCAAAATCATTTTCCATTCCTCCCCTTCTCCTGAATCTTAGAAGCCTTTTATTTCTGTCGCGGAGATTATTAAGAAAACTGATGAACTCTCTGCTATAGGGAGAGCAGGAGGATATTGCTGACAGGGCGCGCGGCAAATCTCTGTCTGCTATTTTTTTGTTATTTATGCAATCATCATAAATTTTTTTTACCTGCTCATAAGCTCTCTGGAAGCCTTCTTCTCCTTCCTTTCCATGCATTCTTCTTAATCTCTCAAAATTTATCCCCTTGAATGAAGCAGGACTGCCGTCAACTCTTGAATAAGGCAGCACATTTCCATTGACTCCTGCAGTGCCTCCGACAAAAGAACCGCTTCCAAGCCTTACAAATTGCGCAACAGCGGCTCCCCCCGAGATTCTGACATAATTCTCAACATTCACATGCCCTGCGAGCAGGACTCCGCTTATTATCTCATTGCAATCGCCTAAAACACAATCATGCGCGATATGAGTGTGGCTAAAAACAGAATTCCTGCTGCCTATTACAGTCATGCCCCGCGTTCCTCTGCTGACATCAACATATTCTCTGAAACTATTGTTGTCTCCTATGATTAGAGGGTATATTTTTCCGCCCTGTATGCTGCCCTGCGGCAAAGTCCCAATAGAGCAATTATAGAATTTGTTGCCCGTTCCAATTGCAGTATTTGCAAAAATTCTTGTGCCTTCCTCCACCAAGCAGCCGTCGCCAATTGTCACATCCCCCTCTATAGAAACCTGATTTCCTATCCTGGCAAAATCGCCAATCCTGACAATTTTTCCCGCTTCTGGAACAATATAACTGCCGTATCCAACTTCTACATTCCCTCCAAGAACAATCCTGCCTTTCAGAAAAGAGCCATTCCCGACGGCTAAACCATGCCTATTGAACGGGCCTTCTATGCCTCTGATAAGCATTCTCTCAAGTTTTCCCTGTTTATCCATAAAATATACTATCATCCAGCATTTAAAAGTATTACTACTTCGAAGTTTCTACAAATAAGGATTATCTTTAAAATTGCGCTATTTCAACTATTAACATGATAATAACACTCGGAGGAAAGCCCGGAGCAGGAAAAAGCGTTGTCGCGAGGCTCCTGGCGCAGAAGCTTAAGTTCAGGCACTACTCAAGCGGAGACTTTACAAGAAAAATTGCCGAGCAAAAAGGCATAACAATCCTTGAGCTTGCAAAGCTTGAAGAAATAGATAAGTCGATTGACGAGCAGGTTGACAGGCAGCAGATAGAATTGGGAAAAAACGAAGACAATTTTGTCATAGACTCCAGGCTGGGCTTTCATTTCATTCCCCGTGCAAAAAAAATATTCCTTGATGCAGCTCTTGAAGTGAGGGCAAAACGAATTCTCAATGACAAGAAAAGAAAGGAAGACAATTCAAGCATTGATAAGGCAAAAGAAAACATAAGAAGAAGGGAAGAATCAGAAACAAAGCGCTATAAGAGCTATTATAATGTCAGCCCTTATGCCCGCAAAAACTATGATTTGGTGATTGACACCTCAGAATCCTCCCCTGAAAAAATCGTGGGCCAAATTGTTGATTTTATCAATAAAAATTAATTAAGCACGTTTATGTCTGCCCTGTACCTGAACTTCAGCCAGCCTATGTCTCCTGCAGGTTTTATCTTTACAATTTTAACCCTCTTCCCCGCAGATTTGGCCCCGGCAAGAATCATTTCTTTCATTTTATCAATATCGCTTTCAGAATAAAATCCATAATAATGAATAATTCCGCCCTTCTTAATTCGCGGAAATGCAACATCAAGGAAAGAATCTTCCAGTTTCGGACGCGCCATAACAATCCTGTCAAACTTTTCTCTCATTTTTGGCAAAACTCTTCGAACATCTCCCTGTACAATCTCAACCCTGCCAGAAAGTTTATTCCTTTTTACATTCTGCAAAGCATATTTTGAACATTCTCTTCCCAATTCAACAGAAACAACTCGAGCAGCCTTAGAAAGTTTAGCAATAACAACTGCAAAAGGAGCGACTCCCCCGAACATTACAAGAATGCTCTCGCCCTTCTTTGCCATTGAAGCAATCTCTTTTCTCTCCGAAGCAAGCCTTGAAGAAAAATAGCATTTCTCAACATTAAACCTGAACTCGCATCCATTTTCCCTGTACAAAGCTTCCAGATTTTTCTCCCCGGCAAGCCAGTTTGTCTTAAGCGTTCTTAACCTGCCCGAGAACTTTTCAGTCTTCTCAACGACCGTTCTTACACCTTTATGCTCCCGGAGGAACTTGAGCGCCTCTTTCTTTTTCGAAGAAAGCTTCTCATTCCAGTCAAACTTCAGAATTGCGATATTCCCGAGAATGTCCTGCCCTCGTATGCCCTTCATGCACATACAAGCCTAAAGCCATTTAAAACACTTGCGAGAAATGTTTTTATATGCCACTAACCTATTATTACAATGACATCAAGCAATCTTGAGAAAACATCACAAACTACCGCAGTCATAGGCTTCATAGGCGCGCTGTTTTTTCTTGTAGCAAGAATAACAGGAAACGCCATCGGAGGGATGAGCTCAGGCAGTTCAAGTATGACTGCAATAATCCTCTTCTTCATCGGCTTGGCAGGGCTTTCTGTCTATGTAAGAGCAAGAAAATAAAATTACTCTTCCAATTTTAATAAAAACCTTTAAATAAGCGAGCAGATAAACAATAATATAATAAAGGGGACAAATGGCAAAAACTTTGGGTTATATCATTGGGATTGCAGGACTTATCATCGTCGCTTTATCTTTCTCAGTCGTAAGAAGCATATTTGGAATAAGCACAATCTTCGGGCTCAGCGACATTTACCTCATGATAATAGGCATAGTTCTTGTTCTTTTAGGAGGATTTCTGGCATTTAGAAAGAGGGGCAGCGGAGAGTCCAGAGAAGTCCCTATCTATCAGGGCGAGCGGGTAGTAGGTTACAGAAGGACTGGTTAACATGAAATTCTCAAAGTTGTTTCTGGCATTGATTCTAAGCCTTCCAATTGTCTCTGCCTACGGTTCATTATCTTATTATTTAAGCTCTCCATCAGAACTACTGCAGAGCGAATGGGCAATTTTCATTCTAATGTTTGCCATATTCTTTGCAGTTACCTATTTTGCTGTTGGAAAGACAATAAAAAGCAAGGGCGCGGCAACTGTTCTCTCAGCAGCAATAGCCATCTTTATTGCAGCTGCAGTCTCGCAAAGGGCTTGGTACTCGGGATTTCTGGGAGAGTCGCTTGGCTCATGGTTCCTCCTTGTGGCGCTGGTTGTTGGATTTTTCATGCTCCTCAAAGTCATAGGCAATATGTTCGGGGGCATAGGAATGATTGTATTAGTCTTCATAGGATGGTATCTGATAAAAGGCATGGATATATCTTACTACCTGCCATATGGGCTCATAAATTCTGACATTTTCTGGATATTCGAATATATAGTAAGCCCAGACTTCATATGGGTTCTTGTAGGAGCAACAGTCCTGATATTCCTGATAGCATACGGCGGAAAGGGAGACGTGTCCCGCAAATTAAGAGATTGGCTTTGGGGAAAAAAGGAAAAGAAAAGAAGCATTCTTGAAATACTGGCGGAAAACAGAAACTAAAAAGCCAGCAGGACAATGCGAAAAAACAAAAATCTTTATAAACTGCAGAAAGGTAATAAGAACATGAAAAAAGCAGGCAAAACAATCGCAATATCACTCTTCCTAATAACAATTATTTTACTGCCTTTGGTGGCTGCAGCAAATGTAGACAACAGCACATGGTACGGCGCAATTATAGAATTCTTAGGGTTTGGGGAGACTTGGCAGCAAGTGTTTGTCTCCATTTTCATAGCGCTTATAATCGGCGCAGCCACATATGACATTCTTGGGCTGACTGCTTTCAGAAGCAATATTGTGAAAATATTGATAGGAATCGGCTTAGCAGGCATAGTATCTATTGTTGGAGGGACTAGAGCAATAGCTGGCTTTGCATTTACAGCCGCAGGCGCAGTATCTGCAGTCGGCATCGCAACAGTCATCATCATAGCAGTTGTGGCTTTTCTTCTTATTCATTTCGGGATATCATTCCTGGCAGTTAGGATGATTAAGGCAAGGGGAGAAGTAGAAGCAGAAGAAGCAGCAGCAAAAGCACGAATTGGTGCAAGCGTACTCCGCGGAGCGAGGACCGGCACAGAATAAGCTCAAAAAAAATAACACTCAACTGATAACCCTTATAAACTCTTTTCAATTAACCAACTCATGAAAAAAGCAGGACTGATTGCAGTAAGTTTGCTGTTGTTGTCTTTGTTCTCAGCCGCACTTGCTCTGGCGCAGAATGAAGTTCCTGGAATGGGAGAAGTTCCCGGCGCAAGCGAAATCCAGCAGGGGCAGCAAAAATACGAGCAATATACAACGGCCCAAAACAAATCAGAATTTCTGAAAGCGCAATGGGGGGAGATTTTAGCAAAAAATGCAATGCTCGGCCCGGTAATCAGAGCAGCAGATATGGTTTCTCCAGTTACAAACCCTCTCTTCAAATATACCATAGGCTTGGAGCCTTCGCTGACTTGGCTGTTCATTCTGACTCTTATGCTTTGGATAGCTTTCTTTTTTGTATTTTACAGAACCCTTGAATTCTCCGCTTTTAGCAATGCAGTAAAAATTATCATTAGTTTTGGAGTTTCATCTGTCTTGGCAGTAGGAGGAGGATTATTCAATAAAATTGCAGAGAGCATGATAAATGCAATAAGTGCTATAGGAAGCTGGTGGGGGCAATTAATTGTGGCATTAATAGTCCTGGTTGCCTTAATTATTTTAGCTGTAATATCAAAGAAAATAGAAAAACTTGCCAAACAACAAAAAGAAGAAATAAAAAAAGCTGAGCAAGAAATTGCAATGGAAAAAATCACCAAGGTTGGAGAGGCTATTACAAAATAAGCTTAAAACAGCGTCTTCTGCTTTGCTTGTTCCTTGATATCACGCAACTTTGCAAGCTGATTGTTTACCCTTTCCTCCGAGAATTCATGCCTCTCGACAAGAATTTCTTTCAGCTTCTTCTCATCAAGTTTCGGAAATTCCACTTTCTCTTTTGAAACATTGGGCTTCTTGAATATTTCAAAAACTTCCTTCCAGTTGAAGTCCAATCTGCCTTGCTCCTCAAGCTCACCAAAAATCTTAACAGGATATTTCTTTTCTTTTACGAGAGCGAGCGCCTTCTTCGGCCCTATGCCTTTCACACCCCCAGGATTAAAATCAGTGCCGACAAGAATGGCAAGACAGATTAATTGATCCGCATCAATGCCCAGATGGTTCAGGACTTTCTCATATTCAATCATCTCAGGTGCAATGAAGATATAGCCCGTCCTTGTTTTTCTTTTCCTGGAAAGCGTAAGGTTTTGTATAAGCCTCTTTCCGCCCACAGCAAGAGCATCATAATCCTGAGAGCCTACAGCATACGCCTGCCCGTTCTTTACAAGCTCAGCGCACTGCATCTCTCCTTCTCCAGGCGCCTGCACAACTGCTATTCCCATTGACTCTAGAAGCTCCTTGCTTTCAGAAATCATTTCACTATCCAGCTTCATCAAACTGCGCGAATATCTGCCCATTGACTCAATATCCTCTTCTTCAACTGCCTTTTCATACTTCTCTTTTGCAATATCCTTTGCCTCCTGCCTTATTTCGTGTGTTCTTCCCTTAAGAGGATGATACTCTCCATCAAAGACATAAATGAGCTGAAGACCTTCGGCAAGCAGGGCAATATTCCTGTAAAACAGCCCGGAAAGATGAGAAGTAACCCTGCCTTTTGAGTCCATAAGCGGGGTACCATCAGGCTGCCTGATAGAAGAAAGAAACTGATAAATTGCATTGAATGCGTCAACAGCTACTTTCTTTCCCTTAAGCTCGGAAAATCCAATCTCCTTCCTTGGCACTATATCGCCTATTTGCAATCCCATGAATTATGTTATTTAAGACAATTAATAAAAGTTGCCTATTCTTCATCCCGAGAATTCAGCATTCCACCAATAAGACGCAATCTGCCGCTTGCCTCGACTTTCCTATTCCAGATATAAAGCCTTTTTGATTCCGTATCTGCCGGACGAAAATCATCTGTTCCGGCAAGATGGCTGTAGTCAAACTCTACATTGCCATATTTGTATGTCACAAGCGCCTCAGGCAACCTCGCAGATTGTGGCTGATAATATTGAACCCAGCCGTTTCTATCTTCAGAAACATGTATTTCCTCGGGGCGCAACAGCATAATTCTTCTCATCTCTTCTGCATCGTAGTTCTTGAGGCTCAAGTTCCTTTTGCTTTTGTAAGCATAATCCCTTGCCGCGGCGCTTCTGAAAAATGTCTTGCCATCTTTAAAGAAAACAAATCCGAAATTTTTTCTCGGCTTTTCAAGATTATTTACAATTCCTCCGTGTATTCTGGCAAGCAGATTATTGGGATATGCCTGATTCACCATAAGCACAATTCCATCATCCCCAATTAGCATATAATCTGAATTAATCCCGCTTCCACTAACTATCTCCTTTCTTACAGGCTTGATATTTAAGTTAGAATCAGCTAGTCTCGACTCCAGAAAAGCTCTCATTGCTCTCTTTTCAGACTCTTTTACCATAAAGAATATGTGAATTTAAACTTTTTAAACCTTTCCAATTGTCACCACTAATAAGTAACTCATAAATCCAGTTTTTGGACAACAACCTATAAAACTGCCCCTAAATTGCTAAATGCATGAAAGGATTTGTTGTTTATTCAGACTATTTTCTCGAGGAAGAAAATACAATAGTGAGGCTATTCGGAAAGCTTGAAAATGGGCAGTCCTTTGCATCAATGAGCAGATTTGAGTCTTATTTCTTCGTAAAAGAGAATGATTTAAAAAAAATTGAAAAGTGCCTTTCAAAATACAGGACTGAAAAAACCAGGCTCACAAGCTTCGGGGGCGAAAAACTGGTAAAAATTTCAGCATCAAACCACAGAGAGTTAAATAAACTCCATCATGCAATTCATCATCTCGCAGACACGTTCGAGGCAGACATCAAGCCGAATTTCAGGTTCTTCATAGACCATAACATCCTTGGGAGCATAAACATTGAAGGCGATTATGAAACCTCTGAAAGGGTTGAAAGAGTCTATAGGGCGCCCGAAATAACCCCCGCGGAAGCAAAACCAGAGCTTAAAATAATCTCTCTAGATATAGAGACTGACACAAGCGCAACCAAATTGCTCTGCATAGGATTATCAGGGCATAATTACAAAAAAACCTTCTTTATCTCCGACAAAAAGCTTGAGAATGCAGTTTCCTGCAAAGATGAGGAAGAATGCCTGGTAAAATTCAGGGACGAAATAATAAAAATCGATCCTGATATAATTATCGGATGGAATCTCATTGACTTTGATCTGCAATTTCTGCAGAAAGCCTTTGCAAGGCACAAATTGCCTTTTGATATCGGAAGGACAAATGATAACGTAAGGTTAAGAATTGAAAGCAATTACATGCGTTCTTCATCCGCAGATATCCCAGGAAGACAAGTTCTTGACGGGCTTAATCTGATAAGCGATCCATTTTTGCAGCAGGCTCCTTCTATGAGGAATGCCCAATTCGAGTCTTATTCCCTTGACGATGTTGCAAAAGAAATCCTCGGCAAAGGCAAGCTGATAAAAAAAAGAGAGGACATTGAGAAAATATACAGGGAGAATACCCAAAAGAGCCATCAGGCAATCGCAGATTATAACTTAAATGACTGCAGGCTTGTCTATGAAATTCTCGAAAGGACAAAAACAATCGAGCTTGCAGCAGACAGGGCGCAACTCACAGGCATGCCCCTTGATAGGGTAACAGCGCCGATTGCATCATTCGACTCATTATACATAAGAGAAGCAAGAAAAAGAAATCTTGCCTCCCCGACAATCAAATTCGGAAACAAGGAGGAAAGAATCAAGGGAGGATATGTCTACTCCGAAAAATCAGGCATATTCAACAACGTTCTTGTCATGGACTTCAAGTCGCTTTACCCCTCAATCCTGTGCACGTTCAATATCGACCCCGCTTCGCATCTGGAAAAAAAAGAAAAAGGGGCGATAGAAACGCCAAACAAGGAATATTTCAGGAACACAGAAGGAATCCTGCCCGAGATAATAAAGCGCCTGCACAACGCAAGAGAAAAGGCAAAGAAAGAGAAGAATGAGCTTGCAAGCTATGCAATAAAGACGACAATGAACTCATTCTGGGGCGTCCTCGCAAGCCCAAACTGCAGATATTTCAACCTGAATATGGCAAACGCAATAACTGCTTTTGCGCGCTGGATAATCCAAACCACCGCAAAAAAAATAGAAGAAAAAGGCTACAAGGTTATTTACAGCGACACAGATTCTGTCTTTGTCGAGACAAACCTTGAAAAAGAAAAGGCAGAGGCGCTCGGAAAAGAGCTTCAGGATTACATCAGCCATTATTACAAGGACTATGTCAGAGAACACTACAATCGCCAGTCATACCTTGAACTGCAGTTTGACAAGCAATATCTCTCAATGGTAATCCCCCAGCTGAGAAAAAAAGCAGAAGAAGGAGAGATTCAGGCTGCAGCCAAGAAAAGATATGCTGGTTTGGTTGAAAAAGACGGAAAAGAAGAATTAGAAATAACAGGCTTGGAAGCCATAAGGGGCGACTGGACAGAAGCAGCAAGAGAATTCCAGAAAGAACTTCTTATGAGGCTATTCAAGAAAGAGCCGATTGAGCCATTCATCAAATCATACATAAAGAAAATCAAGAGCGGCAAGCTCGATTCCCAATTAGTCTACAGGAAATCAATAAGAAAACGCATCGAAGAGTACACAAAAACAACTCCTCCTCATGTAAAGGCTGCAAGACTGCTTGACAAGATAGAATCAAATGTAATAGAATACTATATTACAACAGAGGGCCCCGAGCCAATCCAGAAATTAAAGCATAAGATAGACTACGGGCATTACATAGAAAAGCAGATTGCCCCGATTGCCAATCAAATCCTCATTCTTCTTGGCAAATCCCTTGAAGACATAGAAAAGAATTCCAAGCAATCAAAGCTTTCTCTCTGATTCTCTCGCTCTCTCGTATTTCTCTCTTATCCCCCTTATTTGTCTCTCTGCTTCCCTTACTGCAAGCCATTCTTGTGTTTCATTGCTCTCAAGCCATTCCAGAGCATCCGGATTTTCCCCGTCCATTCTCAAAACAGGTCCTGCATATCGGGCAGCATCCAATTCCCCGCATAATTTTTCTGCATATCTCCTATCAAGTTTTCTAACAACAGAACTTTTACATCTCTGGCAAAAATCATATCTCTCTGCAGTGCCTTTCTTGATTAGATAAAAATAAAAATCACTATTTTGCACATGTCCCATTGCGCTGCATCTCAATTTTGTCATCGGCTCGCCCATATCACGAAAAACTATTTTGGTTTCATCATCACTGCCGCTCTCTCCGGCAGATTCACAATCGCGCCTTCCATCTTCAGCATCACAATCCAAATCTTCAGGAGGTTCATGCTCTCTCAATCTGTTCCACGGCCCCCATGCGCCCTTCACTCTCAATATTCCCATCTTATCTTTCCCCCCTTTCAGGATAATTATCCCCATGATATCTCTTGCCGGGATGCTCCCTTTCATAAGCCTCTCTTGCCTCTGCAAGCATGCAGTTTCTTACTCCCTCAGCATAGTCCTGCCAAGATACCAATGCCCAATCATAAGTATGCTCTCCAGCAAAAAATGGTTTAATAGTCCTGCCCAAATCTTCCCTCAAAGCAAAGCATTTCGGCGCGAGAGCCAGCCTGTCTTTCTTTCTCAACCCTGAATGAACTGCATCCACACAATCAAGAATTTCCTTGCCTAAATGAGGCGCCCCATTCTCCATTGCAAACAATACTGCCTTTCGCACATCATCAAGCACTATAACCAAATTTCCTGCAGTCGTTGCAACCTCGGTATATGCGCTCGGTTGTTCCCCTTCCTGCCTGCCGGCATTTTTACTCATTCTGACTTCCTCCAATAATCCCATGTTCCCTTAGATATTCAAGATTTTGCTGTTCGAGTGCTGCCCTAAGAGCATCAGAACTGATAGCCGACTGTGAAAGCAGTTTGCCAGCTGCTGCCTTAAGTGCCTCAGCAAAATTTCTTCGTGTTTGTGCTGCATGTAAATCAAGCTCAGCGCAGGTGTATATATATGAACAATATGCCCCAGCAGGGTTTATTCCCAGCCCATCAGCAAAATTTCTCAATGCTCTTTGCCTAACCCTCCCCGCAAATTTCTCAAAAACTGCTGACTGCAATGCCAACTCGTTAAATGTCAACTCCCGCCTTTCTTCATTAATCATCATGAATATCCCAGCAAACCCATATATATAAACCTTACTATTTGTAACCCCTATTAAGTTACACATATAACCAAGATTACCCCTATTTATCGTCGATATTCTGCAATTTCGCTTAATAGCTTATAATAAGGATGGTTTTGGCCAATTGCAAAACATGAACCGTTCTCTGGTGCCGCGATTTATAGTCTATTAGAAGCCGAATTATAGAAACATTTATATATAAGTTTATATAAAGATTAGTATGGAAATATATAAAGAGAAGAACATAATCCACTATCCCAGCCTGAGAACTATGCTGATGATAGAACGCGCTCTAAGAGAAGCAGATACAATGATTGACAGGGAAGAATTGAAGAGAAGGCTGCCTGTAAAGATTATGCATCAGACATTGAATCTGATATTAAGATATTTGGAAGAAAGAGGAATGATTATTGATAGTCATAAAGGCATTCTATGGGTTTACAATCCAAGCCCCAAATTAAGAAAAGCAATTGCGAACGCAAAGGAGATATAATGTTTAATGGAAAGGAAGTCAGCGTAAGGCTCGGGGAAGAAGCTGACAAAGTTTATCAGGAATTAAACAGGCTCGTTGGAGAAGAGAAACTGAAAGGAATTAACAGCTCTTTTCATCAAACCTTATTAAGGTCCATTCTCAGAGTCAGAGATTTATTAAAACAAAATCCCTTTGCAGGAGACCAGGTTCCAAAAAGGCAGATTCCCCAAAAATATCCGCAGAAATTTGATGCTGACAATGTCTGGAGAATTGAATTAGCAGATAGATGGAGACTAGTTTACACAATAACAGGCAATCAAATTGAAATTATCGCTTTTGTCATGGATATCTTCAATCACAGAGATTATGACAAAGTCTTCGGTTACAAGCATTAGTTATTAATTCTTGGTGTTTATGCCCTTATGGGATATTAAGCGAGTTCATCAGAACCTCTTGCTGCGAAAACAGAGCCAAGAGTTAGTAAACCTTCACGAAGAATTTGCGATGAAGTGTAATTGCCGAGCATCTCAAATTTGTTAGGGTGGGAAATCGTTATTTGGCGCGCGCTGTAAACAATAAGCTTAATAAATAAACTAATTCTTCTTAAGGTCATGGAAATAAATAATCTCTTAAAGCAATTCTCGGAAGAATGTGGAAAAAATCTTAATCTTCTAGGCATCCTTCAATTTGGGTCTTCGACATATTCAAAAAACCCAAAAGACATAAATATAGTTTTATTTTCAAAGGATAAGGTTTTTTAACAGAAGATTATTTTGTTCTATTTAAAATAATGAAAAAGTTTGAAGAAAAATACGAAGAAGTTGTTTTTGACATTGCTGGAGGAAAAAGAAAAAAGAAAGCAAAATATTCTATATCTGTAATCCCTTTACAAATGTTAGATTTAAACTGGAAAATTGATTCTTTTTTCTTAAAGAATTTGTCAGAAGACGAAAACAAAATAATTCTTTTTGGGGAAGACCCGACAAACATTAAAATTAAACTAGACAGAAAAGAAATTGCTGAAAGATTAAGTCTAGAAATAAATCATCACTTAAGAGATTATTTGGAAGAAGAAAATAGAAAAGAGGTATTATACGGCTTATTCAAAACAACTCTAAGATTAATGCTAACGAATGAAGGAATTCCGAAAAAAGAAGAATTAACAACTAAATTTAAAGAAAATTTTAAAATCACACTACCAAAGAACTCTGAAAAAATACTAAAACAAGAAGTTTTAGAAGAAGATTCTAAAGAAATCTTAAAGTTTTCTGAGGATTGTTTGTTATATCTTTCAAAATAGACGCGCCACAAATGGGTGGGAGGACAACTTCCCCCGTATGTCTGACAATTTCGTTTAAGCAAAATTAAGCAATACAAATTAAGGCTAACTATCTCGTCTCGCTTAAACGAAAAGAAGGAACAGATTTTCAAGTTTATCGAAGATAAATCCGCAGGGCAGATTATATGGCTACGCTTAATTGCTCGTAATAAGGGTGGTTTTAGCTCTCCCTCAAACATAGAGCCCGAAAACTATATAAGCGCCCATTACTGCTAATAGTTAATTAACTCCGTAGAATCTGAAAGGATTCTACGATTTTATAATGAAATCTGATTCAGGTGAAAAAAAGCGAGCTTCTATATACATTGATGGGAGCAACCTCTATTTTTCTATCAAGAAAACATTCAATTGCAAGATAGATTTGGAGAAGTTCTTCAAGAAATTAATTGAAAATAACGAACTGGTAAAAATCAATTATTATATTGCCCCAGTAGAGCAGTTTAGCAGTCCTGAGATGTATGCTCAACAGCAATCTTTTCTTGAAAAAATAAAGAAAATTGACAAATTGAACATAATATTAGGAAGATTGGAAAAGAGAAAGAAGGACGGCAAAACCTATTATGTAGAAAAGGCGAGTGATGTAAATTTGGCTCTTGATTTAGCTTTAGACGCCCAAAAAGGAGAATATGACAGAGCCCTCCTTGTATCAAATGACGGAGACTTTTCAGGGGCAGTATCTTCTGCAATTAATTTCGGGAGAAGAGTTGTATATATCGCAATAGGCAATAACAAAATGATTTCCCATCACTTAAACAAGGTTGCTTCCTCAACATTCAGGATAAGAGAGGATTTCATTGAAGATTGCAAACTGGAGTAAAACCGGGTTTATTCTTTTTGGGCTCGCATCATAAGAACAGGCTAAAACTAAGACTAAATTCTGTTTTTTCACGGAGAAAAATGATTATGGAATAATCAAAGAATTTATCCTTTATGTGATATTAAGTGACTTCAAAGAAGCACGAGCTGGCTACTAAAGCCCTCGAGTGTTCTAATTTGTTCCAGAAATCGCTTTGGAGTGTGATTAACGAACCATTCTCATTTAGGGTTTGGGATGGCGGGCGTTTCGTGAGAGGGCACCTACGGAATTAGTTTCTTAGCAATCTCAACGCGATCCTGATTATACCATTGAGCAACTTTTGAATAAAGTTTCAATCTGTAAAGTTTCGCCCGTTTGGAGTCATTTACCAGCATCCAATATGCATAACCAAAATCTTCTATCGAACCAGCAGTTATGATATCTGGAATAAACCTAATTTCCTCATCCGAGAGAGGATGATACTTTCTATACTCCTGCAAGAAGAACCTTGCAAGTTTTAAGTCCAATTTATGCCTATGTTTCTTATCCCTACAAGAATATTGCAACATCCCGGCAATATCTTTAATAGTCGTATCATTTTGCGAGCCGACATTCTCAAAATCAATCACACCAACAAGTTTTTTATTTCTCCATAGAGTATTCTCAGGATTTATATCTCTATGCAGGGGGTATCTTGACAATTTAGAATATCCTTTTTCGTTCAATTTATTGAAAAGAGGGATAAGAACAGAAGATTCTTTGATGAAAATCTGCTCTTTCCTGTCCATTTTTGATTTCTTCAGTATCTTAGCTCTAAATATTTCTAATTCCTCAATAACTGATTTCCTGTTAAAAACATCTCCTTTACCTTTTCCATTGTCCAGCCCAGAATTTTCGATTAGTTTGTGATAAGAAGCCATCATCTTAGCGCATTCCTTCAATTCAGGATAATTAAATCGCTTAATGTTTGCCCCGTCTATATACTCATAAACCCAAAAGATTGCACCCTCAAACTTTATGAAAAAGGAATTATCTTTCGTTCTCAAGGGCGCAGGTATCTTATAGAGAAAGCCCTTATCCTTAAGATAAGTAAGATATTTTAATTCAAATTCTAAATCCTTCAATTCCTTGGATGAAACAACTCTTCTAACGATAAACTTTCCTTTTGTTGTTTTGAGAATCCAATTTAAATTGACAACTCCTTTCTTTGCCTGTTTGAACGATAAAAGGTCCCCAATATTCCAATTAGAGATTACTTTAGACATCTCTTTCTTATCCATAAGCGAATTAGCCAGTTAGTCTTTTTAATTGCTTCTTTCGTCGTGTGCCCTCTCCGTTCGTTGGGGCGGGTGGTCGGGGGTTCAAACCCTAAATGCTTCTATAAGTGAGTTAATTACGTTTAAGCAAATTAAGCGAAGATAGTATTGGGCTATTTTTTCCGTTCCGCTTAAACGTAACGACAAAGCAGATTCTGGAATCAGCAGACCTCCAAACATAGTAGTATAAGTAATAGAGGCAAATTAGAACTTCTTTTAATACCGATTATACGCCCTTTTGAAGCAATGTTAGGAAGATGTCAGCAGGAAACCTTAGGTGTCCTACGGCGCGTTCGGCGCTTCGCGCCTCACATAGTATTAAGGCTATTTTTTAGTTTTTCATCCCACCCGCCCAAAAACCAAAAAATGCAATAAAAACAGCACTAAAAAATAATCATAAACAGAAAAATCCACTCTACTTAACACAAGAAACATCAATTAGTTGTATTGTAACATTTCCGACATAAACATTTGTCTTCTGACAATTGGAAGCTGACTGCATAATCTGCTTTACGGCAGACTCATAGCCATATTGCGCCCCGCTCTGAAAACTCGAAAACAGGGCGTCATTCCTTTCCTGCTTGTACTTGGCCACACAAATGTAAACAACGCAGCACAAAAGCAATATTGCCAGAATTACAACTGCAAAAACCCATATGCTCACTTTTTTCCTTGCCATGAGAACAAAAAACTATTTCTGCATCCAGCAATAAACATGCCCAAGAAGTGCAATAGCCAGCCCCACCAAAGAATAACTAACATTATTTTCCCATAGTCCTGTGACCAATACCACGGCAGCAATAAGAAGTAAGAAAAGATGCACAGGATTCGCATGCTCGAGCATTCTTCTTTCTATCCAGGTAAGCTTCCTTCCCCTCTTCAAGGCATCAATCCTCTTTTCAACCCATCCCATAAAACAGCATAATTTTCCAGATTTAAATATCTTACTAAAGTTATATTTAAAACCCTCCCTAACCACGCCTAACCATGAAATACGAGATGAAGCCTGCGTTCAGGGAAAGAATGGAAAAGTTAATGCCAGACAAGGCAGACTTCGAGGCATTCGAAAAAATAGTTCATACAGGCCCGAGAAACTTCATCAGATGCAACACCCTGAAGACAAAACCCGATGAACTTTTAGAAAGATTAAGCAAAAAATGGAAAGTTGCCCAGCCATATCCAAATCATCCTGAAATAATGCTCATCGACCAAAATCTTCTTCCTGGAGAACTAGGAAATGCAATCGAGCATCTTCTGGGTTATTATTATGTGCAGGAAATCTCAAGCATGCTTTCAGTCTTAGCTTTAGAGCCAAAACCAGGCGAGTTTATTCTCGATTTATGCGCATCTCCAGGAAGCAAGACGAGCCAGATAGCAGCAAAAATGGAAAACTCTGGCACTCTGATAGCGAATGACTTAAAATTGGACAGAGTAAAGATTCTCTCAGCGACTCTTGAAAGAAATGGAGTCTCAAATTCAATCATAAGCCAAAAGGATGCAATAGCATTCTGTTCTGCAATAAGAGAATCCCCATTCAGATTTGACAGAATCCTTCTTGATGCTCCTTGTTCCGGAGAAGGAACACTAAGAAGCTCCCCAAAAACATTCTTGATGTGGAACGAGAAAGTAATACAAAAATTCTCAAGACAACAGAAGAAGTTCATCGCCTTTGCTCTCAAGTGCCTAAAGGTAGGAGGCACCTTAGTCTATTCAACTTGTACTCACGCGCCAGAGGAAGACGAAGAAGTCATAGATTTCGCACTAAAGAATTTCCCGGTAAAAATAGAAACTCTCACGCTGCCATTAAAATGCAGAGAGGGAATAACAGACTGGGATAAAAAGACATATAATCCAGAAGTAAAGAAATCCTGCAGAATTTATCCCCAAGATAATGATAGTGAAGGCTTCTTCGTTTGCAAAATGACATTAACGGACGAAATCAAGGAAGTCAGAGGAGAGTTAATATGAAACTAGAAGAAAAAGTCAGAAAGGCAGTAAAGAAATATCTTGGCACAGAAGATTTTGAGATAAAAGAAATAACTGAAGAGGGCCCTCAAGAGAGTCGGGGAGCATTTCTCGTTGAATCAAAGAATGCAAAGATAAAGGCAATAGTTATGAAAGATGAAAATGAATTTAACAACATGACTGCATTGTCGCCCCTGATTAAACAGACCCCAAAAATTCTTCACGCAGAAGCAGAAGTGGTTATAGTTGAATGGCTTGAAGGCGAAACTATAAAGTCAGAAGATTTGTCATTGACAGACTTAAAGGAAGTAGCAAAACTCCAGGCATCTATACATTCCATACCTGTAAAATTCAATAAGGCAGAAATAATAGAAAAATTCAAGAAAAAAATTGATAATTATATCGCTGCAATAGAACAAAATTCCAAATTTACAAAGGAAGAGATGAATAAAATAAAAACAATTTGTGTGAATATTCCTAAAAATCCTAGAATATCTATAATTCACACTGATTATAATATGGAAAACCTGCTAAAAACAAAAAATGGATGGTTCAGCATTGACAATGAATTATTACAGATATCTCTAACAGGAAGCGATTTTGGTAAACCAGTAAATAACATATGCAAAAACAAAGAAGAAATCGAAGAATACGTCAAAGCCTACGAATCGGTAAGCCCAGCAAAGTTTTATACTGACAACAGAAGATTTTATCAGTTAGTTTATCTGATAAAACAGATGAGTTCCAGGCTAAGAAACAAACTTCCAACGGACAAGCTATATAAAAAAATAAAAGAGGAGTTAAAACAATGAACCACGCATTCATAAAATCAGCAGAGAAAAAGCAAATCCTCAAGGAGCTTAATGAGACATTTGGCATAGAAGAGCTTCCATACCTTTTCATAGAATCGGGAAAGGAAAAGATAAGAGCCTTCTCTGGCAGCCTTAGCAAGGAAGAAATTCTCGGCATCGCAAGGCTAACAAGAGTAGAAGGTGTTGGGATATATTTCCTAAAGAAAGAAATAACAGGCATTAGGATGAGCTTCGAAGCAGTCCAGCTTCTCAAGAACCAGATAACAAAGAATATCTTAGATTTGACTGATGAACAGGCAAATTCATGGATAAAAGGCAATGATTTAGCAGTAAAAACTCCAGCAGGAGTTTATGTAATGAGGAATAACGGACTTCTCCTTGGATGCGGCAAATCAAACGGGGAAGTAATATTCAACTATGTTCCAAAAGAGCGAAGACTTAAAAAATAGCAAACAATTTAAAGGAAGAGTGACGTGTTAGGGAAACGTAGTTTCCATACACAATGACAGAAAAACAATACGGCGGGGCAACAGGCAGAAGTACTGATAAGATGCACAAGCCAAGCTCTGCTGTCAATGCCCCCTCCTTAAAACCAAAAACCACATCAGATAATTCTCAGACCCAGAAAGAATCAAGTTCTTCATCAGTCAAAGACAAGGAAAATTTCATAAAAGCAGGAAAAATTGCATCAGAAGTTGTAAAATATGCCAAATCATTGATAAAAAAAGATATCTCTTTGCTCGAAGTCGCTGATAAGATAGAAGAAAAGATAATCGAATTGAAAGGAAAACCAGCTTTTCCTGTAAATCTGTCAATGAACGAGGTTGCAGCCCATGACACACCAGCATTCAATGATTCAAGAAAAGCATCTGGGCTGATAAAAGTAGATATTGGAGTCCAAATAGATGGAGCAATAGCTGATACAGCATTCTCATTAGACTTAGACTGCATAGATGAAAACAAAAAGCTCATTACTGCTTCTGAAAAGGCGCTTCTAGCAGCCTGCAAAACAATAAATCCAGGAGTTCAGATAAGAGAAGTTGGCGCGGCAATTGAAAAAGCAATAACATCGGAAGGATTTACCCCAATCCACAATCTTTCCGGACATTCAATAGAAAAATATGACCTGCATTCAGGAGTCACCATACCAAATCATGATAATTCCAAGGAAAAACAGCTTGAAGAGGGAGTTTATGCCATAGAGCCATTCGCCACAACTGGTTTGGGCACAGTAAGGGACGGAAAGCCTTCAGGCATTTACAAAGTTGAAAAGGATGCCCCCGTAAGAGATTCTACAGCAAGAGAAGTTTTGGCATTTATCTATGAAGAATACCAGACACTTCCGTTCTGCTCGAGATGGATTTACAAGAAATTTGGGGCAAGAGGATTGCTGGCACTAAGAAGAATTGAAGAAGCAGGAGCATTACATCAATATCCCCAGCTTGTTGAAAGCAGCGGAAAAAAAGTATCCCAATCAGAACACACAGTTCTTCTGGAAAAGGAAAAGAAGACTATAACTACAGTCGCCGGTTAAGATCCCCTCCAGCTTCGAAGAACCTTGGTTCTTCTGCAGTCAACCACATCACTAATGTGCATTGTCTCCAGAGTATTTGACAACGCCTTCGTCCCACTTTCAACAGATTCAGTGCTGTAAAGCACAAATTTCCTCTTGGGATCAAATCCAACAACATAAACCATCCTGCTCACCCCAATCACGTCGGTTAGCTGATATCTTCCCGCTATCGGCAACTCTACAACCTGCCCGTCCCTAACATCAGTGCCCATTTTAGGCGCTCTTAACAGCCTAGCGTAGCCATCTGTAGAAGAAAAATCCTCAAAAAACCCACCAGTTCTATCACCTTCAGTCATCCAAACACCTACTTTCTCGGTTGTCTCTTCATTCTTCCAAGAAGGATTATCAGGACTGCGAGGGCCGCAAGAAGTATTCCTGCCATCAGGAATACTGAAAGATAAAGCACAGAATTGCTCTTCGGAGCGCCAAGCCTCTCAATAGCCTGTTGTTCCGTAACATTCAATGGAGCTTCTTTTTGAATTCCGCATATGTCTGATATTCTCTTTATGTATATCTTGACCTTGTCGCTTCCAACGCTTTCAACCCTGAACAGTATATCATTGACTTTATTGTTATCCAAATCAAACTCTTCCTTGTCTCCTTCCTTTAGCATAAAGTTTACATTATCAGGAGTAAGCCTGAAATCAGCGCTTCCGGCTTCATTATCAAAGTCGGTAAGTTTTATGTAATAAGGAGCCCCGCAGAAATTAAACTTAAGCCTGTCATTCAAATGCATGTACAGGTAAATCCCATTCCTTAATTCACTATCAGTTATTGTGCGGGTATTAGTTTCGTTTGTGCCGCTTCCGCCTGCATCTCCCCCGCCGCCTCCGCCAACCCTTAGAGTTCTCAAAACACTAGCAGAACTATAGTTTTCATTTCCAGTGGTGTTGTAAACATAAGTATACAAACCATCGGCAAGCTTTGAAACATCCGGATTTGGAACAGATGCTCCATCCCTGTAAAGCGCGCAGCTCAATCCAGCAGGACAGCCATTTCCAGTAACATTCGTAGTTACATTGCTGTCAACCCAGTCTGAAGGCAAGATGCTTATTGACAAAGCAGGCACCGCTTTAGCTACAACATAATCCCTGAAGCCGGTTGTGTTAACATTTCCGCTTGAATCTCTTGCATACCACACATAACTATAGATTCCGGCAGCCAGTCCAGAAACTACAAGCTCATAACTGTTGCTCGAAGATACCGCAAAGTGAGTCACAGCCCCGTTAAAGTCTGCCCAGACATCAGAAACTGCAACATCATCTATCCATGTTATATTGAATCTATAGCTCTGATTAGGGGCATATGAACTTCCATTCGCAGGATTTTCACTAAGATTGTACCATCTTGGGGCTTCATCATCAACAGAATAGTTTACAACATCAATTCTTATCGTTTCAGAATCAGAAAGATGCCCGTCGCTTACTAAGAAAGTAACATTATAGGAACCCAAATCTGCATAAACAGGTGTCCATGAAAATGTTCTTGTTCCAGCATTAAAAGTGGCCCCAGAAGGCACTCCAGATGCTGAATATGTCAAAGGATCTCCATCAACGTCAGTTGCGCTTATAGTAAATGAAAGCAAATTGCCATACATTATAATTCTGTTTCCTATGGGATTCAAAACAGGAGCATGATTCACAGAACCATTAGAACCATTAACAAAACCCTGGTAATTGACTGTTATTGTGCTTGAATAGGCTGTCTTTCCAGTTCTGTCCACAGCAAAAGCCGTGTAGTGCCTTGCTCCAGCAGTTGAATGAACAGCGCTATAAACACACGTTGCAGTTGGACAGCTTCTTACTTCCTTTCCATCTTCAATTACCTTAACAAGACTTATTCCAGTATGGCTTAAGTCAGTTGCAACAGCAACTATTGTAGATGTCATATTTGCAGGCTCAGGGCTTGCAGATATCGTAACAACAGGAGGCAAAGTAAAAGCATATGCAAAAACAGCAAAAGCAAGAACTAAAGAAAATGAGATTATTCCAAGTCCTATTGCCTTTTTAGTGTTTGCCACGTTTGTATATCAATGTTTGATTATTGATTATTATTTCTTGCTCTTGATTGTAAGCCCGATTCCAGGAGTAACGGTCTTCTTGCCGTCTGTTTGATCAAACATAACCCCAATACCAGCTCTTACTGAATCGTCTATGAGCAACTCAAGCCCGGCATCGATTGTCTTCTGTCTTGTCAGCTCTCCGCCGCTCTGTTGAGTATATGAAATAACTCCAGCAACTCCGCCGTCCGTAATTATCTTAGGAACTCTTACGCCAGCTTCAACTCCAAGAACCTTTCTTCCGTCTGAATTTGCCCTGCCGGCTCTGACTGCAAGAAGAGCGCTAATCTTTCCATCATCTCCGGAATCAATTGCATCCCACAAAGCGTCATATATTCTCAACTGATTTTGTCTTTCAAAGTATTCAAGAGAGAATAAATCATTCTCTGCTCTTGTGCCCATCACGTTCTTAAGAGCCTTTCTGTCAACATTCCGTCCAAGCATTCCGCCTCCGACAGCCCCTCCATCCTTAAATGTAGCCTCTGCTCCAAGAGACAAATCTGCGACAACCCTGTCAATTACAGCGTACACATTTGTATCAAACTTTGAGTCACTTGGAATATCATTTCCGAAATGCCCAAGAACTATAACTCCAGCGTCAAGCTGCCCGACACTGACATCTGCCTTTCCGCCCACAGTTGGAACATTGAATGTCTGTGATTCAACAGGAACCTCGCTTCCATTAACAATCAAGCTTGTTCCTGCGTGAGTAACTGAATTTCCGCCAATCAAAGCAGCATAAACTCCATCAACAGGCTTGACTCCAGCCTCTACCCTGAATTCATCTGTAGTAACCTTGCTTCTGCTTCTGGCATTTGTATCAATAGCCAAAGGAACAAGTCCAGTTGAAGAATCAAATGTTACAAGAGTATTATCAGTTATGTTATCTCTTGTTTTGCTTTCCCTTCTTGTTCCTGTAAGCCCAAGAGTGAAATTATTGTAACTTCCGTGAACATTGAAGCTTCCAAGCTTGCTTGCTCTATTTTCAGAAGAATTGTAATCATCGGCAACACTCAAAACAGTTCCGTCATTAACATTATCAACACTCAAAAGTCCCTCATTTCTGCTTTCAGTTTCAATTCCAACATTAGCTCTTCCGCCAACGCTCCATCCATCTCCCTTGTAGTCAACTCCGATTCTTCCAGCGCTCAAATCAGTTCTTCCAAGCTCTGTTGCATGTCTTGAATCGAGAGCCTGAGCATTAAGAGTCAAGCCATCCTTGCTGACTCTAAACCCTGCTCTTGCTTCATTTGCATTGTTTCCAACGCCATCATAAACACTAAATTCAGCATAATCAGCAGGTTTTGCAGGAGCAGAAACTGCAGGTACAACAGGCGCATCACCAACAGCAGGAGCAACTGGTGCAACATCAACAACTGGCTTATTTCCAGCGTTTATATGATCATGGAGAGTCCTTTCAAGAACGGCTACCCCGCGATTTATTCCATCGGCAACCTTGTCAGTATATGTTCTCAAACTCTTATCCAATTTTTCATAACCTGTTTCTCTCGCCTTTGCCTCATCAGCAACCGCCTTGTTCAAAGTATCATATTTCTCGCCCAAATCTTGCTGTCCCTTGCTAAGTCCATCATAATTCTTACCCAGCCCCTCAAGATTAGCATTTATCTCACCAAGCTTTCCTTCAAGACCCTTGTCCTTTTCAGCCTGTCTTGCTTCCTGAGCCTTAAGCTTCTCATCAAGTCCTGTGTTTATTTCAACTTTAACCTGATTTACTGAATCAGCAACAAACTTTCTTTCGCCTTCCTTATCATAAGCAACAGCTGCAGGCTTTTTATCCAAAGCATCAAGCTTTTTGCTAAGCGCGTCATATCCGAACCATCCAGCAACACCAAGTCCGGCAACAGCAACATAAGGCAATATTCTTTCGACAATTCCCGGCATTCTGCTTCCAATTTTACGAACCAGCTCTCCCTGGCGTTCAGCAGTCTCTTTCAAATCCTTAAGCTTTCCCCCAACAGTTCCCTCTCTCTCACCAGTAACGTTCTCGTGCAAATCATTCACCTGTTTAGCGAATCCCTTTTCAGGGTCATTAATTGTTTCGTTCAATCTTGCAACAGGACCATCTTTTCCAGCAAATTCATCATACCTTTTGCTGAGCCCCTCAAGATTTTCTGCAACCCCTGGATGCCCTTCCGTTCCATAAATAGCATCTCCCAACTTGTGAATATCTTTCTCTGCTTCCTTTAATCTCTGTCCCTGGTTCGGCTTTTTCTTCTTGACTTTTCCAGCATCAGCAACAGGCACAACTTCAGGTGCAGCAGCATAAGGCTGTACAGCAGGTGTGCCTTCAACATCAACTCTTACATGAACTTCAGGTGCAGCAGGCATATCAGCTCTTGGTGGAACAATCAACACTGGCCCACTAGCACCAGCACTCTGTGCAGCTTCAGCAGCAGCCTGAGCCTCAGGAGTAGATTCGGCAATAGCAGGCAATCTTGATTGAGAAGCTTCTCTCTTTCTTCTAAGCATTCTCTCTCTTCCAGACTCTCCAGCAGCAGCATCAGCGCCAACCGCTCTTAATCTGTAATCATCGAGTCTTGAAACAGAACCGTTATAATCATTACTTCTTCTGATATTTTCGTCTACAATTGCTTTGTTATGCTTGTAAACAGAACGCTCGCTTATCCCCAAAGTTCCTGAAATCAAACCCGCATCAGCGCCAGCTTTCTTCATATCATAAATTTCATTTGCAAGAATTCCGTCTATTTTCCTTGAATAAACATACTTTCCAGCCTTCTCAGAATCCCTTAAAATTCCTCTTACTTCTTTCTGTGAATATCCTGCCTCGTTTGCAATTCTTGCAACAGCATCACTCTTGTTGTACTTATCAGATGTTCTATATTTATTATACAAATTAAGAACTTTGCCATCTGATTTTCCGTCAGATTTCGTTGATTTTGTTGCGTATTTGTTTGTCATGTTATGTTATATTCACTACAAAGGGGTACTATTTAAACTTTACTAATTGTAGTAATTTTTGAATAGTCACACTTGCCCTTCTTTGCAAGAACCGAAAAAAGCAGCGACGTCACTTTCTCCTGGACTTCCCTCTGCTTGTTTTGGACTTGTTTTTCCTTGCAAACCATAGTATACCTCCCGCAATTAATACAGCTAATATGAATATCAATGCCCATCTCATTCCAGGGCTGTTCCATGCTCCTGTTACTGCGCCCGTTATTGTTGAGCCTACTTCTCCGATGAATCCGCCAGAAGTCTGGTTGGTTCTTGTCTCTTTTGTGCATTTTATGCTTTCGGCTGGCTTAGGCTCCAAAATATTGCACCTAGCCTCTGCCTTCGCGCAGACTCTCGTCAGCACACCATCAACGCACTCAGTTGTCCATTCAGTGCATGTCCAGTTGGTGAAGCATCTTGCAGAGCCTCCACCGCCCCCGCCGCTTGAAGGTCTTGCAATAACCCTGATAAGAACGTCGCCCGCAACACTTGACTCGCCAAATGCATCAGTAACGATTACTGAAGTGAGATAATTGCCCGCAGCCGAGTACATATGAGAAGCATTTGAGACATTCCCATTTGAGCCAAAACCATCCCCAAAATCAAAATTATATGCCAGACTCTCATTGAAAGTCAACGCCAAACTCTCCCCAGTTGTTTCATTTATGTTCAAATCAGTACTTTCAGAAGCATCAAAGAACATCGATTCTCCAACATAAATGGTCATATCAGGCCCAAGAGAAGGAACAGTTTTCAGTCTTGCAAGAGGAGCGTAATTAATCAAATATCTGAAATGAGTGGGTGCAGTTATATTCACAGCACTGCCATTGTAACTGAATGTGCCATTGTAAACCATCTCTCCGATTATCGCAGCGCCATTAACAACTATAGCTCTTTCGTCCCCAAGAGTTGTATTCGTAAGAACAGAATTTACAGCAGTTACATTCTGCACATTTGAATTTTCGACGATAGAACTCTCATTTATCGAGACATTCTTCAAAGTTGAGTTTGTTGCATTTGAATTGTCAATATTCGCGAAGTCTATATTTGAAGCGTTTATTCCTGAATAAGTAACACTTGAATTCCATATTCTTGAGTTTATGACTCTTGAGCCGGTTGTATTGCTGTTTCTCACATCAGATGGGTCTATGTAAACATGGTCGCATGTTCCGCCAACAACAACAGAGTTATGGACTTCACAGACATTTATCACTGTAACATCAGTCAGCCGTGAATTGTTGATCAGCGAGTCTGTTATATTTGCAATCAATCCGCTTATTGTTGAATTGATTATTCTGGTAGTTATCATAGCTGAATCTGTAATATTCGTAGTCTTGACTTCAGACGTATAGTTATTAGGATAATATTCGCCGTAAACATTTGAGTTTATGATTGTCCTAACTCCATAATTGACAGTGAAGTTAGCATTTTCAGAGTCATTAACATTGCCAAATGTATCATTTGCAATTATTCTGACATTATAAGTTCCGTTCTGTGCCGTGTTGCCGTAAACGAAGCTGAAAACATTTCCTGCCCCAACAAGACTGAAATTCTCAACAGAGCCGTTAGGCTGTGTTATTTCTGCAATCACTTTGTCAAGATGCAAATCTGTTACGTTTACAGATATTTTATTAGTCTGCCCCATCAAAGTTGAATTAGGAGTAATATTCAATCCAACAACTTCAGGAACAGTACTGTCTATTGTTATCATTCTTGTTTCCGTTGAAACATTGTTAAGGGATGAATCAACAGCAGTTGCATTAAACCAGTAAGTTCCGTCTGCAAGTCCTGTGAAATTAGCAAAGCAATTGCCTGTGACACCGCTTGTGACACAAACTGAAGAGTTGTACAATCCAGTAGCATTATAGATATTAAGAGTTATATTGCTAATATGCAAATCAGATGCGCTTGCATTGACGAATATTGAATTTCCAGTCTGGTTTCCGTTTATAGCAGTGCCATTTTCAAACCATATCAAAGGAGCAGTTCTGTCGACGATATTTACAGTCAAAAATTCGCTTGGAACGTCAGTATAATTCTCGTTTCCAGTTACATTGAACGCATAAACATAAGTTCCAAGTCCCAATGTCACATTCAGCCCATTTTCAGCCGAAACATTTGTTCCATTTCTAAATATATTTACCGTTCCGGCATTTGCATATGCAGTTGCATTTATCTGGATTAGCTCTTCAGATGTTATATTTGCCTTTCCGCCATTTATGAAGTAATCCATGCTTGGAACAGCCCTGTTCACAGTAAGATTTCCAGAAACGCTTCCGGCAGTGTAATTCTCATTTCCAATGGTGCTGTAAACATAACTGTAATTTCCTGCGCCAAGAACACCAATGTCAGAATTGTTTATAGGAACTCCGTCGTTTCTGCGCAGGCCGCACAACAGTTCTGCAGGGCAGCCGCTTCCAGTCACATTTGTGACATTTCCATATGTAACATTATCAGAAGGCAGGATGCTCAAATTAAGCCAAACACCAGAAGGATTTGTATTGTTTGTAGGGTCAGCCTTTGTAACATTAAGGAACAATGTCTTTGAAGATTCAGTGAAATTCTGAGTTGCAACAAAATAAGCAGTGTAATTATATAATCCGGCTCCAAGAATTAAACTATTGCCATTCTCAGAAGTTACATTAACTCCGTTTCTGTAAAGCACAATACTTCCTTCTGCATAATCCTTGACAGCATTTACATTGACAGAGGCATTGTAAACAATTGTCTTGTTTGCCTCAACGCCGTCAATGTACAAGTGCAAAGGCATCACAATAGGAGCTATAACAAAAGTTGAAGCATTTTCAGTGTATGTGTAGTTTTCAGTTGCAGGAAGAGTGCAGTTGTAATCATAAGGTCCGGCAGCAAGAAAAACCTCGTTTCCATTCTCAGAAGTTACATTAACTCCGTTTCTGTAAAGAACAGGACTTCCTGCTCCAACAAGAACCGAGCATGTTGCAGTTATGCCATTGCTGTAATTCTGAGGAGAAACCTTGTCAAACACCAATGAAAGTGAAGCATTTCCAGGAATAACAGTCACAATCAGGAATTCACTTGGAACGTCATTCCAGTTTGAATCTCCTGTAACATTGAATGAATATGCCCATGTTCCAACGCCCAGAACTACATCATTTCCATTCTCAGAAGTTACATCGGCTCCGTTTCTGAATATTTGCACTGTTCCAGCATCAGAGCTTACAGAAACATTTACCGTCTGATTGTAAACAATTGTCAAGTTGGCAATTCCGCCGTTCAAAGAATAATTCATTACGGGAGTGCCCTTATTGACAACAACAGTTGTGCTGTTCTCGGCAGCAGTATAGTTCTCGCTCTCGGAAACATTTACCTTGTAAGTCCATGTTCCGGCATTTACAAGAACATTCTGCGCATTTTCGCCTGTGACGTCTGTCTCATTTCTGAAAAGCTGCAATGAAGCTTCAGGATTTGTGCAGATTGCGCTTACATTTACTGGATTAGGATAAGTTTGCGAAGAATTGCTCTCTATAAAGCACTGCGAAGTGCTTCTATTAACTACAATGAATCTTGTGATGCTTGCAGAGCTGTAATTTTCATTCTCCAAAGCATAAGCAGTATAATTGTATGTTCCGGCAGCAAGAATTCTATTTTCGGGGTTTGAAACAAGATTTCCGTTTCTATAAAGCTCAACATTTGAAGTGCTTGAAGAGGCTGAAACGTTTGTGGTTGCATTATAAGTTACATTCTTGTCCTGTTCAACGCTGTCAATGAAAAGATGCAAGTCTGGGCCAATCTTATTAACTGTTAATGTGCCAAAAGCACTCGCAGAAGTGTAATTCTCATTACCAGTTGTGTTGAATTCGTAATTATACGTTCCGGCGCCAAGTGTTGCATCATCAGGATTAACAACAGAAGCTCCATCTCTGAATAGATTGCATGTCAACTGAGATGGACAGCCAATTCCTGCAACTGTAGTTGCTGTTCCCAAAACAACATTGTTTGAAGGAAGGAATGTTATATTTAGTACAGGGCTTCCTACAAATCTTGGGTCAGCCTTTTCAACAACAAGGGTATTAACGACCTCAGCAGATGTATAATTCTGTCCGCCAATTGTGTTGTAAGCGTAAACATAAGTTCCAGCTCCAAGGACTGAATTGTCAAAAACATTGCTTCCTGCGTTTATTGGAACTCCATTTCTGAAAAGAACATAAACCAAATCATCATCGCCAGAATTTGACTCATTTGCAACATAATTTGAAGCGGTTGTGTAATTAATAGGGCTTGTAACAGAGCTTCTAAGAACTGGAACTGCCTTCTGAATAACATAATTCACATCGCCAGACGAGCTTGCTGTATAATTCTCATTTTCTATTGAACTGCAGCTAAGAGTGTAATTTCCAGCGCTTCTAACAATGCTCAATCCAGCCTCGCTGTTGGCATTAACACCATTCACAAAAAGCACAGTTGCAAGATTCCCGCTGTTTGAACAGCTGAAATTGCTCAAATTACCATAGGTTATAGGACTAGAAGGACTCACAACAACACTAGTAGTTGTATTTGCCCTTTCAATTGTAAGATTTCCGCCAACACCAAATGCATTTCCAGTATCGTTCTGGTTTCCAGAGGTATCATTTGCAAACCAGGTGAAATTGTGCTGTCCTGTTCCCAATCCGGTTATGTCAAAAGTATAAATATTATTTGCATTTGAGATTACATTGTTATATCTAACCCCGTCAAAAACAATCCAGACCCTGTCAACTTTAACGTTGTCAATCCAGGTTGCATTCAATTCATAGACTCTTATTGGCGAGTAAGTTAGAGAGCCGGAAAACTGGCTAAGATTGAAATATTGAGGAGGAATTCTGTCTGTAACGTTTATAGTAACAAGCTCTGAATCAAATCCAGAACTGTCATTTATGCTGAAATTAACCTGATGCAAGCCCAAATCGTCTGCAACAGGTGTCCATGAAAATGTTCTTGTAGCTGGATTGAAAGTTGCCCCAGCAGGAACTCCAAAGGCTGAATATGTAAGAGCATGAGCTGGAAGGAAAGAATATCCGCTTATAGCAAACTGCAAATTCTGTCCAACGTCAACTGTAAAGTTGCCTATAGGATTGAGTATTGGAAGAGGAGAAGTAAATACAACGCTTACGATTGCAGTATTGCTTACTTTTCCGGTTCTGTCAGCCGCGCTAGCATTATATGCCCAGCTTCCAGAGGAATGGTGAACAGTACAAATCAAAAGAGAAGACGAACTAGAACTGCAATCACTGAGTTCAACTCCATTCTCATAAATTTTTATCCAAGCAATTCCAGTATGGCTCAAGTCACTTGCAACGGCAACTATTGTAGAAGTCAACTGAGCAGGATTGGGATTTGCTGTCAAAGTAACAACAGGAGGCAAAGTAAAAGCGCTCGCAATTGCGGTTACCGCCAATGCTACAGAAAAGATTATCATTAAACCGGCAAAGAGCTTTCTTGCCCATCCGGCCGTTTTTTCCTTATTTCTTTCGTTTTGTCCGGAATTTATCATGCTCAAACGCAAGGATAACACCTATTTAAATCTTGCTATAATGTAGTCACCACATAGTTACACCATTTTAGGCATAATCCTCCTTATTTGCATATCGCCCGCAAACTGCCTATATTAGTAAACGCATAACTTCTATATATTATTTTCCTGATGCTATATAAAACAAGAGATATTCAGTTTACGCTCTCTCTTATCCGGTATAAATAGGCCCAAGCTCGAGCCCGGCTTTTATGTTCTTAAGATAATAATCCTCAATCTTCCTGTATCTCTTGGCTGTCTCTGCAGAGACTGACGGCCTCACTTTCATAAGCGCCTCTTCAAAGTCCTTCTTTGTTACATTCTTGCTCTTTATGTCTCTCCTGAGGGCAGTCATCGCCGCCTCTCTCACAAGCCCCTCAATGTCCGCTCCAACAAAACCATCGGTTATCTTTACCATTTCATCCAAATCTACATCCGGCGCAAGAGGCACGCCCTTTGTATGAACCTTCAATATCTGCGCCCTGCTTTCCGTATCGGGCACATCCACTAATATTATCCTGTCAAACCTCCCAGGTCTCAGAAGCGCAGAGTCAAGCATGTCAGGCCTGTTCGTAGCCCCTATAATAGTAACATCTTCCAGCCCCTCAAGCCCGTCCATTTCAGCAAGCAGCTGATTAAGCACCCTCTCTGTAACTTTGGTTCCCATTTCCATTCCTCTCTTTGCAGCAAGCGCATCTATCTCATCAAAGAAAACGACGCAGGGAGAAACCTGTCTGGCACGCTCAAACACTTTTCTTATTCCCTCTTCAGATTTTCCAACCCACATAGAAAGTAATGAGGGCCCCTTAACATGAATAAAGTTCGCCTCAGATTCTTTTGCAACAGCTTTTGCAAGAAGAGTCTTTCCAGTCCCGGGAGGCCCATACAACAATATTCCTCTCGGAGGTCTTATTCCTATTCTCTCGAATGCCTCGGGATTCTTTATAGGCCATTCAACTGCTTCCCTAAGAGCCTGTTTTGTATTTTCCAATCCACCAATATCAGCCCATCCGATTGTTGATGCCTCAACAAGAACTTCTCTCATTGCTGAAGGTCTTACAACTTTCAAGGCTTCATCAAAATCTTCCATGGAAATTATAATCTTATCCAAAACTTCTGAAGGAATAGCTTCGTTGTCCTCCAGTTTCATCTCCGGGAGGATTTTCCTAAGGACAATCATCGCGGCTTCTTTTGTCAGGGCGCTCACATCTGCCCCCACAAATCCATGAGTCTTTCCGGCAAGATTCTCCAGATTGACATTTTTTGAAAGAGGCATATTTCTCGTGTGAATCTTCAGAATGCTTAGCCTTCCAGATTTGTCAGGAACAGAAATTTCAACTTCTCTGTCAAATCTTCCAGGCCTTCTTAACGCCGGGTCTATTGAATTAACCCTGTTTGTAGCCCCAATTACAACAACTCTCCCCCTTGAATTTAGCCCGTCCATCATTGTCAATAGTTGGGACACAACTCTTCTCTCAACTTCTCCCTGCACATCCTCTCTCTTTGGAGCAATCGCATCAATCTCGTCGATAAATATGATTGAGGGGGCATTCTTGTCTGCATCATCAAATATATCCCTTATTTTCTTTTCCGACTCCCCGTAAAACTTGCTCATTATTTCAGGTCCATTAAGAAGGATGAAATTCGCCTCCGATTCATTCGCAACTGCTTTTGCAAGAAGAGTCTTTCCAGTCCCGGGAGGACCATGAAGCAATACTCCCTTTGGCGGCTCAATGCCCAGCTTGTCAAAAATTTCAGGATGTTTCAGCGGGAGTTCCACCATTTCTCTTATTTTCTTTACCTCATCAGTCAAACCGCCTATATCTTCATAGGTGACATCAGGAATGGGTTCTTCAGAAATATCAACCGCCTTCGAGTTTACCTGCACTTCCGTGCCCTCAGTTATTATGCATGCCTGCCCGGGGGCAGTTGAAACAATAACAAACTTTATCTGCTGGAAGCCCGCAAATCCAAAATTCTGCCCGAACAAATCCTGCAAGTCCCCAAAGACATCGGGAAAGCCTTCGCTCATCAGGTCTCTTCTTCTCTGCGCTCCGCCAAGAGAAAGAATGTCCCCTTTCATGACTGCTCTTCCAAGAAGCCCGTTCTTGAACATTTCAGGGTCTCCGTGAACAATAATCCCCTGCTGCGCAGGGGCAATGGCAACTTTTGCAGCAGGCTTCGCGGCAGCCTTGCTGATTATAACGTTTTCCCCAACACCTGTTTTTGCATTTCTTCTTATCAATCCATCAATCCTGATTATTCCCTCTCCGACATCCGCAGGGTATGCCCTGTCAACAATCGCAACAGTCTCCCTTCCTCCTTTGATGGATATCACATCCCCGCGATTCAACCCAAGCATTTTCATTAAGCCGGGGTCTATCCTCGCAATCCCCTTGTAAGCGTCATCCTGCAAAGCCTCAACAACTTTCAGCCTTATTTCACTTCCCTCTTTTTTATGACCCTTCTCTTTCTCAATTTTATCTGCCATTGTCTTCCTCCTGTTCTTCCTCGTCCCAGAAAGTAAGGCTCAATTTTCCAAAATCCTCAAAAGCCAGCCTTACCATCTCGTCAAACTCATGCTTGATGCTGCTATGAGATTCATGCATCCTTTTATGCTGCTCATTTATCAAGTCAACAATCTCCTTCGGGATGCTTATTGCATGACTGTTCCCGACCATCCTCAACTTTACGTTGAAAGTCTTGTCTTTTACATCATTAAAATGATTCAAGCAATTCAAATCTGCAGGATGAACTATCTTATCCTTGCACTTCAGGCATTCCACAGCGCGAAGCTGCATCCCATCTTTCTCAAGAACTCTGGGCTTCATCTCAACATTGCATTTCTTGCACAGAATCCTCGTATCAAATATATCGGTCATTTGTTAATCCCTTTTTGTATATACACCCACGTATACACCACTATTTAAAGATTTCTGTGTTTCACTATTACCATGAAAAAAGAGCCTGTAAATTCTCAGAAACTCAAAGAAAAGGCCCTAAGCACAAGCATCAAGGAAGGCTCGGCAACAAGCGTCAGCTCAAACATCGGCGATTCTTACATTATCCCGTTTGCCCTTGCGCTCAACGGGACATCAACACAGATTGGAATCCTTAGCTCGTTCTCCACCTTCATCTATCAAATATCGCAACTATTCGGCGCAAGGATGATGGAAAAATATTCAAGAAAGAGAATAGTTCTTCAATTTGTTCTCCTTCAGGCTCTGACCTGGCTTTTGGTTTCAGCTACAGCAATTGCAGTTTGGAAAAACTTGTTTGATGGATACTCCGTCTGGCTGCTTATAATATTCTACTCTGTACTCATGGCACTGGGTGGAATTTCCCATCCTGCCTGGTTTTCATGGATGGGAGATTTAGTTCCAGAGGAAAAAAGAGGAGCCTATTTCGGAAAAAGAAACACAATAATCAGTTCTGTAGGGATAGTCGCCGCACTTATAGCTGCATTCTTCCTTGATTATTTCAAAACAAAGGGTTATCTGCTTCTTGCATTCAGCATCCTTTTTGCACTTGCATTCCTCTTCAGATTTATCTCCTTCGTCCTTTTCCACAAACAATATTCCCCGCAATTCAGGCAGAAAAAGAGAGATTATTTCTCTTTCAGCTCATTCGTAAAGAGATTTGATAATTTTGGGAAATTTGCAGTCTATCAGGGATTCTTCAACTTTGCAATAATGATAGCCAGCCCGTTCTTCACTGTCTATATGCTCAGGGAATTAGGATTCAGTTATACCGTATTCACAGCAACAATAGTAAGCTACACTATATTTTATCTAATCTTCCTCCCAATCGCCGGAAAATTCTCTGACAGGTATGGAAACAGGGCGCTTACTATAATAACCAATGTATTCTTCGTTATCACACCAATCTTCTACATTCTGTTCAAGAACCCAATCATCATAATAATCGCCCCCCAGCTGACAGCGGGAATAGCAAACGCAGCTTCTATAATCTCATTTTCCAATTTCATATACGATTCTGTCTCCCCGAGGCATAGGGGGATATGCGCGACTTATACAAACATAATCGTAGGAATAGGTGTTTTGTTTGGTTCCCTTGCAGGCGGGCTGATAATAGACTACTTCCATCCCTCAACAATAAATCCATACATTTTTGTTTTTGCAGTCGCAATGGCTCTGCGATTCCTCGTCGCAGTTATCTTCCTTCCTGAGATAAAAGAAGTGCGCAGAGTTAAAAGGCTTCCATCAAAATATACATTCTTCATGATTCCGATAAATGTTCTGCACACTGAGGGCGCAAAGATTGTTCATCTCCCCGAAAAAATTTTAGGTAAGTTTAAAAGTTTGAAGCTCTTCCACATCTGATGCTTTTTGGCAAGAAACATAAGGAAACAAAGTGCGAGAATTGCAATTCAAGGATAGATGCAAAATTCAACTTCTGCCCCTACTGCGGGCAATCAACGATGGACGAGCAGAAGGAGATAAAAGAATTTGGCATGCTCGGAAGAAATGATTTTACGAGGCAAAAAACACCAAATCAGAATCCCTTGGCGAATCTTGGGATAACTGACAAGCTTATCAATTCAATCATGAGCAACATGATGAAGTCTTTTGACAGGCAGTTCAGGAATACTGAAAGCCAGGAAGCAGAATTTCCCGGAAATGCAGACATAGAACAATTGCCCAATGGAATTAAAATCAGAATAGGAATCCCCCAATCAATGCCCAAGGTACCGAAGCCAAAAACCTCAGTCAAGAAGCAAATTACCGATTCACAGCTTGAAAAAATGTCAAATCTTCCAAGAACACAGGCAAAAACTCACGTTAGAAGACTAAGCGACAAGATAATTTATGAGCTTGCAGCGCCGGGAATCGAATCAACAGATGATGTGTTTATATCAAAGCTCGAAGAAGGCTACGAAATAAAAGCAATCGGAAAAAAGAAAGTCTATGTAAACAGCCTTCCAATAAGCCTTCCATTGAAAAGCTTCTCAATAGAAGACAACAAGCTTCTCGTAGAATTTAAGATACAAAAGTAGGGGATGATCGCGCCAGGAATTGAACTTGGGACCTCGGCCTTCCTGAAGTTTAGACTGTTTTATCAGAGCCGCGCTCTACCAACTGAGCTACGCGATCAATAAGATTTAAGACGAAAATAGTTATTTAAAACTTTGCTTAAAAAGGTTGTATTTCGCCAAGTGTTTTGGATTTCTCGGAGAGACTAACCTCATAAATTTATGGAACATTTCAACTCCTCTAATGACAACTTGATAGGCTCTTAGCCTATTTCCATCAGCCTGAAATGAATTAAGAGAACATCTAAAATTTAATCCATTGAATATTTCTTGTAATTGTTTGGCTAAATTATTAGAGATTGTAACGATTTGCATTCGGGGATACAATTTATGATTCTTTTTTTCTAAATAAACACATCCATCTGTATCAAATATCCCCCTTATACATGCAAGCAGACATTCTTTCTTGAAAAAGAATTCTTTTGGTACTTCTAATTCTATTTTTCTTCCAAGAGGTAAACCTAATTCTTGCTTGAATCTGACAAGTTCATCATTCCATATTTGAAAACCAAAAACTCTTGTTGAAGGCATTTCTCTAAGACTAATATCTATTCCATAAAGGCTCTTAAAAACAGGTTTTATTCTCTCAAGATAGTGTCTTTTGTCGTCTTCTATATGCCCCCTTAGCTGATAAAATCCTTTCATTTTTTTGTCCTTTTTATAATAGTTCATAGAACCATCTCCAATATGCCAACCAGTTTCTTCTGCAAGTTCTTCTGTTATTTTATTAGGAAACTTTGAAATTTTCATTTTTTAAAATATATTAATGGGGCCGCCCGGATTTGAACCGGGGTCGCGAGTACCCTAAACTCGAAGCATAACCAAGCTGGCCCACGGCCCCTATGCACCGGCCGGGAGTTGAACCCGGGTTGCGACCTTGGGAAGGTCGAATCATACCGTTAGATCACCGGTGCGCCATAATAAATTGTTATTTTAGATGATTAATAATCGATTGAAAGAATTATAACTCCAGCAATAAGCATCGCCAAGGGATTGCTGAATAATAATGTCGTTCCGACTATGGCCAAACTAATGCCTGCAGTAAAAAAGTATTCTCCTAATAACTCTCTTTCTTTCATTATTAATTTACAATCTCCTTCTTTAAAAACGTTATCTCTTTTTAAGATACATAACTCTCCTATTTTCCATACAATTTAAAAACATAATTGCTGATAATAACCCATGAAATTTGAACAGGTTCCGTGGCCAATAATTATATTATCAGTATTAAGCATACTTATGGGCATAACCTTGCTAGGAAGCGCAATATTTGGGTTATTTACATTCTCAATTTTTACTATTTTAATAGCAGTTTCGTTAGGAATTGTTAGTATACATCTTGGTAAATCGCTATGGAATGGTAAGAAATGGGCATATTTTGCGATAATTTTATGGGGCACGATGGGGATGATGGCCTCAATTATGCACATAGTTTTGCCATTAATCTCTCCTTTGTTCGAAAAGGCAATATTCGAAAATATTCTTGGAGCAATGTTAGAAATAGTTATTGTGTTATATTTTATTAATAACGAAAAAATAAAGAAACATTTTGGATTTGCTCAATATACGAAAGTTAAGGAGATTATAAGAAGATCTAAAGATTTCTTAGCAAGGGAAGATTCTCTCGATTCATGGCTCGTTTCCCTAGTCATAGTCTTCCTATTCATAAAGTTCATTTTCTTTCCCCTGCTGTCCCTTGCAACCGGAACTTCGCTTCCTTTAGTTGTCGTTGAATCCTGCTCAATGTATCATGAGACAAATTTCGATGACTGGTGGTTCAGGAATGCCGCCTGGTATGAAAGCAAGAACATTACAAAGGAAGATTTTCTCTCCTATTCGTCAACAAATGGGCTAAACAAGGGAGATATAATCTTAACATGGGGCTATTCTGATTATAAGAAAGGAGATATCATAATTTTCGCAGCTCCGACAAAATACCCCCTGATTCACAGGATAATACAGGAAAATCCCCTCTCAACAAAAGGAGATCATAATTTGGGGCAGTTAGACGTTGAAAAAAATATCCCAAAGAGCGATGTAATAGGCAAAGAAGCTCTGAGAATTCCGGCCCTTGGCTGGCTTAAGCTCATCTTCTTTGAGCCTTTCAAGCCAGAAGGGCAGAGAGGCTTCTGCCAATGATGGCAAAAATGAAAGAACTATATAAGTACGGAATAGGTTTTTGGATAGGCGGCGGTGTTTACAGCATAATTAATATGATTATGAATTATAAACATGCCCTTCAAAGCAATATTTTAATTTATAATTATGAGATAACAGCGGTTGCTATTATTGGCTTAATTTTGAATATAATTTTATTGAAAAGAATGAGAAATTGACTATTCTGTATTTGCTCCTCCAACCCCTGGCAGGCACTAAACCGCAACCTTGAGGCAATCTTTAAAAACTCCGGTAGAGTATAGAACGAATGGAATTTTGTGAAAAATGTGGTGGTATAATCAAAGTAGAAGACAACAAGGCGGCCTGTGCCGGATGCGGGCACAAACTGAAAAAAAAGCCAAAAATAGAGATTTCTGAAAAAGCTGAAAACAAAGGCACGATAGAAGTCATAAAGGAAGAGGCAGATAATACCTATCCGCAGGTTGAGATTGAATGCCCAAAGTGCAAGAACAAGAAAGCATACTTCTGGACAATGCAGACCCGCGCATCTGACGAGCCCGAAACAAAGTTCTACAAGTGCACAAAGTGCAAATATACCTGGAGAAAGTATCGTTAGCAGCCCATAAGAGCAGATTTAATAATAACCCTGTCCTTACAATTGCATGAAAGAATTACTAACAAGAAAAAATGGAATATGGCTGATGATTATAGGCGTATTAGTTGCTATTCCTATAAACATACTTTTAATTAAATTTGTTAATGAGAGTATTGATGTTGACATTTTGGGAGCAATGCTTTTTGTTCTTGGTTTAGTTATTGCGATAGCATGCGGAGAAACAATGAAACATTCATCTGAATTATTAACAAGAAAAACTGGAGTATGGGTATGTATAATTGCAGTAGTAATGACTGCCATATTAGCATATTCGCCATTTCCAGCTCTTAATGGTGATATTACTGGCTTTGTTGGTTTAGGAGTTTTTGTTTTAGGTTTAATTCTTATAGCTGCGAGATGGAAACACTAAATAAAGCTATGAAGGTAATCAAGAACAAACCTTATTTCGTCCTTCGCGCTTTGCCCTATACATTGCCTTGTCAGCTCTCTCAAGAATGGTTGTGAAATTATCCTTCGCCTGAAAAGAAGCAACGCCAAAACTTAAAGTAAGCCCATCATGCGAGAGCACCGTGTCATCAGCTATAACCTTTCTCAATCTCTCCGCAATCATAACTGCGCTCTCCAAAGAAGTATCGGGAAACATTATCAAAAGTTCATCCCCGCCGAATCTCGCAAATACATCATAAGAACGAAGTTCCTTCGAGATTAACGCACAAACCCGCTTTAAAAGATTATCTGCAAAAACATGCCCCTTTTCGTCATTTACTCTTTTGAAAAAATCCAAATCTGCCAGGATAATTGAAAGAGGCTTTCCCCTCAGAGCCTGAGCTGACTCAATGGCAAAAATCTGCTTGAAAAAAGTCAGGTTATAGAGCCCTGTTTTCTCATCATGAGTTGCAACATAATTCAGGGTGTTTATCCCAACCTTAAGCTCATTAAGCAATTTCTGCACCTCCTTCTTGCTCAATGAATGAGGGTACCTGAGCTTGCCCATCACCTTTTCAATGCCTTTCTTGAGCACCATAAAAACCCTAAGAAAAACCCTTTTAATTATTTTGCCATCGAAGAATATCAACAACGTTTTTAAACCGCCATAATCTCCAGATTTTATGGCCTCGTAGCTCAGCCCGGTCAGAGTACTGGACTCTTAAGGCTCCCTTTCTTTAGAAAAGAAAGGCTCCCTGGAACCCAAAGAAACTACTTTAGCTCCAAGGAAGTCGAGAGATATCCAGGTGTCGCGGGTTCAAATCCCGTCGGGGCCATTTTTTTCTTAGGGATTTGAAGGTTCAAATCACTTCAATCTCGTAAGAGTTGAAGTCGCAGCGGAACGAAGTTCTGCTAATGCCGTCGGGGCCATTTCGTTCACCGAAGTATTGAGGTCCGCAGCCTTGGCGAGGAACCTTAAGACGAGAGTGAATCGAAATTAATAATATCAAGACAAGAGCAAATCAGAATTAATGATATTGTAAATAACTTTAACTAACAATTCTCTTTATATTCTCTATTGCGTCAGCGACTTCCTGCCCCTTCTTTGTGAGCTTTATCAGCTTTATCCTGCCCTTCTTCTCGAAAACAACAAGCCCAAGTCTTTCCAGGCTCTGAAGAATCTTTACGGCATGGCTGTACGTGCAGTCAACTTCCTTTGCGAGTATGCTTCCGTATCTTGCACGGGCAATTCTCTTCAATGCAACAAGCATTAATGCAGGCTTCCTTCGGAAAAAAATGTCGAAATTATCTTTCATGGTTTTGATTATCCGCTATTTGGATATATATTATTTAATCTATATATTACAATTCAAACTGCTTTTAAAGTTTTCTCATATTTTGTTATCTTGTTCAGTAACAAAATGACAGGAAGTTGTAAAAAAGAGAGACAACAAATTTAATTGCGGTTAATCTGCAAGAATCCTTATGACGTTTCCGGTTATGCTGTTGCCCGTCAGCTCGCTGTACATGCCCAAATAGCCCTTGGCGAACAGGGTTGTCCTGTCAGCAACAAGCTCTATTGATGACATTTTATCATTAAAAGACTTGACAACATAACTCTTATCGCGAAGCATTTTTACTGCCTCTGATTTCGTCGTTGTTATTATGATATCCCTTTTTGCTATTCTTCCTTTTGTCACATTTATTATCCCTCTGTCAACCGTCGCCCCAAAAACATCATCCCCAACATTAATCTCAATGCGGGGAATGTCAGAACTAAATGGAGGATTATGAAGATTGTACGCTTTTATTTCATAAAGCAGGTAAAAAACAAAACTTTCATCGAAAGCAAGAACTGCCTCCTCATCGCTCAAATTCCCAATCGGATTTTTCAAATTATAACTGGAATAAACCGAGCTATTATCCCTGTTAAAAAGAGCAAAATAGAAGAAAGCAGACCCAATCAGCACAACAACAAGAGCTATTGAAACCCAAACTATCCATCCCCTCTTGTCCATAGAAGCAATAGTCTCCTCAGATTTAAAAAGGTTTATAATAAAAACATCTATAGAACCATCATGGCAAAGAAACTGAAAATACTTGCAGCCTCCGACATTCACGGAGATTCAAGGATTGCAGCAAAACTCGCAAAAAAAGCAGAGATAGAGCATGCAGACCTTGTCGTCCTCTGCGGGGATATCACCGGATGGACAGAAACCAGGAATATAATCAGGCCATTCAAGGAAAAACACCAGAAAGTTCTCATTCTTCCCGGAAACTGGGATTCTTTCGCCACAACAGACTTCCTCGCAGAAATTTATGGCGTAAAAAACATTCACGGATATTCTGCCCAATATGACAACGTAGGATTTTTTGGCGCAGGCGGAGCAGAAGGCCCAGGCCCAAGCAGAATCTCGGAGAAAGAGCTGTTTGACACCCTAAAAAAAGCGCACATAGGATTGAAAGGCATCGAAAAGAAGATAATGGTAACCCACGCGCATCCTGCAGGAAGCAAATCAGAATTTTCAGGGATTGAAGGCAGCAAGGCTGTATCAAAAGCCATAAGGGAATTCAAGCCAGATATCCTCCTGCACGGGCATATCCATGAAGCCGCAGGCATGGAAGAAATGATGGGAAGGACAAGAATAATCAACGTGGGCAGGGACGGCACGATTATTGAGATATAAACAAGCTGAAAATCATCAATGGTCGCTTGCAATTAAAAATGTAAAAAGTGTAAAAAATCAATCATTGCAGATTCTCGCCGAAAGCGAGACAAAATTTGCGAAGCACTAAGGCAAACCCTCGTAAATTTGGGCGGGTGGTCGGGGGAATTGAAGTGCCCTCTCAAATTCTTTGGTTTTTACTCTAACTTTAAGAGAATTTGCAATTGAAACTAACATCGCAATTAAGAGAAGTTTTGCAGAGTATCTTAATTATAATATTGCTGCAAAATTTGGGTTAATTTCTGTTCTGCACAAAGCAGATTGCCAAAGGCAAAAGAAATTACCTCTTAATTTGCTGTTGGGAGATTTTTTCTTTTAAGAAAAAACACGAGCTGGCTACAAAAGCCCTCGTGAGTAAAAAATTATCTTTGGGTGGGGGCGGAGGATGGCAGTTTATCTCCGCCATTAAATAGGAAAAATTATCGCAGTATTGTTTTAGTTGATAGGGTTGGGGCTTTGTTATTTCTTCTTAGAAACATATATACTAAAAATGGGCAATTTGGTTATAGTTTTATATTCTTCGGAGTCATATTTTTTAAAAGCTGGAACTGGCTTGCAGTCAATAAAGTCTATTAAATTAAAACCTGCTTTTAATAAAGTTTTAAGATGTGTCCTAAAGGTTTTGTTGTAGGTCTTCATTAACATGCCCGGAAGCATTTCCCATTGAGCTGGCCCTTCCGTCCAAGCCTTTCCTAAAATTACGAATTTTTTGGTTTTTTTATCAAAAAATTCTCCGATCCCTTTCAATTTATAATTTTCATCTTCATATCTTTCTTGTGCTAAATTAATAGGGCTTCCAGTTGAATAATAAAACAATCCTCCTTTTTTTAGAACCCTATTAATTTCCTTAAAAACTGATACTAACTTTTCCACATAATCAATAGAAAGGCTTGCAGTTACAATATCAAAAGAAGAATTGCCATAAGGAAGTTTAGTCATAGAACATACTTTAAAATCAACATTTGGACAATTCTTCTTAGCCAGCTCAATCATGGTGTCACTTAAATCTATTCCTGAACATTTTGCCCCTAATTTGAGATAGTGTTTTATATGAACTCCTGCACCACAACCAATATCTAAAAGTCTTTTTCCCTTAATTTTTCCAACAGCTTTAATCATGCAGGGTACTTCTAAAAATTCGTTATAGAGCCTACATTTCCATCTCTCATCTCTTGATTTTTGATAGTCTTTCCCAAAAACATCGTACATCTTTTTATTATGTTTTTGAACATCCATTAATAAAAAAAGAAATGCCTCTTTATAATCGTTTCGTCAAAGCCCCAACCCTAAGAAAAATTTGGGAGAGCGAAGCGAACTGCTTAACCTTTGTTATGTCAGAAATCTTGTTTATTCTAGTTGATTTCTGAGCATCCAAAAATTTCAATAAATTAACTCAGAAATTTTTTGATAAGAAGTTTTAATTTCTTTGCCGTTCGTTTATGGGTTAAGCAAAGTTTTTCATAATATTTTCACGATAATTTTTCAGTATCTGGGTGGGAAGAAAGATAATTTTTTATTTCCCCGAGCCGAAGAATAAGGCGAGTGGTGTAAATCCCAACATAATCATATCATGAGTTTATTCATGATATGATGCTATGCGGGGGCGTTAGCATAAATCTTATATAGATAATGCCCCTCTGGTTTAAATGACAAAAGAGGGGCTTCTTGAAAGCGTTAAAAGGGAGCTTGAAATAAGAAATTTTTCCAGAAAAACAGTCAAATCTTATTGCTATGCAATTGAAAGATTCCTTGAATATGCGAACAACAGAGAATTAAATGAGAATTTGGTTAAAAATTACCTCCAAATTCTTATTAAAAAACAAAATCCCTCAACTGTCTCTGCAAATTTAAGCGCAATAGAATTCTTTTTTAATAAAATTTTAAATGTTAATCTGAAAATCCCGCATCCCAAAAGAAATAAAACAATACCTGAAATATTAACTGCTGACGAAATTAAAAGAATGATAAATTCTATTGCCAATGTAAAGCACAAGCTGATTTTGAAGATATTATACGGCTGCGGGCTTAGAGTTTCAGAAATTGTAAATTTAAAAAAAGAAGATGTAAAATTTGATGACAATTTGATAAAGATAAGATTGGCAAAAGGCAGAAAAGACAGATTTGTAAAGATTCCTGAGTCAATAAAGGAAGAATTGTCCGCATATTGCATGCTTAATAAAAATGAAATCTTATTCCCTTCGAACAGGGGAGGAAAGCTTACAACAGCAACAATTCAGGCAATAGTTGAAAACTCCTCGAAAAAAGCAGGAATATCGAAAAACGTTCACCCTCATACATTAAGGCACTCATTTGCAACACATTTGCTTGAGCAGGGCACAGACTTGAGAATAATTCAAAAGCTTCTTGGGCATTCTGACATTAAAACAACCCAAATCTACCTTCAGGTATCACAGCAATCAATAAAAAACATTAAAAGCCCGCTAGACAGCATTTAAACATGGCAGTCGAATCATTCATCCCTGTAACAGATGTTAAAATAACAACGGAAAAAGAGGTAAAGCCAAAGCCCTCCATAGCTGAGCTCACAACGGTTGAGAAGCCGGGAAAGCCTGTTCCTGCTTCTTTTATCGCAAAACAAATGAAAAAAATGGGCTCATCAAGAAGAAATGCAAAAAAGCAAATGCCTGAGGAGGGCGTCACAATAAAAGCTGCAAAGAAAGATTCTATTCTCATAATAACAGAAAAGCCTCAGGCGGCCCTTAAAATTGCTTCAGCTCTTGGAAAACCAAAAAAATATTCAGAGGAAAACGTCGCCTACTATGAAATAGAGCGCAACGGAGAGAAAATAGTTGTTGCATCGGCAGTCGGGCATTTATTCGGGCTTACATACAAGGCTGGGCAAAAAGGATGGCCAATCTTTGAGCTTGAATGGACGCCTTCCTACGAAAAAAAATCTGCTGCATTCACAAAAAGGTATTACGAAGTGCTGAAGAAATTATGCAGAAAAGCCAAATCATTCATAATAGCAACAGACTTTGACAATGAAGGGGAAGTTATAGGCTGGAATGTCCTCAGATTTATCTGCAAGCAAAAAGATGCGAAAAGAATGAAATTTTCCACTCTTACATCTGAGGAACTGGAAAAATCCTACGAGAATCCTCTCCCTCATCTCGCCTGGGAGAACGCATATGCAGGGGAAGCAAGGCATTATGTGGACTGGATGTACGGCATAAATCTCTCAAGAGCGCTTATGTCTGCAATAAAGAGAACAGGCTCGTTCAGGATTCTTTCCATAGGCAGAGTCCAGGGTCCGGCCCTTAAAATCATAGTAGACAGGGAAAAAGAAATAGAAAAATTCAAGTCGGAACCCTACTGGCAGGTATTCGCCAATATTGACTGGAAGGCTGCTGGACTCCTAGAACCCGCAGGAGGTTGTAGATTCAAGCATCCCGAGGACATTTTTGACAAACCCCAGCTTGAAAAATTCAAAGGGATAAAAGACGCCAACGCAGAAACCAAAAAAACTGAAGAAAAAATCTCCCCTCCATTCCCATTCGATTTAACAAGCTTGCAGACAGAGTCATACAAGCACTACAAGATAAGCCCTTCTGAAACTCTCAGGATAGCACAACAGCTTTACATTGATGGATTAATCTCCTATCCAAGAACTTCATCTCAAAAGATTCCGGACGCAATAGAACCCGGGAAAATCCTTAAGAAACTTGCAAAACAATTCCCAGAAGTCAAAGATGCAACAAGGCCAAAACCAATTGAAGGAAAGAAATCTGACCCAGCACACCCTTCAATCTATCCAACGGGAGAATTTGCAAATATTGGAGAAAGAGAAGAGAAAGTCTACAGGCTCATTGTAAAAAGATTCATCTCTGCATTCTCCCCGGACGCAATAACCGCAAACAAGCGCATAGTTCTGACAGCTACAAATGAGAAATTAGGCAAAAAAGGGAAGGCAACATCGCAGGACATCAAGGATTCCCAATCCTCGACTGCGCCCAAGAACCAGAAGGTTCTTGGTGAACAGATAGGTGTCATAGACAAGGACATCAAATTTACCGCGTCTGCGCTCAAAATAATTGAAAAAGGCTGGACAAAAGTCTATCCCGCCAAAATGGAAGAGTCTGACATACCTGACATGAACGGAAAAGTCAAGATTGATGAGATAAAAATAGAGGAAAAGGAAACCCAGCCCCCAAAAAGATACACCCCGGCATCACTTGTTTCAACTTTGGAAAAGAAAAACCTTGGAACAAAAGCAACACGTTCAACAATTGTTGATACATTATTTGAAAGAGGCTACCTCGACGGCAAAAGCATCCAGGCAACTCCATTGGGACTAAAGCTTATAGAGGCCCTCGAGAAATATTCCCCTATAATAATAGATGAAAATCTCACAAAACAGCTTGAAGAACAGATGGAAAAGATTCAGGATGCAAAAGACAACTTTGAAAAGAGGGAAGAAGATGTAGTTGAAAAGGCAAAGAAGGTCATAATTGATATTTCAAAGGAATTCAAGGCAAAAGAAGAGCAAATTGGAAAAGAACTTGGAAAAGGATTGGAAAGTTTAAGACAAGCCCAGAATGAAGCAAACACGCTCATCCAATGCCCGACCTGCAAAAAAGGAAATCTGAGAATTTTGTTTAACAGGGCGTCACACAGGTACTTTGTTGCCTGCTCCGCTTATCCGGACTGCAAGCAAACTTACAGTCTTCCCCCAAATGCGCTGATAAAGAAGTCAGAAAAGGCCTGCGAATCGTGCGGTTTTCCAAAAGTTCTTGCCATAAGAAAAGGCAAGCGCCCATGGGAATTTTGTTTTAACATCAACTGCGAACTAAACAAAAAATTAAGAGCGGAATGGGAAGCCAAGAAAGCTGCAAGAGAAGCTGCAGCCACATCAAATCCAAAACCTGAAGACAAAAAGGAAGAAAAAACAGAAAAACAATAATTCTATCTGTTAAGATAAATTGTCCCGTTTATTTTCTCAATAACATTAGAACCCACACAAACATCCCCCACAACGACTGTAAGGGGCTGCTGCGAAAGTGCATGTTTTCCGTCTTCTGTTATGGCATATATTGCCCTTCCGGCTATCGTTACATTAATCGGAACCCCCATTACATTCGTCGGAACAATAAACTGCCTGGAATAACCATCGGTCGAAGAAACAGCCAGATTTATCTCATCTTTTATTGTCAGTGCGATATCATTTAACATTGCAACTCGTGTCTGCTCGGTTTTATCAGAACGATTTAACTCCACAGAAGCAAGAAAAACCCCAAAAAATAGCATAACCCCCGCTAAAATAACAACAAATTCAATCGCGGACTGCGCTTTTTTAACCATTTTTTCTAGTTGCTTGTAATGAATGATTTATCAGAAAGGGCAACAACTTCTATGGTCTTTACTCCTTCAGTTGATGAAATATTTCCCTCAATTGGCACCTTGCTTTCAAAGGAAATGATATTAAGCCCGGAACTAAGACTAAGGTTAAACACTATCTCGCCATCAAGAATGACTATTCCCGTGACACCTGAAGGCAAATAAGCGCTTACAGTGCTCTTTGAGGGCTCCCCTGCATAATGAACTGCTTCCGCTGAAGATATAACCTTCTTGGCAAACTGCTCAACCTGGCTGGCGCGCATGCTATCTTCTACTTGAGAAGCATAGAAAAGAGCCACCCCCAATAGAGTTATAACAAAGAAAGTTATGAACCCCACAACAATTAGATATTCTGTGCTTATCTGCCCCACTTTTGCCTTACTCAGCCCAAACATTTGTTCTTTTTTCCCCTTAGGTAAGTTTTATAAAATCGCCTTGATAGTTATATTCAAGGAATGTATATAAACGTTATCTAAAAAGATGGAAAACAGGGGCGGAAAGGCAGCACTATTAGGGATTGTAGCTTTGATAGTCGGATTAGTGGCTGTCGCTCATACCCTGTTCTATGTTTCCCCCCTCGTCCTTGGCGGAGGAAAGATTTCGGGCTTTGCAGTAATACAGCCAATGAATTTAAATGAATCTGGAGTATCATCAAAATTCCCCCCAATATCATTTGGCTTGATAATAGCAGAATGGGCCATCTTGATAACTATAATGGTAAAGGGGAAAATTCACAGAATCAGCACATCAACAGCAGATATGGGAAAGATAATAGTCCACCACAAGTCAACAAATTCTGTTTCAAAAACAGACTTAGATGTATTATACGAAATTCTCAAAGAAAAGAAGGAGCTTGCACTTCCTGAAATTGCCCATGCATTTAAGGTTGAAAATTCCATTGCAATGGACTGGGCAAAAACGCTTGAAGATGGAGATTTGGTCACAATAGAATACTCAAGAATGGGGGAGGCTTCAATAAAGCTTAAGTGAATTGGAAATGAAACACCGCAAAAAACATGAAAGAGAAATGGAAAGAATAAAATCAAGATTGCATCATCTGCACAATCCAGCGAGTCATCCGCACAATCACAATCCACGACACCATCCGCATCATATCAATCTCGCACACCATAAAATCCATCACATTCATCATGAAATTCAAAAGCCAGTCCATCATCAGCCTCATCATCAGAATAAACCTTCCAAAGAGCTCATAGAAAGTTATCATCTTGAGGCAGACGGGGCAAAAGTAGAAGCAAAAATGATGAAAGATTCCCTCGGAGTAAAGTATGAACTGCATATTCCTGAAATAAGCCCCCCAACAAGAGCGCTTATGAACGAGATAAGAAACGAGTTAGTTTCTTTGACATCAATAAGCATGAAGGAGCTCACAGACCCCGAATCTTTTGAAACTATAAAGAGCAGGTTTATTGCCGATGCAATAAAACTAATAAGGGCGAAATTGCCGGGCATCGAGCCAAATGTAGAAAAGTTTCTAATTGGGCAGCTAATTCAAGAGATGTTAGGACTTGGTAAAATAGAATTCCTGATAAAAGACCCTGCGCTTGAAGAAATTGTAATTCCCTCATCAGGAGAACCAATAAGAGTCTACAGCAAAAAGTATGGTTGGTTGGAAACAAACATAAGAATTGAAAAGGAAGAAGACATAGTTAACTACTCAAACATCATTGCAAGACGTGTCGGTAAACAGATAACCGTGCTTAATCCACTTCTTGATGCTCACTTAATAACCGGAGACAGAATAAATGCAGTACTTTACCCAATCAATACGAAAGGAAGTACAATTACCATAAGAAAATTCGCAAGAGACCCATTCACAATAGTGGACATGATTACAAACAAAACCTGCGACCTTAACACTGCTGCCCTAATCTGGCTTGCAGTTGAATATGAAATGAATATCCTCTTCTCGGGCGGCACGGGTTCAGGAAAAACATCATTCCTTAATGCATGCATGCCTTTTATCCCTCCAAATCACAGAATAATCAGCATAGAAGATACAAGAGAGCTGATGCTGCCAGAATTTCTTTACTGGACGCCCCTAGTCACGAGAACCCCGAATTCAGAAGGCAAGGGAGAAGTCTCAATGCTTGATTTGCTCGTAAATTCTTTAAGAATGAGGCCAGACAGGATAATCCTCGGCGAAATGAGAAGGGAAGCGGAAGCAAGAGTCCTTTTCGAGGCAATGCACACCGGGCACTCAGTTTATGCAACCGTGCACGCAGATACTGCCCCTGAAACAATTGCAAGACTGGTCAATCCTCCATTAAATGTTCCGGCAAACTTGCTGAAAGCAATAAATCTCAACGTAGTTATGTTCAGGGATAGAAAAAAAGGCATAAGGCGTGTCCTCCAGGTAGCAGAAGTCCAGATGGAAAAAGAAAACGCGAAAGCAAACATTATCTACCGCTGGCTTCCAGATGCGGACAAGATAGTAAAGCACGGCGAAAGCACGAGATTCTTTGAAGAAATAGGCAGGAATACCGGAATGCAGATGACCGAGATAGATGAGGAACTGGAAAACAAGAAAAAAATCCTCAGCTGGCTGATAAAAAATAACATAAGAAGCGTAAAAGAAATAGGAAAAGTAATGAATATCTATTACAAAAACAAAACATATCTTAGCGAGATAATAAACAAAAACGATGTCAATGCGATTGCCGAAAGATGAAATTCAAGATACCATTCACGCTTTCAAACATCGAGAGACTTAGAAACAGGGCAAAATTCTTTACAAGATTCTTCGAGCACAAAAGAAATTCGAGTCTTCAGGAATACCTTAACAATGCGGACGTAAGATTAACAAGGGAAGAGTATCTTGGCATAACAACAAAAGCCGCATTCTTCAATTTTATAATCATTTACATTCTCTCTTCAACAATTTTCTTTTTCTTTAATGTAGCAAACTTCTGGCTATTCCCCATTGGCATAGCCCTTCTTCCGGCAATATTCGTTTCTACAATCCAATTAATCTATCCAAAGATGTACTCGAACAGGAAAGAGAAGGAGATAGAAAGAAACCTCATACCTGCGCTTGAAGATATGTTAGTCCAGTTAAATTCAGGGGTTCCTCTTTTCACAATATTGGTAAATATTTCGTCATCAGAATATGGTGAGCTTAGCAACGAATTCAAAAAAGCAGTTAAGAAGATAAACAGCGGCATGCCGCAGATAGAAGTCCTGGAAGAACTTGGAGAAAAAAATCCATCTCTCTATTTCAGGAGAACCCTCTGGCAGATAAGCAATGGCATGAGGGCTGGCAGCGACATTTCTGTTGTAATAAGAGAAAGCATAAAATCTCTTTCAGAGGAACAAATAATCCAAATCCAAAGTTACGGAAATAAGCTCAATCCCTTGATAATGTTTTACATGCTTTCTTCAGTAATACTTCCTGCGCTAGCAATAACATTCCTCACAATAATTTCTTCTTTAGTAAGCCTCCCGCAAACCATAGCAAACCTCGCATTCCTCTGCCTTTTTGGTATTGTTGTATTCATCCAGCTTGTATTCATAGGAGTAATTAAATCCCTGAGGCCAACACTCATATAAAATGCCCAAACAAAACAAGAAACCCAACATAATAACACCATTTATCGTTCTCATAATCTCAACCATAATCGGCATAGGGGTGCAGCTCATTTTTAGGAATGCCCAAAATAGCGCCATAGCCTTTCTAGCTTCTTTAGTTTTAATCTCTCTTTATCTATTCATAAAAGAAAAATTAAGGTTATCTGCGGAAATAAGGAAAATGGAAGAAGTCTTCCCTGATTTCATAGAACTGATGTCAAGTAATCTGAGGGCAGGCATGACCATAGATAAGGCCCTTCTTCTCAGCTCAAGAAAGGAATTTGCCCCTCTCGACAGAGAAATTACCCTGCTTGGCAAGGACATAGTCACAGGAAAGGAAATCAGCAAAGCCCTTTCAGAAATGGCATTAAGAATAGGCTCTGAAAAGATAAAAAAAACAATCGACCTAATAACTTCCGGAATAAAGTCCGGAGGAAACATTTCCATTCTTTTGGAAGAAACTGCCGTAAACATGAGGGAGCGCAGTTTCATTGAAAAAAGGGCAGCCTCAAATGTTCTCATGTATGTCATATTCATCTTCTTTGCAGTCGCAATCGGCGCCCCTCTTCTTTTCGGGCTTTCATCCGCCTTAGTCCAGATACTAACAAACCTTCTGGCGACGATTCCTACGGGCGAAATGCCCACCAATATGCCGTTCACCCTGACAAAAGTAACCATATCAGTCAGCTTTGTAACTTACCTCTCTCTTATGTTCCTCGTAGCCACGAGCATCCTCGCATCAATGATAATCGGGCTCGTCAACAAAGGAGAAGAAAAAGCCGGGCTAAAGTATGCCCTGCCCCTCATAGCCATAAGCACAGCAGTCTTTTTCACAATAAAGACCCTGATGATAAAGTATTTCTCGGGCTTCTTCGGCTGATTTCACCAAAAAAAAGGAGTGCGATAGGTTTTTAAGATAGAATGCAGTTAACTTAATAATATGCATTACAAAATGAAAAAGAGCAAACATAAGAAAGCGGCAAAGAAGGCAAAATCGCCAAAAAAGCACACAAATTCATCAAAGGTAATAAATGAAAGAGTCAAAACAGGGATTCCAAATCTTGATGCCCTTGTAGGCGGGGGATTTGCAAAGAAGTCAACAAATCTTATTGTCGGAGGCTCAGGAAGCGGAAAATCCATTTTTGCAGTCCAATTCCTTGTGGATGCCATGAAAAGAGGCGAGAAATGTCTGTATGTGACATTTGAAGAAAAAAAGGAGCAATTCTACAAGAATATGCTTGAGTTTAACTGGGATTTGGCGGACTATGAAAAGAGAGGTTTGCTTACATTCCTTGAATACACCCCGGAAAAAGTCAAAACAATGCTTGAAGAGGGCGGCGGCGCAATAGAAAGCATAATTCTCAGCAAAAAGATAGCTAGAGTAATAATAGACAGCATAAGCTCCTTTGAGATATTGTTTGAGGATGAATTTGAAAAAAGAGAAGCCACTCTTGCCCTGTTTAGCATGATAAGCGACTGGGGCTGCACATCAATGATAACCCTTGAAGAGCCAGGTGAGGCAAAATCAGCATCGAGAGCGCTGGAATTTGAATCGGATTCAATAATTCTTCTTTACTTCCTCAGAACAAATAGTGAAAGAGAGCGATTCATTGAAGTTCTTAAGATGCGAGGTTCCGAGCACTCAAAAAGGATGTACAAATTTGAAATTACAAAGAAGGGAATAATGATAAGCAAAAAGCCCTCAAATGAGAAAATCTAAAAAAGCCCAGGCCTGGGGATTCGATTTGATGATTGCATCAGTCATTTTTGTTGCGGCCATAGCGACATTCTACCTTTTTTCCCTTAACAACTCCCACGAAACAGAGCAAAATCTGCAAAGCCTTCAATATGACGGAAACAACATAGCAGACAACCTTCTCTCAGAAGGTTATCCTGAAAATTGGACACAATCAGACGTAATAAGAATAGGAATTCTCTCTGAAGAAAAGATAAACGAGGACAAACTCTTAAACTTCAATGAACTTGCCCAAACAAACTACGAGAAAACAAAGTCTACCCTGGATTCTAGAAACGATTATTACATAACTTTCTCAGAAAACATAACTCTGAACAACAATTCAATAGATTACATAGGTTTGAAGGGAGCAACCCCTAAAAACCTCGTTAAAACAACAAGGCTTACAGTTTATAAAGAGCGTCCGATTGTTATTTACATAAATGTCTGGAACTAATCATGGAAAAGAGGGGGATATTCTTCAGCATGGATGCCTTGATAGCAATATCTATCGTTTTCATCGCCGTTTTGATTGCATACCCGCTTTTAACAAATACTGAACCCTCAACCGAACTTCAGCACGACCTGATTAAAACCCTTTCAACCATAAAAATCGGCAATCTGAACAACAGCTATGCCCAGTCACTAGTCGCATCTGGCGCTATAGCAGACAAAAATAAGTCTGTTCTTGAACAAATAGGGGAATTCCAGATAACAGACCCCGAAAAAGCAAAACTTCTTGGCGAGTCAGTCCTTGCAGACATAGAACCCGAAAAAAACATAGGAATTTGGTTCGGCAGCACTCTTATTGCATCCAAAAATAACACGCCCTACGAAACAGCAAGGCACATAGAAACTGCAAGGCAGGTTATAAGCGGAATAAAGGAAGGCAGCACGGTAACTGGATTTTCTGCAAGAGCCTATCTCTCAAGCAGTCTTCAGACAGAATACTTTTATTTCGGCGGCTATGTTGGGGACGGCAATATAACTTCATTCGCAAAATATAATGGGACAATTTCCAATGCCGAGCTTGAAATAGCAATCAATGACAATTTTGTCGTTTATGTTAATGGAGTCTTTGCAGGCAATTATACAAAGCCCGACACGGAACTAACCCCAAAGAGATATTCAATTCCCACAACAAATTTCCATTCAGGCGATAATACCGTAGAAATAAAACAAAAAACATCCACAAAACTCAGAATTACGGGCGGATTTCTTAAGATAGACTATGAAAAAGTCCCCGAATATGACAAACCGGAAAAGCGCTACATTTCAGGCATAAACGGGATAATAAATGTCTATACGGGATTTACTGTGCCAGGTACTTTACAAGGCATGTCCATGAATGTCCATTACAAGAGCCCGTATAGGATGTTCATTTTTATCGGCAACACCAAAGTTTATGACAATTCAAGCGCGAATGAAACAACAAAGATAATTCCAGACTCAGAACTTGCTGCAAAATTGGACTATGGGCAGTTAAGCAACAAGACAACTCCTGTCAGATTTGGCTTATATGCTGCATCAAAGGCAGGCAATGCGGATGTTGTTGTGATAACAGACCTGAGCGGCAGCATGGACTCGAGAATGGACTCCGATGATACGGGAGTCACAAGAAGCTGCACAGACCCTCACCTGTATGATTCAGACACAAAAAGAATTTCACTCGCCAAATGTCTTGACAAGCTTGTTGTTGACGCAATACTTGAAATTCCAGGGAACAGAGTTGCCCTTGCCGCATTTTACGGAGATGATTACTCCCCAAACAAGGGAAGAATATACCAGGAGCTTCCATCCTCAAATGCAACATACCTTAAAAACAAGATTGATGCCTATGTTCCTCAGGGAGGAACCTGCATCTGCTGCGGCATAAATGATGCCTACAAGATGCTCAGTGAGCAAAGCAATCCCTCAAAGAGAAGATATGTTATAGTAATGTCCGATGGCATTCCAACACATACATGCCAGGCTGCCTCTGGATGCACTGGCACAAGAACAGGGCTTCCTTCAGATGAAGGGCTTTGGTTAGGCTCTTCAAGCGGATGTTATGGCGGAAGCGATGACTGTAATGTAGATGACTGCAATTGCGCTGTAACAAATACAAACTGGTCTGCCTGCAGAGCCCACAACCTTCTGAATGCAACACTTTATTCCATAGGATTTGGAAACATGTCCGCATGCTCCCTTGCCGATGCAACCCTCAGGAACGTTGCTGTCTGCGGGCAGGGCAAGTATTACACGAGCGCCAACCCAACAATCCTGCAGGAGTTTTATTCCAACATTTCTCAGGAAATAATAGATTTAAGCTACATAGAACAAGTTGCCAACGTATCGGGAAACTTGACAAACACAATACTCTACCCCGATTCTTACATCGAACTAAATTACACAAAAGAAGCAAACCCATTCGGGCTCATAGCAACAACAGAAAAGAAATTTGATAACACAGATTCAGGCACATTCAGCATCCCGGCAAACTCCTCCATAATTAAGGCAACTGCAATATCATATTCAGGCCCAAAATGGACAGCAACAGTTGAAATAAATAACAACACAATTTACAATCTCACAGAATATGGATGGGATTATACCGCCCTCGGAGATCCATATGCAATAGCAATCCCCAATTCTTTTATCTCCCAAAACAACTTCGTAAAGATAGCAAGAGGAACATCGCCAGACAATCTAACATCGGGCTCAATAAACAACAAAATAATCTACACCATAGTAAAGAATGCTTCGTCCTATGCAAAAGTTTGTTCAACAGCTTCAGGATGCACATGGAGCATAGAGTTTGACGATGGAACAAACTCGACAATAAAATCCCCGACAAGCTACAATGGCACCGAAACATGCTCATACAGGAGTTCCAGCCAGCAGTTTAATGAAAATGATGCATATCAGCTTGCAGTCTACAATCTTCTTAAGAAGCTAGATTTGGATTCAGACAACAAAGTAGACATAAAATTCACAGAACAGAGTTTAAACATAGCAGCCTCTGAACTTGATGGTGTTCCATACCTCTGGTCCACTGAAATTCAGGTCAGAACTTGGGCAAAATAAAAATGAACAAAAAAACAGCAAGCAAAAAGATGAATAAAAAAGGAGTGTTTTTCACAATACTTGTAATAGTCATACTCTCTCTTTTCGCTGCTTCATTCGTCCTCTATTCGACATTCAAATCAAGAGAATCAACCCAAAAGAGAGTGGAAAGCATGAATACTTTTCTCTTTTCCATTGAAAAAGACCTTTCAAGAGAAGTCTACATCTCCGGATTCAGAAGCATAATGATAATTGAAAAAAAGATAGTCGAGTCAGGAGCATTCAGCCAAAATGTCAATAACTCAATGCAAGAACTTTTCTTTAACGGCACCATCAACAATGAACAGCAGGAACTGATGTTGGGGGCAACTTTTTCTGACATTCAAGATGATATAAACCTTGACGCCAGAAAGCTCAACGTGGAGATTAATATATCAGACCCAGTACTGCAAATCACCCAGGAAGACCCCTGGAATGTAAAATTAGTCCTTCAAACGCACCTCACGATGCGGGACAGGGAAAATCTTGCATCCTGGGACAAAACAGAGACTATAATTTCCCTCATCCCGATAACTAACTTCGAGGATCCGGTCTATTCTCTAAATACAAACAACCTCATAACAAACAGCATAATTCAAACTCCATACACAAATTTTGTCAGCGGCTCAAACATAGCAAATCTTTCAAGCCATGCAACAAATTCCTACTACAAAGCCTCGCAAACTGCTCCAAGCTTCATTGATAGATTGGAAGGAAAACTCTCGTCTGCAAGCCAGAATGGAATAGAGTCGCTTGTAAATCTTCAGGAGCTCTCAAACCAGGGAATTTCAATCCAGCAAAAGTCTGCTGTAGATTATATTTACTTCTCATCAAATAATCCCGAATCCCATCATATAACAGGAATGCCTTTCTGGTTCAGGCTTGATAACGCCCATCTTGCAGATTATAATGCTACTGCCCTAGCCGAGTGAATAGGATAAAAATACTAATGTTTATATACTGAAAAGGCGTGAAAATTTTAAGCATGGTTTCATGCTGAGAATCATTAAAAGGAGGTAAAAATGGAAAGAAAAGGACAAGCAGCAGTTGAGTTTCTTATGACTTATGGTTGGGCAATTCTTGCAGCAATCATTGCCATAGGAGTCCTTGCTTACTTTGGGGTATTCAGCCCTGGAAAGTATGTCGTAGGGCAAGCTTCAGTAACTGCACCTTTCTACGCTAATTCATATAGCGTAAAGACAACAGGTGTTTCTGTCGAGCTTAAGAACAATGGCGGCGAAGACGTAACCATAAGCACTGTAACAATAGCAGGCTGTGGAACAGGAAGCGTTAACTCGACCGTTATTGCAAGTGCTCAAACAGTAGTTACCGTTCCATGCACCCTTGTATCAGGAAATTCGTTCAAGGGCGACTTGACGATAAACTACAGGAAATCTGGAAGCGGACTTGACTTGCAATCTACAGGAACTGTAGCAGGAAAAGTAACTGCTTAAGCACACAAATTTATTTTTTTATTTTTTACACTTTATTTTTTTATTTTTATGGGAGAAAGAGAAAAAAGGACTAAGGCCTCTTAGTATAATAATTCTTAAAAGCATTCAAATCCCCATATGCCTATGCCCAAGATAATCCGCATCGAAGACTTAAACAGCTCAGACTACTTAGGAACGGTTGAAGCGGAAAGCCTGGATAATCTTGTCAAGGACCTCTGTAATCTTCATAGAGTATCCATAATCAAAGACATGACCTTCCCATTGGACCGCAGAGTAGGAGTCTATGCTACGGCCTATCAAATCATAAACAGAAGCGGAGTGACTATGCCTGCAGTGAACGCAGGACAGGGGAATATATCAGTCGATACGTCCTCAAGAGTAGTCAGAATAGATATGCAAGAGCTGCTTCCCCTCGCAACAGACGTTGCCAAACTACTCGAGAGAAAAGAAAACAAAGAGTGGTACGTCTTAAAGGACTATAAAGAACCAGATTCAACACAAAATAAATCCTAATAACCAGAAACAAGGTTAATTCTTATTTGCCCATTCTATTCCAGGCTCTTACGCTTGGCCTTGTCTTTAATGTTGGGCTCTTAGTTGACAATCCTCTTGATTTCCTGCCTGCGGAGGTTAATCCTCTTGCAGCCCTGTTCTTGTTCTCAGGCCTGCAAATCCAGTTTATCGTATCATCAGACATTATTTCAGGCTTGTCAGGGTCAACAAGTATGACTTCAAAGAAATAATGCTTCCCATCCTTTCCAAGAAGATAAGAACTCAAAACTTCAAGATTAGGATATCTCTTCTCAGCCCTCTGCTCTGCAACCCACCGATAGCTCATCTTCAATATCTTTCTCTCATGCTGCTTCCTGGACTTTCTTGCGTGAACGTGCCTTGGTCTCCTTCTTCCGCCTCTGTTTAATCTGACTCTAACAACAAAAAAACCCTTCTTTGCTTTATACCCCAAAGCCCTTGCTCTGTCCAGTCTAAGGGGCTTTTCAACCTCTTCAATCGCTCCGGAAGCTCTCCACTTAATCATCCTGTCGCGAAGAATTGCCTTGTCAGGCTCTTTCCACGCTTCTTTGATATAATGATACATTCCCTTCGCCATATCTTTCTCTACAAAAATAGCTTTTTAAAGGTTATTGCCCGAATACTTGACTCTAATGGAAATCTGGAACAACTTCTATTAATGAAAATTTCTTATCAGGATGCAATCTGTTCCATTCAAAAAGATTATCTTTCCCGGATTCTCTTTCGCTCATATCGTAACCTTCACCGCAAGATTTTTTACCGCCCCATGCATGAAATCCCCCGAAGGGGACTACTGCCAGAGGCGAACCCTGCCCTGAGATTATCTCAAGCAAAGCATCTTCCCTTCGGTCATAAACTGCGACCCCAGGTTTACCAGTCGCATTAAGCTCCTTTTCCGCCTGCTCAAGCGCAGACTCATCTTCAAATCCCGGTTTCAATTTTCCTTCATAAACTAATCTCAGCTCGCCCCCATAAGCGTATTTATACCTGTCACGAAAAGCCCTAAGCTCTGCTCTTTTTGCTTCCAGATTTTTTTCGCGGGATTTTATGACTTCTTCAGCAGTTGAACCCTTTGGTATTTCTTCCTCCCAGATTACTTTGCGTCTTGCTGCTCCTTCAAGCATTCTTATCTCCCTTTCAAGATTTTCATTATCCGGAGAAATAATTCCCTCCAAGAGTCCTTTTTTTGTTATACGATCCCATAGACGGGAGGTCATTCCCTCAATATACACGGCACCAATAATCCCAAGCGCCCTCAAACGTTCAAGAATGTCATAAATTACTTTTTGATGTTTATTAACCAATTCAAGTTCCCGCATAGAAGGTATATGATCGCCATGCAATTTGTCAACAAGATTATTAGGATTGAAAGGTGTAATATGTCTTTGTCTGATATGAACCAGGCAATACCTTGCTCCAGGCATATGATACTTTTGAATCTTGGCTGCGCCTGGAATTTCATTTGGAAATGCATAGGCTATATTCTCCGCTTCGGTTCTGGCGCATGCGTTCATAAATGCAGGCACAGCAGTTGCTAGTAAAATCTTGCAAGCGCCACTTAAGGCGCTTCTTCTCGAAATCATTTTTTCCACGCCCAAGAAGCAGGAACATACTTCTTAAAACTTTCGAATATGAAGCATTCAAAACGGGCTAAAAATTTCAATTTCCAGAAGTTATCAAACCTAAGCTTTTTATATCCCCGTTGACTGCTATCGACATGAAAACCAAAAAAACATTTTATGTTACGACTGCAATTGACTATGTCAATGCCGAGCCCCACATCGGGCACGCCTATCAGAAGATAGTCGCCGACGTCTTGGCTAGATGGAACAAGCTTCAAGGCAAGGATGTCTTTTTCCTCACAGGCACAGATGAACACGGCAAAAAGATAGCAAATGCCGCAGAACAGGCAGGAAAATCACCAAAAGTTTTTGCCGACGAGATGGCTAAAAAATTCAAGACTGCCTGGAAAGCTCTCAACATAAACTGTGACAGATTCATAAGAACAACTGATAAAGACCATGAAAAAGTAGTTGGAACGATAGTCCAAAAGAACAATAAGAACAAAGATGTCTACAAAGGAGAGTATGAAGGATATTATTGCACTGCATGCGAGTCTTACTATACAGAAAAAGACCTTGTTGATAACTGCTGCCCAGTTCATAAAAATCCAATAGAAAAACTCAAGGAGGAAACTTACTTTTTCAAGCTCTCAAAATATCAGAAGTTTCTCCTGGAACTGTACAAAAAGCATCCAGAGTTTGTGCTTCCAAATGAAAGAAGAAATGAAATAACAAATAGGGTAAAGGAAGGGCTTAAAGATTTGAGTATGACAAGAACTTCAACAACATGGGGAATTCCATTCCCACTTGACAAAAAACATTTTATTTATGTTTGGTACGAAGCGCTAATAAATTATTATTCTGCAACTCAAGTAAAAGGAAAAGAAAAATACTGGCCAGCAGATATTCACCTTCTTGGGAAGGACAATGGATGGTTCCACGCAGTTATCTGGCCTGCAATACTCAAATCAGCGGGAATAAAACTGCCAAAAACCGTTTTCATTCATGGATTCCTCAAGTTTAATGGTGAAAAAATATCAAAATCGCTTGGAAATGCAATCTCCCCAATAACTCTCGTAGAAAAATATGGAGCAGATTCAATAAGATACTTTGTTTGCAGGCAATTTCCATTTGCGGAAGGCAATGATGGAGACTTTTCAGAAAAGGATTTGATAAGAAGACACAACGATGAGCTTGCAGATAAGTTAGGCAACCTTGTAAGCAGAGTTTCAGCCCTGGCAGAGAAAATAGGCACAGAAAAAACCACAAACTCGCTAATAAAAAAACTAAAAATCAAAGAAATCGAAAAATTTATGGAAAGTTATCAGTTGGACAAGGCACTTAATGAAATATTCGCATTCATCGACATCTGCAATGAATACGTTCAAAGAAAAAAGCCATGGGAGACAAGGAGCAGGAAGGTTCTTTATGAGTTAAAGGAAAGCATTCTGGAAATCGCAAGGCTTCTAAGCCCATTCATTCCAGAATCAGCAGAAAAAATAACAAATTGTTTTTCAGCAAAGAGCATAAAGAAGGCTGAACCTTTGTTTGTCAAGATAGAAATCGCCCAAAATGCCCCTCAAGCCCCTCGAACATTAGATAATTCAAAGAGCAAAGTTATTAAAACAGAAAAATCTCAGAAGATAGAAGGAATAGCAACAATGGCAGAGCTTGTAAAATACGACGATTTTGCAAAGATAGATTTAAGAGTCGCAACCATAAAGAAAGTTGAAGATGTAGAAGGAGCAGATAAACTGCTGAAACTCGAGGTGGAATTGGGAAAAAAGGAAAAAAGAACAATCGTCGCAGGAATAAAGCAGCATTATAAGAAGGAAGAGCTAAAAGACAAGCAGATTATAGTTGTGACAAATCTTGAACCAAGGAAAATGAAGGGACTGGTTTCAGAAGGCATGCTTCTCGCAGCCGTAAGCGATGACCACAGCAAAGTTATTCTTCTAAGCCCGGAAAAAAAGATTGATTCCGGCTCTAAGGTTCAATAAAATGCCATCAAGACAATCATTGCCGAGCCTTTCAGATTTGCTGCAGCCCCCAAAGCCGACACCTCTTTCCAGCCAGACAATTGAGGCAGATATTTTGATAGCAATGAGATATCTTGAATACCTTGAAAAGAAACAAATGCGAAAAGGCGAAAGAATAGGCAGGTTGATAACCGAAGTTTTTGGCGCCGGGGCGAATGGAGAAACAATTTTTTATCATCCGGGAGATATTGTTATTTATGCGCCCGACACTAATGCACCTGGAAAATTAAGCAAGGTTGGTATAGAAACTCCGCTGACTCCAAATGCAAGAAAAAGAGGGACCAACCCAAAATTTATAAGAGGTATACCCGCGGCATTTGTAAAAGCAATCAATCCGGAAGATTATTCCATGCCTGTAAGATAACTATAAATCAAACAATAAATTACCTGAAAAACAATCTTGCAAAAAAGGAAGGCTCTTTGTAATTAACTCCTGCAATTTTCGCGGCAATTCTCTTGTATGCCCTTGCTGCCTTGCTGTTTGGATGTGTATGCACCAATGCGTCTTTCATAACAAGAGCTTCCTGAACCTTTCCATCCTCTGGAATAACCCCGAGAATAGGCAGCTCAAGCATTTCCTTTATGTTCGCAATAGGCATCTCGCTCTTCGCGCCCTGTACTCTCGTGATAATAACTCCCCTTATCCTTTTTCCCATCTGCTCAATGACTTTTGCGGTCTTCAGAGCATCAGTAACTGCAGGTATCTCTGGATTTGTAACAATAATCATCTCGTCGCCTGACTCAAGAGCAGCAACCGTCTCAGCGCCAAGCCCTGCAGCAGAGTCATAGATGACAAAATCCGCAATTTTCTTTAATTTTTTCCCGACCTCCCTCAATCTGGAATGATTTATGTTTTTCAAGTCATTCACAGACAATGAACTCGGGACTATTTTTGTGCCTGACTCATGCTCATAGATGGCATCAACAACATTCGCCTTGCCAGAAAGCACATTGTTCAGGCTTACAGGCACAATCGGCGCCCCCAGATGCAGCCCGACATTCGGCGTCGTCAGGTTTGCGTCAAGAATAACTACATCCCTGCCAAAAAAGTTCAGCGCAGCGCCAAGATTTATGGCAGTGGTAGTCTTACCTACTCCTCCCTTTCCAGAAGTTACTGTTATTAGTTTTGACATTTTCCTTTTTTAGTGCTTTGGTAAATACCATTTCACACCTCACAATCAGGGTTATTTCAGATAACTTATAAACTTTTCTAAGATTTGCGAATATTCCTTCAGCGTGTCCAGGTTTATGTTGACAATCTGCCCCTTGTATGTAACTTTCAGATTTACCCCCTTCCTGAACTCATTTTCCCTGACTTTTTCCAGCTTTTCTATATCCCTGAAAAGCTCATAAAGCTCAAGCGTCTTCGTAACAATCGGCTCGTTCGCATATATTTTCGCCAGCTGCACAAGCTTCGCCCTTGGCGCATCCGAAACAGGCTTCCACTTCTTTGCCTTCTTTGCCTTCTCTATAAGCCTCTCTGCGCCCATTTCAATCATTATCTTCCACCTAAGAAGCAGGTTAATTATGACATCGCATGTCTTAGTATACTTAAGGCTTACATAAAGCAAATGATCCGCACTGATTTTCTCTTTGATTATCTTCTCCATCCACTAATTACCCTTTTGAATAGAAACTTAAAATGTCATTCTTGTTTAAATACCTTTCTGCAAAATCCCAAAACTGCCAAATTCAAGCTTATTAACCCTTAAAACGCCTAAAAACCCCTAAAACTTCAATTATAAAGTTCGGTTAATTATTTGAATCAGGAAAGCCTGGCAATCGCCTCTGCCCTTATTCAACAACTCTACTTCTTGACTGGAATAAAATAAAAGAACCAAATAAACCATAAAAGCCAAAGCGCGCCCAACCAGTCTTGTGTTAATAATTCTGGGATTCCCAAAAGCCCAAGAAATCCCAAAAACCCAAGCATCCAATCTTTTCTTAGCGTTTTGCGCATTTTAGTTGCCCAGCTTCAAAATCGCTTCAGCTATATCTCCGCCAGCAGCCTCAAGAGCTTTTTTCGCCTCTGCAGCATTCTTTCCCGTTTTTTCCATAACCAATTTCACATCTTCTTCTCTTATACCTTCAGCCTCTTCACGAACTTCTCCTGTAATCTGAAAACTCTCCTCTCCCTTCACTTTTATTTTCTGGACAGAAGGATTGTCAATTATAATCTTGCCATTTTCTCTTTCAATAATAACTCTCTTTGCATCAACCTCTTCCTGGTCTATGCCAAGCTGCTTCATCATTGATTTCATTTTTGCAGGATTCATTCCCCCGCCCAAAAGTCCGCCAAACATTTTTTTATCCCGCAACAGGCCAGAAAATTTTAAGCGCCGTTGCAAAAAGAATTATCAGGACTATGAAAGCAACAACATGCCC